>Ga0181349_1000608_pt1 | contig 15391 bp, 6 predicted proteins | sample Su13VDMM110SD_FD_130106 | JGI IMG/M metagenome (GOLD analysis project Ga0181349, IMG submission 130106) | Freshwater viral communities from Lake Michigan, USA - Su13.VD.MM110.S.D | ecosystem: Environmental > Aquatic > Freshwater > Lake | place: USA: Michigan | collected 2013-07-16 | reverse complement strand
TACTTTACTACACCATATACTCAGTTTTATCTCGACAACATGGTCAATCGTCCTATTCCCAAAGAGAACGATGACAATCTTATCAAGTTGAATCAGACGTATCAATACCGTCCAGACCTGCTGGCATATGACTTGTATCAGGAATCTAATCTATGGTGGGTGTTTTATCAACGCAATCCCAACACGTTAACTGCACCACCTTGGGATTTTGAAGCAGGCAAAATGATCTACATTCCCAAGATTACCACATTACGCAGCACACTGGGATTCTAACATATGGCTACCGTTGCAGAAATTAAAGAAATTATTGCTGGTATTCGAGAACAAATTGCGGTTGCAAAGAGAGACATTACAGAAATTGACAACAGTCTTGCAGACTTGTTTGGCAAGCTGAGTACCACAACTGACGATGCAACAATTAGCCAAATTAAAGGCGAACGTCGTACACTGCAATCTGACAAAAGAACAGCCGAGGAGACAGTCGAGCGGCTTAATACTGAGTTACGACGCGCCGGTAATGACTTAGCAAGAGCCGAAAATGCTGCGGCACCACCACCTGCAGCAGCCCCAATCTCGGCCGGTGAAACTGTGCCACCACCGGCAGCGCCGGCTAGCACTGCAACAGCCAGTGCCCAGATTCCCAGCAATGCAGATGCATTTGATCCAGACAAAACTACCGACACTGGACTCAATGCCACTACAAGAACGTTAGGCACCACACAATCAGACCCACCGTTTACAGCAACGCCGGGAGCGGCTGCACCGTCGGCACAATCTGATGCCAAAGGCACAGACTTTGGAGCATTGAATGAAGACGCTGGTTCCAGTGCAGCGACCCCTGTGGCGTCTCCTGCTAGAGAGTCAGGCGTCGGCGCGCCGGGAGATGACAACTCTGTACGCAGCAGCATCAACGCTGTGTTTGGTAACACTGCTGCAACTGCACTGATCCCCCAAGACAATGCACTTGACAAATTTGCCAGCTATACCTATAATATCAGCATCTACCTATCGAGTCCAACTGCTTACTCGAAATTATTACGATCCTCCCAAAAGACCACAAACGGCATGCAATTGCTGATGCAGTCTGGCGGGGCTCCGCAAGGCAGCATGGGCACTGCACAAAAAGACAGCAACTCCGTTGATCAATCTGTTCTAAACACTGTGGGCGAGCAAGGTATTAATACTGATCAAGCTGCGCCTGCTGCTGCGTCCCGTAACCAGTTTTTCCCATTGGATTTTTATATTGATGATGTTAAGATGCGTAGCCTTATCATGGGAAAAGGCACCAGAGGGGCACACAATGTAGTTGAGCTAGGGTTTCGTATTATAGAACCCAATGGAATTTCTTTGTTTGATAATTTATTTTTTGCTTGTCAGGAACAAGCTAAATCACAAGGCGCAAGTCCAACACAGACACAAAATTATGCGGCACAAAATTATCTAATGGTGATTAGATTTTATGGGTACGACCAAGATGGTAATTTAGTCAATACTGCCGGCGAAGTAGTCAACTTTGATCAAACACTAGGCCCCTCGGCTATTATCGAAAAGTTTATTCCTTTCCAGTTTACTGGGATCAAGTTCCGTATTGCTAACAAGTTAACTGAATATGAGTGCACCGCAGTTTGTCCTCAGAATGGTATCGGAACTGGACAAGCACGCGGAGTTATACCGTACAACGTTGAAGTAACAGCTACTACACTCAAAGAGTTACTGTCTGGCAATGCTGCGTATACTGCTAACATACCGGCGCCGGATTCTTCACGTGCTAATAATCCCAGTGCAGAAGCTGCGCCACCTGTGGCCAGTGCTGCACCTAACCCAACAATTATATCTGGGCTGGCTGCAGCACTTAACAAATTTGAACAAGAACGTGTTCCGGGAACATTTACAATACCCGATGAGTACGAAATTATCATTGTTGATGATGCCATGCAAAACGCCAAAACACAGCCACCGACTTCCAAAAACAGGCTCACAAGCAACGCTACTGTGGGCATGGTAATACCGGCAGACGCTGCCCAAGCCAAGCTGTCAAGTAAACAAACTGTTAACTTTAACAGTAAAAATGCTGCAATACTAGCAGGTACTAGCATTGTGCAGTTTATTGACCAAGCAGTGCGCAATAGCACTTACATTTATGATCAACAACTTACGTATCCTGCTGTCGACGCTGCCGGAAACGAGGTCGATGACGATAATGACAAAAAAAAATCTAGCGCATTTGCATGGTATCGTATTGGCACACAGGTAACACCCAAGGGCTACGATTTTAAACGCAACGATTATGCTTATAAAATAACTTATCAAATCAGCATGTACAAAGTATATGGTGTTCGTAGCGATTACTTTCCAGTCACTAAAAAAAATGGAGTGCACAAAAAATACAAGTATTGGTTCACCGGACAGAACACTCAGATTTTAACCTTCGAGCAAGACTTTAATTACCTGTACTACAATGCAGTCAACGCTAGCAAGCGTAATCCTGCGCCACACGGTCGGGAGCAAGAAAAGAACAGTTGGCAAACAAGAAGTGATATTAACGATCAGGGACAGCCCGGAAAAACAAATGAGCCCGGCGCTAATGCAGCCGCTTATTTGTACAGCCCTGCTGACCAAGCACGGGTTAAAATGTCCATTGTGGGCGATCCAGCCTGGCTCCAACAAGGCGAGTTGTGGAACGGCCTACAAGGTAAAGAAATTTATAGTAAAAACTTTTTAACTGATGGCACTATAAATTTTGAAAATCAGGAAGTGCTGTTTGAGATTGAGTTTAACACACCTGTTGACTATGATATGGACACAGGCTTGATGGATCCAAATCGAAATTCACGACCTAACAGTAATGTTTATGTGTACAAGGCAACTGAGGTAACGAGTAATTTTAGCCGTGGCCGTTTTACTCAAGACTTAGAGGGAGTTCTGATAACGTTCCCGGCAAAGGCAACTAAGACAACGAATATTACCGACTTAAATTCTGAATCAACAAGAAGATTTTCAAATCCTGCTCCGGCAACCAGTGATACCCGCTCACTTCAAACTTCAGGCACTGATCAACTGGATCCGAATTCATTGGGCGAGTTGGGGATCAATACTGATCTATTAGATCCGAATTCATTGGGTGAGTTAGGAATTAATACTGATCAACTGCCTCAGGGTGGGCAAGTTGATTTAGCAAATACTGCTGCGTCGCGGTCAGCGGCTCCTCCCACTAGTGGTACACAGCAGGTCGGGATCGAGCCCAATGTATCATTTGGATTTACGCCAATGGCTGCAGATCCTGAACCACCACAACAGATTGCAAGGGACTACTAATGGCAGATAATATACAGCGCAGCCGGGGTCGTGGCCAAGGGTATCAATTTGGACGAGGTGGCACGCCTACGGAATTTGGACCATTTGTTGGCGAAGTTCGTAACAACATTGACCCTACACGTAGCGGACGTCTACAGGTTTATATTGAACAGTTCGCTGGCATAAAAGTCAACGACTCTAGCCTGTGGCGCACAGTTAGCTATATACCGCCATTCTACGGATCTACCCCCGGCGAAGCTTCTAACTCTAGCCCGGGCACATTCCGCAGCAACCCACAAAGTTATGGCATGTGGTTTACCCCACCCGACATTGGTGTAAGAGTAATTTGTTTCTTTATCGGCGGCGACCCAAACCAGGGCATTTACGTGGGCTGCTTGCCCGAAGATGGACTTAATCACATGATTCCGGCAGTGGCCGGAACAAGGAACTTCATACCATCTGATAACCCATACTTCTCTCAGAGTGCTCAGTTGCCGGTGACTGAAATTAACAATGTGGACCCAAAAATTGCCGAAAGCCCGCGGTTCTTCGACGCACCTAAACCAATCCATTCCTACGTTGCTGCTATTATGTTACAGCAAGGGCTAATCGATGATGTTATCCGCGGTCCCATCACATCCAGTAGCCAGCGAGAAAGCCCTAGCTCGGTATACGGCGTTTCAACACCGGGCCGGGCTATCTATCAAAGCGGCATTACTGATGAACAACTTCAACAACAGCTAGCAGCTGGCCAGGTCACTCTTGCAAATCTAAATATTATCGGTCGACGCGGCGGTCACAGCGTTATCATGGACGATGGCGATATTGATGGCTACGACAACTTGGTACGTATTCGTACCAGCAAGGGCCATCAGATTACCATGAGTGATGATGGCGATTGTTTCTATATAACACACGCTAACGGGCAGTCCTGGATTGAACTAGGGTCCGAAGGTACAATGGATGTATTTTCGACTAACTCAGTTAACATAAGAACACAAGGTACAATTAATCTCCACGCAGACGATGACATCAACATGTATGCAGGGAAGAACATCAACTTGAAAAGTGTCAACGTCAAATTGACCGCCACTGCCATGAACCTGGTTGCTACTAACAAGTTAATACTTGACGGAACCAACACTGTCAGCATCAATTCGTCTGGTGCTCTGGCCCTAAAGTCGGCTGGTGTTGGCGGCTGGAATTCTGACAGCACATTAAACTTCAAGGGTACTACTATTGGGCTTAACTCGGGCGCACCTCCTAATGTACTGCCTGCAGTCAAGATTGACGATAAGGAATTGCCTGACGTAAAATTTGTTGCCAATGAAGGTTGGAAAGTCGAGCCCGGCACACTGATAAGTTCTGTGACACGGGCACCCACACACGAGCCGTATGCATATCACAATCGAGGGGTCGCACCTGTAGAGGCTGATACAACAGCTAATGATGTAGTAACTGAAGAAGTACCGCCGGATACTACCGTAACAGAAGAGGTGCCTGCAGCATAATGACTACTCGTAAAAAAATAGCAATCTGCGGAGCCAGTTGGTTCACATCCGATCTCGACTACCCAGGATTAAGCTTTGGAGAAAAACTTGCAAACAAAGTCGACTTTGATTTAGTAAGTCTAGCTCGAGGTGGTTGCAGCAATTTTACTATAGCTCTTCAAATTTATAAAGCCATTGAACTAAGAGCAGACTACGTAGTAGTAGGCACTGATACACATGATCGAATTGAAATGCCAATCGTAGATGATAACTCCGAAAACATTAGGGCTTATATTAAACGGATATTTTCTTGGAAAACATGGCATTCACGACAACCTGGTCAGTACAGGCCAGCTCGGGGGCTTTCAAATATACAGTACAGTCCTCACCCCGATTTGTCAAGCAAACATGAATTTTTAAAAGACCCTACTATTATAAGTGAATCAATGAATAATTTGGCTTTTCCTGAAGCTAAAGTTAATGATTTTTATAAATTAAATCACGAGCAAGTGGCTGCATTGAAATTATACATGTTAAATCTATATGATTCGAATGTAAAACAACAACAAGATTGTTGGATTATTAGTGATGCTTGCCGTCAGTTGCAACAAAGTCAAATTCCGTTTGTAGTGTTTGTTGATCCATTGTTTGCACACGCTTATGAAAGATATATCAATTGGTTGCCTGCAGTTAACAAAGTAAATGTAACAGAATTCAATTATAGAGCGTTAATGTCTAGCCATCAGGATCACGAGATTTCGCAGCGCAATCTTCTGCTCCCAAGATTTCATTATAGTCCTGGTGAAAGCGACAAGTTTGCCAATTTTGTAATAAAAAAACTTAATCTATTAGAGGAATCTAACCCGCAATGAAAGATTTTAATTTTACAAATTCAAACGGTAACAGTTATACCGTAACAGTGCCAAACGATACAACTCCCGAGCAGGCAAAAATTGTATACGAGCGGCAGCTCAACTCTGGGTCATTGAGTGCAATTGGCCCAGGGCAAGCATTAAAAGGATTATCTGCTATAGGGACACGTACAGCAGCCACAATAGCAGGATTAGCCACAGTACCAATTCTACAAGCTGTGTCTGCATCAGATGTGTTAAAGCAAGGCGTAGCCAGTATCTCGATTGGATCGTTGAATACTTCGCAAGTTACAGGCCTGTTAGCACAGGCCCAATCTCTTACCGCAACAGCACGATCAGCACTTCCCTCTGGTACATCACCACTAGCAGCTGGAATAGGCACATATGGACTGAGCCCGAGTCAACTTGAGCAGCAGGGATTTTTAAAACCTGGAACAGTAGCAACATACTTCAGTGCCGGTGTTGATCCTGATAAATTGCAAAGCTTACTTGCTAGTCCCTCAATGTGGACCGGCAAGAACGGAGTTTCTGACCTAGGCGGATTTGTTACTAACTCTAAGCTTCAAAGCGAGGCCCAACAAAGTGTTATGAATGCCGGGATGTCGCAATTGAAAAAACTCGGTGTGGTAACTGGCCTAGAATCAGCAAAGAACTTGGGCGGGTTAGTGCAAGCAGCAAGCAAGTTTGGCGTAACTGATGTAGCAGCCTGGGCAGCAGGTAAAGCTCCGGCAGGCCTTGTGGGGCAGATTAATGACGTTGCCAAGAGTGGCCAGCAAGCAGTCAACTTGGTTACTAATCAATTGAGTTCATTACCGGGGATTGGCAGTGTTGCAAGTCTTGCAAAAATTCCAGCGTTAGCAGACAACCCGGCTCTAAAAACTATAACAGACTTGGCTAATGCACCTGCTATGCTAAACAAAATTCCTGGTCTTGGTAGCTTACCTACTCAGGCTACTAGCATACTAGGAGGTTCTATTGCTGGAGCAGCAGGTACCCTGAGTGGTGCAGCCTCGAGTGCATTAAGTGGGGCTACTGGTGCTTTAAGTAGTGCAGCATCAGGAGCACTAGGTAGCGTCACTGGTGCACTAAGTGGCGCAGCTTCGAGCGCACTAGGTGGTGCCGCTAGTGCGTTAAGCAGCCTAGGTAGCACCTCGGGTGCAGTCGGCAGCATCACTGGACAGTTACAAGGCGCACTAGGCGGTATCGGTGGAAAAATTACAGGGGCACTTGGAAACCCAACCGCAGCGTTAACAGGCAAACTCAATAGTGCATTATCTGGAGCAATTGGTAGTGTGGGCAGTAGCCTAGGAGGAATTGTCGGAGGGCTAGGGGGATTACTTGGCGGCGCAGAAGCAGCAGCCAAGGCAGCCTTTAACCCAGCGGGAATTGTAGGCACAGTGGACAGAACCAGTGTTGATGCAGCAGCTAAGTCAATATTAGGTGATCCAAAAATCCCGGCAATTGCGTTTGGTCCAATTGTTCGGCGTTTTCTATAATAAATATTAGCATGTCGACCTTCATTGGATTTAATACTATCAATCAATTCAAAAAATTCACACTACTGGATTTTGCATTGATCAAGCGTGATCTTTCAAACGCATTCAATATCCAACAGGGTGAACTACCGGGTCGGCCGGCCTACGGTACTACAATCTGGCATTACATGTTTGAAAATCAAACACGGGACACAGAAGTTGCTATACTTGCCGAAATACAGCGTGTTGCCGGCCAAGACCCTAGGATTTACATTGCCAGTGCTAACTTATATCCTCAGGAAAACGGCATGTTAATTGAAGTCTTGGTACAGCTGGTACCAAATCAAACTACTGAACTTTTATCTATATTTTTTAATCAAGAGACCCGACGAGCCAGCTACGTCTAAAACTGTGTGGTTTTGACAACCATAAATACTTAAACAGACGGGCGACCATGGCTAAGACTGCACGACAAACTGCTATATTCGGCGTAGAGGACTGGAAGAGATTATATCAAACCTATCGCGAAGCCGATTTTCAAAGTTACGACTTTGAAACATTACGAAAAAGTTTCATAGATTATCTGCGACTTTACTATCCAGAGACATTCAACGACTATATTGAATCGTCAGAATTTGTTGCCTTACTGGACGTTATGGCATTTATGGGACAGTCGCTGGCATTCCGCAATGACTTAAACGCCCGCGAAAACTTCTTAGACACTGCCGAGCGACGTGACAGCGTGGTACGCCTGGCTAATTTGGTTAGTTATACACCCAAACGTAATCAGGCAGCGCAAGGATTCCTTAAAGTATTTTCAATTTCGACTAGCGAAAGCGTTATTGATTACAACGGCGTAAATCTCAGTAACTTAACTATTGACTGGAACGATCCAACTAATCCAAATTGGTTCGAGCAGTTCATCGCTATCGTTAATGCTTCTCTTGTTGACAGTCAAAAGTTTGGCCGACCGGCTAATGATCAAACTCTGTTGGGGATTCGAACAGACGAGTACACTCTCAATCTTGTCCCGGGTTTTTTGCCAGTAGTACCCTATACTTCTAGTGTAGATGGCATCACTATGCCTTTTGCAGCAGTAAGCGGGACCTCGCAAGGCAAAGACTATGTATACGAACCAGCTCCAAAACCCAGCGGTGCATTTAATATGCTGTACCGAAATGACCAACTAGGGTTTGGAAGTAATAATACTGGATTTTTCTTTCTGTTCAAACAAGGTGTATTGCAAAACCAAGACTTCAACTTGGCCGAGGCATTGCCTAATCGCACAGTAAACATCAACATCGAAGGCTGTAACGATGAGGACCATTGGCTGTACAAGCTGGATGGCCTAGGCAGCATTGCTAGTGAGTGGTTATATGTGGAAAATACCTATGCGGCTGCAGTTAATCAGTTGGCACCGGATCAACGGCAAACTTACAGCATTACCAGCAGAGCTAACGATCAGATCACACTGACATTTGGTGACGGCGTATTTGCAGAAATCCCGGTTGGGATTTTCCGTGCATATGTTCGAGCCAGCAACGGGCTTGAGTATGTTATCAATCCCGAAGAAATGCAGTCTGTAGCAATCCAAGTGAGTTATGTCAGTCGCTATGGGCGCCTGGAAACACTTACGTTAAATTGCGGCATTACTACTCCGGTAAGCAATGCCCAGAGTCGTGAAACAATCGATGAGATCAAGCAACGTGCTCCTGCACGTTACTACACTCAGAACCGTATGGTCAATGGCGAAGACTACAACAACTTTCCATTCACACAGTACAACTCAATTATCAAGAGCAAGGCAGTTGCACGTAGTTCAACTGGCACTAGCCGCTACACTGACTTGACTGACGTCACAGGCAAGTATTCTAGCACCAATATTTTTGGTAGCGACGGAGTGTTATACCGTGAAAATGTATTGCCAAGTTTTCAATTTGACTGGATAAATGTTAATGACATTGTAGATGTTCTTACACAAACAGTTGAGCCACTTCTGGGCAGCCGTAGCATCTTACAGTTTTACTACAATCCAACTAACTTTCCAAGACCTAATCTTGCTGTACTCAGCACGTCTTGGGAACAAACCACAACTGTGGTCAATCAAACCACTGGTTACTTCGAAGATAACAAAGGGTTACCGCAACCAATTGGTGTCTATACCACTAACAATTGCAAATATCTTACACAAGGTAGCTTAATCAAATTCGGGCCGCCCGCCGGTTATTATTTCAACAGTAACAATCGTTTGATTGCTGGCACACCTACTGCTCCGGGAGATAAGATAGTTATTTGGGCAACAGTAATCGCAGTCGTATTAGATGGCACAGCACAAGGGTTAGGCAACTTGCCCGACGGGATAGGTCCGGTTGCACTAAACAATTTTGTGCCTACTGGAGCATTAGCATTAGAAGTTATTCCTAAGTTTGTTGATGATCTGCCTAACACAATTCAACAACAGATACTGCAACAAGTTGAACTAGCACGTAATTTTGGACTCGGATACGATTACCTCAATGCATCTTGGTACATTATTACTAGCACAAACTTAGCAGCCGACTCAACATTTAGTCTAACCTATGCACAAAACACTGCAGGATTAAATCTTGATGCTTCTTGGCTAGTTCAGTTCACAACAAATGGAATCAAGTACACTGTGGTTAACCGTGGGCTTAATTACCTCTTTGCTAGTGTCATTGAGACACGGTTCTTTTTTGACGGCAGCGAAAAAGTCTATGATCCCAAAACTGGGCTAGTAATTAATGACTTTGTTCGGGCTCTCAAGAGCAATAGTCGTCCTGATTCAAACCTGCCATTGCCGTCTGATGTTGTAATGGATATCATTGCACAGCCAATCGAAAGTGATGGGTTTGTTAATGACTATCAAGTTGTTGTGAGTTTTGCAGATAGTGACGCAGATGGTGTAGCAGACAACCCTGACTTTTTTGATGATTTAATTGCACCTAGTGTTAGTCCCACCACCAAATTAGTGTTTTTACAACTAGTAACCGATTTTGATAATCTAGAGAGATATTTGCCGTTGGCATCTGGAATTGTTGATACTATGTACGCTACACTAGATGCAATTGAGTTAGTTAAGAGCGAGTTTATTAACGGTCAAATCTTTTACACTACCACATCAAAATTGTTCTATGAACTAACAGTAGCAACAGTTAACGGTCTTGTTCAACGTACTTTGACGCAACGTACTGATTTTATTGCACGTACCGGTAGACAAGATTTGTACTATCAGTACCGCCACAATAGTGCACTTACTAATGTAATTGATCCAGGCACAACTAACATCATCGATATCTATGTGGTAGTGCAGGAGTATTATACAGCGTATCAAAATTACATCAAGGATACCACTGGCACTGTGCTTATGCCGACAATGCCGACCATTGCTGATCTTAGCACTGCTTACGGCAGGTTAAATGACTTTAAGATGATATCTGACAATATTGTTCTTAACAGTGTAGTATTCAAACCATTGTTTGGCGCAAAAGCAGTCCCGGAACTACGTGCAACTATCAAAGTAGTTCGCGCTGCCAAGAGCACTGCTAGCATAAGCGAAATCAAGAGTCAAGTTATTGCCAATGTTAATTCTTATTTCACAATTGATAAATGGGATTTTGGTGACAGTTTCTTCTTCTCTGAACTATCTGCATATCTGCACAAGCAAATGGGTTCAATTGTGAGTTCAGTCGTGCTAGTGCCGCTGAATCCGTTAAAGAGTTTCGGTGATCTCTACGAAATCCGATCGGCGCCAAATGAAATTTTTGTGAGCGCAGCCACTGTGTCTGATGTTGAGGTTATCGAAGCACTAACACAGAGTAATATCCGCAGTCAGACGCCAGTAGCGGGTCTGTATCCTGTTAATGTAACAGGTTCTACAATATCAACAACAATTAGCCAAACGGGTGAGTATTAATAATGGCACGCAAAACTGTAGATTTACTACCAGAAATATTCCGCACTGAAACTAACAAAAAGTTTCTTGCGGCAACCTTAGATCAGCTAACACAAGAGCCAGCGGTTAAAAAGACATATGGATGGGTTGGTAATCGTGTGGGCCCTGGTGTTAATCCAGCGGACAATTATGTAGTTGAACCAACTGCGACAAGGACAAACTATCAACTTGACCCAGGTGTTATTTTTTATAAAACTGAAACCAATCGGGCAATTGACGCTATTACCTACCCGGGTATGATCGACGCACTGGCTCTTGAAGGCGCCAATACACAATTAGAAGATCGATTGTTTGAAAGCGAATACTATTCCTGGGATCCGTTTTGTGATTTAGACAAGCTAGTAAACTACAGTCAGTACTACTGGTTGCCCGAGGGTCCGGATAGTGTTAACGTTGGCGTAATACAATATCCCACAGAGTACTCTTGGGACGTTATGCGGGTTGATACATTTGATACCAAAGCATATCGATTCACGGGCCTACGGGACGATAACCCATCCGTTACTTTGGTCCGTGGCGGTACCTATAACTTCGACGTCAATCAAACTGGGAATGGATTTTGGATTCAAACTGTACCCGGTGTCAACGGCCGGTTACCGTCTTCGCCGAACATTTCTAGCCGCGATGTATTGGGTGTGGCTAACAACGGAAACGACTCGGGTACTGTGACCTTTAATGTTCCTTTAAAGACTGCCCAGGACTTTTACTACACATTGTCAACTGTGCCAAATGCCGACTTGGTGTCGACTACAGTAAGTTTCTACGATCTAAACAATGTCTACGTTGAGGATTTTCAAGCAAGTTTTCCCGGCGGCATCGATGGTATTACTGGACTAAATGGACGCACTGTAATTTTTGTCAATCAAGACTACACTGATCAAGATTGGACTCAGACTACCTTATTCGATCCACTGGTTCGTACTGCCCCGATTAATGACCCTGATCCGCTTGACGACTGGCCTGGCAGTTACGACAGCTTGCTGTTTGATCAAGCTACTGTAATTACAGGTTTAGCAAATCGCTATTCCGTTTGGCAGATACAGTACATCACTGATGGTGATGACCGCCAGTACATGCAATTAAATGCAATCCGTCCGATTGAAATTTTTGATAAGTTTCAAATTTCGTTTGGTACCCAGTACAGTAGTACACAATGGTATAAAACAGCACAAGGGTATTTTGAACAAATTCCCTTGCTAACTGCTGTGCTGGATACATTGTACTACCAAGACAGTACTTCTCCGGAGATGTTCGGGCGTATCCGTCTTGTTGATCCTGAGCAAAACGAGCCACTTGACATTGATGAGATTATCGGAGCACGTACATACACCAGCCCTAATGGAGTGGTGTTTACTAACGGGCTTAAAATTCAGTTGCGTGGATTAGTCGAGCCACCGGAATTTCAAACACTTTCGTTCTATGTTGAGGGAGTTGGAACCGGCCCGGGTATTGATTTACGTGTGGGATTTATTGACGGCGAGGCATACTTTGGGACATGGCACTACTATCAAAATCAAAAGAGAACAGGGCTGGAATATAATGCAGCCGAGTACCAACAGAATATCTATGACACTGTAGCCGAGAGCTTGGCCAACCCTGGCGCCGGCGGGCCCGCCGGCGCAGCATTGCCTGCTACAGGAATTGCTGGTGCTACCCGTGGCAATGGTATTCAATTAATTCCAATACGTGAACTTGTTACACCCGAAACATATACTCGTAGTGCCACTGACCCGTTCAGTAGTTCTCCCTATGATGCGTTTGCGTTTGATGGCAGCTTAAATGCACCAATTATTCCAGATTATCTTACAATCAACCGTGCAGCACGAGATCGTAATGCGTGGAGTCGGAGTAACCGTTGGTTCCATATTGATGTAATCAACGCTACTGCCGAGTACACAAATCAAGTTGCAGTGCTTGACAACAATACTCGAGCAAAACGCCCCATTGTTGAAATACGTGCAGGCACAGAACTTTATAATTTTGGTACACAAGGTAAGTTGCCAATAAACATTATTGATTTTACTGAAACAGACGCATTCTCCAACATCAATGGACAACGCGGTTATGCAGTTGATGGGTATCAATTTGTTACCGGAACACGGGTGATTTTTGCTGCGGACATTGACACCCAGGTTCAAAATCGTGTGTTTGAAGTTCAATTTATTGATCCAAATAACTCTGGAATCTTGATCATTGATCTTGTTCCGGTTCCCGATAGTCTCACCCAGGTCAATCAAACAGTAGTTTGTCTGAATGGAGTTAACCGCCAAGGACAAAGCTTTTGGTATGACGGTGCGGTGTGGAATCTGGCACAAGAAAAAACCAGCGTCAACCAAGCACCGTTGTTTAACGTTCGAGACTCACAGGGAGTGAGTTATGCTGATCGATCAGTGTATCCAAGCTCGACCTTTACTGGTAGTCGGTTGTTTGGGTATACCGATGGCGGCACAGCGCGAACTGATGCTGTACTGGGGTTTGGATTAAAATATCTCAACATCAACAATGTTGGCGATATCTTATTTTCCAACTACCTGTACACTGACAGTTTTATCTATGTGCGCAATAACGTCAGCTCTGAAATACCAATCAGCCAGGGATTTGTGCGGCAATACATTGACCGTACCCAGTTTAGCCCGTTAATTGGGTGGCAAACTGCGGCTGCTGAAAATCGTAGCCGTCAAGTGTTCCGTTTTACTTACACCGGTGTGCCGCTGGTGTTTGATGTTCCACCGGCAACCGATACAGTGTATCCGGTGTTGCAACTGTTTATTGAAGGGGTCTTTATTGATCCTACACAATATGTTATAACTAGTACCACTACCACTACCACTGTAACATTTACAAGTATTCAATTAGTGGGCGTACTTATTGAGGCGCAGATTATTAGTGATGTGCGTAGTAATTTTGCGTACTATCAAGTTCCGCTAAACTTAGAAAACAATCCGTTGAATGAGAATAGCGATGCGTTTACATTAGGTACCATCCGTAATCATTACAACAGCATTGGGCAGAATCTTAAAGATATTCAAGGACACATCAACGGAGCAAACAACACACGTGACTTGGGTGATATTATTCCTTATGGCACTAACATTGTTCAAAACAGCTCACCGCTGACGTTGACTGGTGTGTTCCTGCGTCGACAGCAGTATGAACTGTTTAACTCGTTGCGCTTCAATGGTCAAGAATATGAAAAGTACAAGGCTATTTTCCTAGACCTAGTGAGCAAGGGAGATTTTATTAACAATACTCCCACAGAAATTCTGGACCAGGTGATACTTGAAATCTCAGTTGGCAAGTCTGATCAACTACCGTTTTACTGGTCGGACATGATTCCGTCTGGCGAAACTTATATACTAAACACATATACCTATTCGTTAATTTCTACTCCGGTATTTGATACCACATACGTGTATGATTTTACTTCGTCGAACTTTCAAGGGCTACTGATCTATCTTAATGGTAACATTTTAACTTTTGGATACGAGTACACTGTGGGTGTTGACAGCCCTACAGTAACAATTATCGCACCACTAGCAGTAGGCGATACAATTGCTATTCGAGAGTACTCGGAAACCTATGGTAGTTATATACCTAACACTCCGACAAAAATGGGACTGTATCCGGCATATCTTCCACAAATGTTTGTTGACCAAACATCGGTAACTGATACACTGGTAATTCAAGGGCACGATGGGTCGATTACTCGCGCATTTGGCGACTTCCGAGATCAAGTATTGTTAGAGTTTGAAACACGAATCTTTAATAATCTCAAGATCAAGTCACCGATTCCGATTGACTTGGCAGATGTTCTTCCGGGACAGTTCCGTACCACGGATTATAATCTTGGTGAGATCAATCAAATACTAAGCACCAGCTTCTTGAGCTGGATCGGATGGAACAAACTAGACTATACTACCCAACGGTACTTGGCCAACAACCAATTTACTTGGAATTATAGCCAGAGTGCAGATAGATTAACCGGTGACGTTTTGCCAGGTGCCTGGAGAGGCATCTACAATTACTTCTACGATACAATTTATCCTAATACTCGTCCCTGGGAAATGCTGGGATTTAGTCAAGAACCCGATTGGTGGCAAAATGAATACGGTCCTGCACCGTATACTTCGGGTAACTTAGTGTTGTGGGAAGACTTGCAAGCTGGCTTCGTACGAGACCCGGCCGGAGTTTATGTATTGCAGCAATACAAACGACCTGACTTGCTGAGAGTTATCCCATCAGATTCTGAAGGCAATTTGTTGAGCCCACTATCCGCTACCGTGGGTA
>Ga0181349_1000606_pt1 | contig 15403 bp, 8 predicted proteins | sample Su13VDMM110SD_FD_130106 | JGI IMG/M metagenome (GOLD analysis project Ga0181349, IMG submission 130106) | Freshwater viral communities from Lake Michigan, USA - Su13.VD.MM110.S.D | ecosystem: Environmental > Aquatic > Freshwater > Lake | place: USA: Michigan | collected 2013-07-16 | reverse complement strand
GGAAGGTGAAGGATCGACCCAGCGTTGAAGCTCGCACCCACACTGTCTGATGTGTACCGGGGGTTGATGTGAAGGTCGACTGTCAGACCCCTTGTGACCCGGTACGACCTGCTGTCGCCAAAGTCGGGAAAGGCGATCGCCGTGTCGCTCCGCACATCTGAGCCTGTGTAGAAGTTCAGAGAGAAGTAGTTTCCTACGGCAAAATACCTGCCCTGGTTCTCTGACACGTAGTACGGCACTAGAGAGCCCGAGATGGTCCTCCTCACATACTTCTTGAGTGTGTACTCACTTTCGAGGACATCGTCTCCGGCCGCTGGGTCGAAGCTGTAGACTTTCGGCGAGAAGACGATTGTTCCTCGCTGGTCCTCACGCGTGAGTGTCCTCGCAGAGTCGAGGTAGGCGTTGGCGAAGTTGCTGACATCAGTCTGTGTCGCACGGGATGATGACATCTTCAGCAGGATGTTGTCGAGTGTGACTGTGACTGAGGAGTCGTTGAAATTCACGACTGTGGAGTAGTCGCCCATGTCCCGAAGGCAGCTGGAGTGCCTTGCACCCAGGGTCTCAGACCCAGTCACTCCTCCGCTGCCAGAGATGAAGCGCTTCTGTGTGCTCAGGAGAAGTGTTCTTCCATCCTGACGCAGCTTGTCGATGCTGATTGTTGACATGTTGGTCTAAGTAGAAGGATGCAGTTGGTTCGATCCTCTGTACAATACACGGCGCGATCAATGAGGAATCTGAGTCATGGCTGAGACCACTGCCCTGTTTGAGACAAGCACGTCAGGTGCACGGGCAAAAGTATTCTCTTCGGATCCTCTCGCCTCAGTGGATGCCCCTGAGCCCCAGCTTTGCAAGGGGACGTTCGTCTACAACTACTTTGTCAAGAATGAGCGGGTTGAGTTCACGGGCGGGGAGGGTTTCATCACACCGGGATTTGCGGCAACTAACGGCGTTCCGTCTGAGGATGAGGCGCGATCCCGCTACATCGCTCTCAGCTTCAAGAAGCCGTTCGCGGAGTACGAGGCTGCGACTCTGTCCGAGGTGTCCGCCTACCTCAGCAGCAACTCATTGATGACCCTCGTGGAGCAGGGCTACCTCCATGTGGAGGACAGCGTGACCTCCACAAAGTTCCAGCGGATCCAGATCTCGGGCGACGGGATCAACCTGCGAATGGTGACTTCACTCTCCGGATCGAGCACTTACGTCACTTCCGACGAGGGCACAGCTGCCCAGTCGAACTCGGACCTCTCTCGAAAGGTAGCGGCGAGCATCGCTGGCTATCGCGGCACGATTCCAAGCGATCTGGCGACCTCTGTCGCTGCCGCAGAGTCAGACCAGGAGATCAGCGGCGCGATCATCAAGTACATCAACGCGAGCGGCCAACCCACACAGAGAATCAGCTACTACCGTGAGCAGGCGCAGGCAGCAGAAAGAGCCGACATTATCACGAGCAGGCAGGAGACACTGGGCATCAACCTGCTGGTGTTCAACAGCGTGATGAGGGCATCAGCTCACAACACGAGCCACCTTCTCAACCCAGAAGTGGCTGAGTATCTGGAGGCGAGCGCAACGATCCAAGCCACAGCTAGAGCGGAGTCAGCTGTCCTGGGCATCAACCCCTCGGGATACGACATCTCTGTTACACCCTTCTACACGACTGAGAGTTCATCCTCTTCCTACCGCTCTGTCCTTGTCGGATACATCATCGAGAAGTACGAGGTGAACAACGAGGAGATCACGTCCTACCCCTCCATCTTGGTGACAGGGGCAAACATCACCTCTATTCGCGACATACAGGTCAACTACGGCGCGATGTACAAGTACAGAGTTCGCGCTGTCTTCATGCGCGAGATTCCGGCAGTGTTCTCGGAGTCTGGACGAACCGGGACGGTCAGATTCCTGGTAGCTAGCTCAGGAGAGAGTGCCGAGACCTTCGTCGCGTGTGTGGACGAGGTCCCACCTCCTCCTCCGGAGGACTTTCGGGTGTCCTACGACTACGAGTTGAGCCTTGTGAGGCTCACATGGTCACTTCCCGTGAACAGTCAGAAGGACATCAAGTACTTCCAAGTGTTCAGGCGGAGCGATGAGGATGTAGCCTTTCAGCTGCTGCAGGTGATCGACTTCGATGACTCAGGCATCAAGGAAGTGCAGAGTGAAAGCTATCCAAAGAAGATCATCACAGAGACAGAGATCGTCCGCGCTTTCTATTACGACGCAGTCCAGAAAGAGAAAGAGTACATCTATGCAGTGGTCTCTGTGGACGCTCACGGCCTCAGCTCAGGATACTCAGTCCAGCTGGGTGCGGTGTTCAGGAGGGCCCGGAACGCGCTCTCAGTGAGAATGGTCTCTCGGGCCGGCGCGCCTAAGCCGTACCCCAACCTCTATATCAACGAGGACACATTCGCAGACGTGGTCCGTGTGTCGGGCTCAAAGAAGCTCGTCACCTTCTTGGATGCGGAGCTGCTCACACTGGAACACACCTCAGGCTTCAAGGAGAACCTCGTTGAGGACGCGAGCTTCACCATCTCTCTGATCAACGAAGACTCATGCTTGGCGGAGAAGATCGTCCTGACAACTTCGAAGTACGCAGCCGCAGGCGCGCTGTATCTGTCCTCGAGCCTTCTCGCCGACCCCGCGACCGCCCTGGAGGCAGAACCGGATGAGGTCTCATTCTCAGGGTTCTTCACGTCGCTCTGAGCTTTCTTCGGCGATCCAGACAGCTGATAATTAGCAGGAGGTCACTATGGGAACTCTCCCTCACGATACCGCAAACATCTCCATCGACTGCGTCCTGACCAAGAAGGGACGTGAGTTCCTGTCAAAGAACGACGGCTCTTTCTCCATCGTCAAGTTCGCTCTGAGCGACGATGAGGTCGACTACACCATCATCAAGCAGTACGGGATCGACGTAGGCAAGGAAAAGATCGAGAAGAACACACCTGTCCTCGAGGCGATCACTGCAGAGAGCATCGCCCAGAAGTACAAGATCGTATCCGTTTCCAGCCAGAATCTCACATACGTTCCGAGGCTGACACTTGTCAGCTCTCTGACGAGCAACGTGCTCAGCCTCCTCACATCGGGGACCTCCACGGTTGTAGTCCAACAGACGATCGTCTCAGGGGAGAGCATCGACCCTGAGCTGATCGATCAGGTGTACGAGGTCACACTGAACAATCGCTTCCTGACGCTGTCTGGGAAGACTCCCGACATCATCGGCTCGGGCGACACTGTGACCTACTTCATCACACAGACCGGCACAGTGAGCTCCTCCGGTGGTTCCACCGCGCAGTTCACGGTTGCATCTCGTGCGATCTCGACCTCAGTCTTCGACATCTACGGCACGAAGAACGACAAGACCCTAATCCGCACTTTCATTAGCGTGAGGGGAGCGCAATCTGGCGCTGCTTACGATATTGAAGTGAACATCTCGCAGACCTAAGAGAGAGACATGTCGACATTCAAGGAACTGAACGCTGCAAGCATCGGCTCGTCCGCCACCACGCTGTCTCAGCTGGTCGATGTTGTCGGTGCGGACATCAGCGGCTCGGCAAACAGAAAGACCTATGAGGTCTTTTCGACTGGCGGCGTGGGCCCAGGTGTGGTCTCAAGCATCTTCCAGACTGTGTATGACCAGGACAGCACACTCGTGACAGCGAACGCTGTCATGGACATGACCATCGGTATCTTCTCTGGAAGCAACACGGTCCTGTCGAGCACCCTTGGGTCTGACGCCTTTGGCAAGCTCCTCTTTCCGTCGACATCGCTGATGATGCGAGAGAAGATCAACAACTATCGTCAGTACGCTCAGCTCTGTCTGGGTGACGCTGACAACCAGTTCGTTGCTCCCTTCGGCAGCACTTCGACCACGAGCACGATCGATGAGGCCATCATCATCAGCTTCAAGCGCTTGTTCTCGAGGGACGGGATCAAGCGCGAGACGTTCGCAATGCGGATGTTCGCGACAGGCGTCCTCGACAGCAGGGACATTGGTCAGCCCAACTACTCCAACATCGATCGGACCTCGACATCAGGCTCCATGACGATGATCGACATCGGCTCCTCGACGGCACGTGAGGGATCACTGTTTGGAGGCGTGGGAAGCATCGTCAGCTCTGCAGACGTCAACAACACTGTGGGCCTGATCTTCTACGAGCCTGGGATCGTCATCCTGGACGCAAAGAAGGTGATGAGTGCATCACAGCACGTCTCGGGCGTGATCAATGGCATGTCGTCTGTCACCTACAAGGACGCTATAGCGGGCAAGACTATCATCGGCGATCCTGTCGTCGGGAATCCCCATGCGAAGTTCATTCCTGACCTCTTTGTCTCCGCGTCAATCGACGACATTGTGAAACACATCGCCAGCACGCGGTTCAACTCAAGCGCGCTGACGTCGATGATCACGTTCCAGAACGCGACCTCGATCAACTCGACGATCATCAACGTGAACGCTGACGCGTCCTCCTTCAACCTGAGCTCGAACCCTACGTTCACGGACGAGAACGGGCAGATCATCATGTCGCTGGTGGACGAGACGGCAAAGCCCTTCACGATGATCACCGGCGTCGGCTTGTACGATGCCAACAACAACCTTCTCGCCGTCGGCAAGCTGAGCAGGCCGATTGAGAAGAACGGAGAGAAGGCGATCAATCTCCGGCTGAGGATCGACTACTAGCGTCGCGACTACACAGTCCGCGTGAACTGGGTGATGCTGACCGGGATGGCAAACACTCGATCAAAGTAGGTTGGGCTGACGCAGAGGTCTGCGTACTCACTCGACCGAATGATCGGCGTCTTGCTCAGCATATCCAGGTGCTTTATCGATGCCTCGAGGTCAGTTCCACCCGTTGATCGGGGGTTCAAGAACTCGACAGCACAGATATTGAGGATGTAGGACTGCGCAGTTCCCAGCACGGTGGACGAGTTGGGGTTGAACGCAGACTCTGCAGTTGTGAACGTAGCCTCGGTCATGTCAATGCCCGAGGAGTTCTTCATGTGTGTCTTGAGCAGGAAGTCGACGAAGTGGTTCCCCACGATCTTCTTGCTGTTGGCAAGCTGCGTGGAAGAGATCCCGAGTTCGGAGGCTGCAGCTGTCTCATCCATGAACTCGACGTCCACTATGAAGTCGCTCACCGTGACCTGGGGTAAAGCCATCTCGTACGCCGCGTCCTCCAGCGTTGCTCTAGTTGAGGCGGTATCAGGCACTCGCCTGATACCGCTGGAAGAGACATCGGTGTCCTCAGCAGACGAGGTCGTGCTGCTCTCAAAAGAGAGAGCAACATTCTTGCAAGTGAGGCTCCTCAGGTTCCCCATCCCTGTGGGTCGGCTGGCCTTACCGATCCTGAAGTAGTTGATGTCCTCGACATCGGTCAGCTTTCCCTCGCTGGATGTCACCCAGGGTGTGTTGCCGAAAGCACGACTTGTATCGGGCGAGATGTATGTGAACATGTCGAACATGTAGGAGATGGGTGCGTAGACAGCTTCCACGTCGGCCTGATCTCGCCGAGTGAGCGTGACCTTGGCATACCTCAGGCCCAGACCCATGACGTGCTGGATTCCTGCGGGAAGTCCGACGACAAGAACTCGTGTGTCAGGAAGCTGCATCAAGTCCGACCTGTAGAGCGATCTGATGGCTGATCGCTCCAGCGCTCTATCGATGGATGTCTCATCGTACTTCGGACAGTGAAACGGTGCCTTCTTCTTCCTGTAGAGGTGCTCATACCTCCGGATAGTCATGCCGGCCGACTGACAGGGCGTGTAGATCAGGTCGAACGTCCCATCCGTCAGCAGATCTCCGCTGGCGATCTTGTCCAGCCCAGCAGACGCAGATCGCATCTGTGCGCTCAGAATTCCCAGGCAGAGGCGAGCGTCGTCGTAGCTGATGGGTGCGTGAGATGCGATCTCATCCACAATCTCTTCAGCTGTATCCTTGAACTTCGTGTAGGGGCTGATGTTGTCAAATTCGATCTTCTTCACTCGCTCAAAGATGCTCTGCATGTGGTGCGATGCAAAGAGCGTGAGGAGAATGCAGATCTCCTTGAACTCATAGGTCGTGCTTCCGTCCGCGTGCGGATTGAGGGAGGCATAAGTCGGCAGGGAGGCGGGTGTGCCGCTGCGAGTTCTTCCGAACGTGACATTCGTTCCAAAGAGGGCGTAGGCTGTGTTTATTGACCAGGTGACGAGTCTGTCAATCGCTGGGGAGGCAAAGTTGGTACGGCCAGCGGCTATTTTTGCCAGGTAGCTGCAATTGCCGTAGTAGTTGCTGAATTTCTCTTGTGCCTCAGCGTTATCTAGTATACTGAAGCTGGTATCGTATAACAAATCGCTGGGTGGTTCGACTTGAGTGCCCGTCTCAAAGTCGAACCTCTCGGACCAGTAGTTCATCAGGAAGCTGACAAAGGTCTGCAGCCAATCAGCTGTGCCGCCAGCAAACGGATGACTCAGCGTCAGCATTCTGATGATCTCGTGGTCAGCGTAGACTGGAAGTGAGTTAACTGCCTCTGTGTACTCAGCGAGGAGACCTAAGTCCACTACGTCGAGCTCCTCAGACCGCGCGAAGAAGTCTAAGTTCAGCACGTCGAGCCTCTCAGGCCGTGTGAAGCTCGATTGTGTGCCTGCGACATTCAAGTAGCTGAGGTAGACATCCTTGAATCCAGACTTGCTGTTGCTAGAGTAAGCATCCGCGAATATCTCGCTGTCCCACTGGGCCTCGAGGAGGTCTGCAAAGTTCTTAAGAAGAAGCTTTCCGAGGTCCGCTGGCTTGTACGTCGCTCGGTCAAGAGTGATGTTGGACGCCAGGATCTTGCTAGTGATCGTGGTGTGAGCGTCTGCGGCAGAGGACATGCGGCTGGATAGGTCAGAGGCTGTGCCGGCGGGATCGCTGGTGATGCCAAACAGCCTCGTGTATCCATGTGTGTAACCACTGGGAAGTCCTGGATTGTGACTTCTGTCGAAGAAGATCAGCTTCTGCGTGGGGCTAGCGAGGCTCGGTGTCTGGAACAGGAGACCTGCCGCAGATGTGCTGTCTGCCTTCTCAAAGTCTGAGATCGGACTGCCAGATCCCACACTATCGTCAGACAGACCGACAGGCAGACCGATGTTCTCATTAAAGACATCGAGCGCTGTCTTATTCGCGTTGTACAGCGCTGATGACTTGTAGGCTGCAAGGCTGGAGATCCTTAGCAGGAGGGCCTTTGCGATGTCTCGAGATGAGAGTGCCGATGTGAGCTCAGCTGTGTCCTCAGCGAACTTAAACTCAGAAAGATCGGTGAAGGTTGACTTCTGGACGAGCTTAGCGAGCGGACCTGTGGCGATGCTGTACTTGTATGCAGACTGTGGGTCGGCTTCGTCTCTGGTGCGGGTCGGCATCTCTGGAACAGTGCTATCTCGCGGGGTCCCAAACGCGAATGAGAAGTACGCCTGCTGCAGCAGGGAGTGCATCAGGGTGTAGCTCCTGAACCCTGCATCGATCTCAGTGTCTGTATTGAGGAGGCTAGAGATGAACTTAGAGCCGTCGTCTGTGTTCCTCAAGTAGCCATGGAGATCGTACACCCTGTCGAGCATAGGCATAGATCCCTCGTCCGTGTACTGCGCGGCTGTGGGATCTGCGTTCAGCTCCTGAACAGACGCGTCTATCAGGGACTTGAGGGACGCGAAAGCGTACTGGTCGTCAGTTGAGTTGCTGGACATGTTTGCAATGTCGAGCGTGGAGGCGATGTCCTGCGCCGTGATCGACTTCTCAGCTGCTGTCGCCTCAAACGACAGTGTGGCGCTGTAGTCTGCATCCCACCGAGAGAGACCCTGCTCGAACAGCGAGACCCCGGCACTCTCACCAGCCGTGGCCGGTTCCAAAGGCTGCAGGTCGCTCTCAGTAAATCCCAAAGACGGAAGGTAGCTCAGGCTGCTCAGCAGCTTTCTTGTCCTTCGATATGATGCCTCCTGGATGCTTTTTGCGTAGGCGAACTGCATCGACAGAAAGTCATTTGCGCCTGTTGAGATCTCATTCTCGAACAACGGGTCGCTGTCAAAGAGCGTGATGATCTCCGGCCGCAGAAGGTAGAGACCGTAGGGATAGACCTGGTCCTCTACGTTGAGATTCACTATTGGTGTGGGAGCGGGTGCAGGTGTGGGAGTTGCCCACTCTGAGGTGAAAGAACCCGACCTCCTGCGAGAGGCTCCGGACGACACTGACCTTCCGGATGTGGTTATTGCTGCACCCATGCTGGTCAGTGAGGCCGCGCTGTCTAACACTGTCACCAGAGAGCCAGCTGAAGCTCGTCTTCCCCGCTGTGTCAGGACAGAGTTCAAGTCCGACCCGGACACGCTCCTCGCGTCCCTTGCCGACTTCACCAGGCTCTGGGCAGCTTCCCTGACTCTTGATGCTGATGGCGTCGACTTGGACCCTACTTCCTTCTTCACGCTCTCGGCGGCCTTGCCCAATGAGATCGCACTAGACGTCTTCTTGACCTGCGTCTGAGTGACAGTCGGCTTCGCGTCCTCCCTTCGGGACTTGGAGCTCTGGTCGGCTGACTTCGAGGACGAGGCAGACTTAGAGGCGACAGATGACCCTGCGCTCTTTGAAGTGACACTCACGACAGTGAGGTCAGTGTCCTGGCCTGCGCCGACAGCAGTCGCTTCAGTGTCTGCGGTGTTACCAGACGGTCTGGCAATCGACTGGAAGCTGACGCTAGATGCGCTCTTTCCGACCTTGACGGGCATTTTAGACCTCTCGGATGCGTTCTATGAGAACGGGTCCTGCTGAGACTGTCGCACCTGTCCGACCATCGAGGTAGACAGGGTACACAGAGTAAGTGATGTATCTCGGAAGGGTGTGAGGCAGCGCGTCTGTCACCTGAAGCGACGCTGCTGCTCCTATGTTTCCAGCCGGCGCAACAGTCCAGGTGGAACCGCTAGACGTGCCTGTCACCACATACCTGTCGATGAGTTGCGTGTCACCTGACGCCTTCCAGAAGATGACGGGAAGGCTTCTGACAGTCTGCACCTGAACTGAGCTGACTGTGGGAAGGGCAGGCACCACTGTCACCCGCGAGGTGAAAATGTCTCCCGTCCTTCCATCCTGAAACCCATCAGAAGATGCCTGACTGGGCATCGTTCCTGTCTCAAAGTTAGATCGAGAGAAGAACCTCCTGGCAACCGAGAGGTCAGTCTTGTTGGACCCTTTCTCAGTCTCTGCCTTAGTGACATGAAGCCCGAGTCTCGTTACCTTGGGATTGGACCCGACTGACTTGTTCGCGCGGTCATTGATCACGTCCGCGAGCTGCGAAGGCGATCTCACGAAGGCATCAAAGACATAGAGGAAATTGGAAGTGATCTTGACATCATCAATGTCATCTTCCAGAGTGCTGCTTGTCTGACCGACGTACTTGACCTCACCCGTCTGGAGGTCGATCCGCGTGACGTCGAACTTCACACAGTCTAGAAGGCTCTTCTTGAGATTCTCGAGATCAGACTGGAAGGTTGCTTCCAGACCGAGAGCCTTGATGTAGTCGATCAGGAAGTTGATATCGTTCTTCTTGATAGTGGGTGTAATGCTGATCTTGACCATCTGGTTTCCAGCGGTCACGACGCTTGTGACTATGTCAGCGGCGACAATCTGCCTTGGCTCCAGGCGCGTGATGGGCTCACTGACAGCTGCCCGCTTGATCACGTCACCGTTCGACCTGTACAGGTCGACCTCGTATCTCACATTTGCGAGGTCCTCGACCTCGCTGTCAGTCAGGCCCTTGACTGAGGAGATGGGAACTGGTGCTGGTGTGAGGACGGTCTGGATCCCTGACCTGATGTCGAGACGACGTAGGAGTGCAGCATCAGCCTGCTTCTCATTTGTCAGAAGGTCAATGGCGATGCCGTCAGCTGTGTTGACTGCAATCAGTGCTGAAGTTGTAGAGCAGGAGAACCCCTCCTGGCCTCGCCTGACTCTTCCCAACACTGTGCTTCCAAAGATGGATGAGATCAGGTCACCCCTAGTGGGATGAACTCGAACGATCGACGGGGCCGCGAGATTCAGCTCAAGGGTGATCGTTCGTCCTGCTGGGCACGAAGCATTTTCCACCACAGTGGCGAAGCCTGACGTCGGCAGGCTGTAGTCCTTGACGGATCTTGCTGTGACTGTGAACCCATCCGCGCGTGGGTCTCTTTGGGTGACTGTGATTCTGGCCCTTCCCAACTGGTTGAAGTTTCCCGTGACAGTCGGAGGAACTGTCGGCAAGTCACTGACCTCAAGCAGAGAGGCGACGGAAAGACGCAGCGTGATCACCTGCGACTCCACATCCCGAGATCGAACTGTGATCCTGAGCTTTGCACCTGAGAGGTCCTTTGAGGATCCCGAGTACCCTATCCGCAACCTCACATTCGTCTGTGTGGGATCTGCAAGCACAATTCGCGTCTTAGGCTCACCAACAGGAAGCACGTTGACTCCTCGCTCTGAGTCAAACGACCTGCCTGTTATTGCTGCGACTGTGTCAAGTGGAAGCGACCCTGTCCGCTGGTATGCGGGATCCTGGAATTGGGACGCGAACTTCTTGTCCGTCCCTTTCAGACTGTCACCGCGCAGTGCCACTGACTCAATCTGGCTGGGGATGACTCTCGTCCTCGTGGGTAGAAGCGAGGCGATCTCTGCCCTTGATGTCGTGAGGAAAGACCTTCCTCGACCGATGGAGTTTGTGATGAGCGTGGTGATGTCCACGTTCTTTGAGGCAAGGACTGTGGTTGCGCTCGCGATTGAGAAACTTTCTGCGCTTCCAGACTTGAGCTTTTGGTTGATCTGGCTGATCGTTTTTGCCGAGCCGGTCGGCTGATCTGCCTGACGCAGGATCTGGACGTTGATGGTGCTGATGCCTGCTTTGAGGCATGCGGCGATGTCAATCGTGGCAGGCACAGCTATCTCGATCTTTCCCTCGACTGTGTATGCCTCAATCTGTGTCTCTTTGCAGGTGAGGAACTTCTCTGTGGACGCTGAGACAGCTATCATGCCAACACCAGCGTCAGGAGGTTGATGAACACGGGGAACTCATACGAGTTGTTGACCACCCTTCCCGCGAAGATGACGTGTCCCCTCCTGCCTGCGAAAGAGGCCAGCCCAAAATCGATGAGGTCAAGCTTCTTGAGACCAGACTCACCGTGATTCTGCTGGAACACCTGGATGTTCAGTGTGTTCTGCGGCGATGTCTCAATGAATCTGCTGGTGAAGGCCTGGTACTTGGTCCCACTTTTCGCAGTCATGAGGCTTTCCACCTCGTCATCGACGAGAGCCTGCCGAATGTCCGTGTAGTGTCCCAGTCTACTTCCGTCCAGATTGGTGGGAGGAAGATAGGCGAAGTTTCGCTTCCGCCTCAGGCGCTTGTCGAACAGCACAGACTCAATCGTGTCCACGCTCGCCTCGGCCTCTCTCGACAGGTCCGGGATGGTGGGATAGAAGATGAAGCTCTTCCCCTTGACAGTGAAGCTGGTCTTCTCAGGATCATCAGGGTCATCCGTGAGAAGGACCTTGAGGCTGGAGAAGTTCTCACCCGAGGTGGTCGCTACGTCTCCGGCAAGAGACGAGAAGCGGAGGTTCCTCCCACCGTAGGGGATGATCTGTCCACTGTCGTCCGTCTCAACTGTGATCTGGTCGACATCAGCCGAGTACGTCTCAAAGTACACTCGACTCGTGGCATCATCTGCGTCTGTGCCGTCCTTCACGTAGGAGGACGATCTGTCTGAGACGGTGGCCTTCTCAAAGACAAGTCGACTATTTGCTAACTGCCGCCTACCCTGGGGTGTCAGCGCAAAGTCTATGACACGACTCTTGCTGTCAAGAATTCCCGCCACTCTCCCCTCCTTGGTAGGTAGGACCGCTACTCACTATCACTAAAGGGAACCGAGGATGTCGCATGAAGCGACGTGTTCCCAGAGAAGGAGGTGGACCCGGTGAAGACGTTCGTGACTGGGTAGGAGTTGAGCATTGTCCCACCCTTCTTGCTTCCTGGCAGTTTTGTAGCTTTGGCTGTCTTGGTAGCGAGAGCTTGCGACGCCTGGAGCATGTGAGCCGGCTGTCCGAACTTGTCATTGCGGAAGACGAAGCGTGGGTACACCCCGTCGTCGATCGGGAAAGACCTATCGTCCAACATCACCACCTGACGGGGGTACTTCCACCAGTCTACGTAGTCGTCTGTAAGCTTGTAGTTGGTCACAAAGCTGCTAGTGGACTGTCGTGTCCTGTCCGGAAAGCTTCCTGTCGCGAGCGGCGCGTGGTAGTTCCGCATCGTCGTCTGGAGGGGATCCAGCAGGAACTCATCTAAGATGGGATCATCCGAATCCGGCCGAAAGACGGCATTGGACTTGCTCTGCTGGGACCTCACGTTCTGGCGTCGCTCACCGTTGACAACTTGACTTCCGTAGAGAGTCAAAGTTGCTTTGCGATTCTCGATCTTGAGGAAGGAGCCGGTGATGCTGCTGGAATCTCTCATGAAGGGTGCTATGCCTGCATCGATTCCAAGGATCAGCTCATCGCCTGGAAGCAGAATGATCGGCGTCTCCTTGACAGACTCACCTGCGATCTGAGCAGCGCCGCCGATGAATCTCGGATTGCCCGTGGTGCTTGGTTTCACGAGGGGTGTGTAGAGACTTTTTTGGGACTTGCCCGCCTGCGGTGTGGGTCCGAAGATCGACATGAAAGATCTGGGGTCGGGATTGAACAGGCTGTTTTGTGTCTGTGTGGGATCAAAGAACCGCACTCTTGAGCGACTTCGCTCTAGATCAACTGTTGTCCACAGGTAATCAGTTACATTCAGGAGCGTCGTGTAGGAGCTTGTCAGCGGAGAAAGGGAGGAAGTGGACTCGTATGTCTTGAACTGGGCCCTCGCAGTCCCCGCGAGATTGCCAGTCGTCTTGCCGGAGTAGTCAGCGGATCCTGCATATGCGCTGTCACCGATTGCAAGCGATCCAGCAGATCCGGGCCATGCGTGCTGGATGTAGTTGATCCTCCATCCATCCCTGCTTGTGATGCTCCCCACAGACTCGCTGTTCGACATAGTGGATGGGAAATAAGAAGCGCCACCAAGGCCACTTGTGTAGATGGACGGTGTGATCTCGAGTGTTACAGACCCCGTGTAGAGCATCGTCACGGTGGGTGGGTTGGATCCCAGGCCCGATGCTACGCTCGTGTTGAAGTCGTGCTTGAACGCGGGTGTGTGGAACGGAAAGCCATTCGCCGTCGTCGTCCCAGCTGTGCCGAACAGCCCACTCTCGTAGGAGGGAGAGTTGTAGAAGCAGATAGAAGCCGACCCGATCAGGAATCTGTCTGACCCAGACACATCCGCTGGGCTGTCTCGAAAGAGGCTTCCCGACTGGTAGGCTATCGGCTGAGCGTTCCTCACCTGTCGGTACAAGAACACGACGTAGTTGTCCATGTCCCTGCAGTGCAGGTCATTTGCTGCGTAGGAGTCAGCTGCAGGATTGTAGTAGGAGGAAGAGCCGTGCATCCTCCTCGCGATAATCGGAATCTCTATCTTGATCTTCTCGAGGAGAAACGGCTGTGTGATGTAGTCGGACATCCGCAGCACGTTGTCAGACTTGGCGTGGTACTTGGAGGCACCGGGTGCCAGAAAGGTGGCGGTGGGTGTTCCGATCTTCGTGATCCCGAATCCGAGCTGCTGGACCTGTGTGAAGGCGAGGCTTCCTCCCATCCCACGCTGGTTGACATGGTTGGGAGGGATGAACTGACCCGTGTAGTACACAGAGGACGTGATCGTGTTGACGTCGATCGGTGGGAATTCTCCAACGCTACTAGTGAACGCATTGGCTGCTTGATCAGTCTTTAGGGCTGCACCCGTCTCAGGATCCACATTTCCGACCCCGTCCCAGCTGCCATCCTCAAAATTGTAGTAGTAGAAGCCCGTTCCTTCCTGCGAGAACTCTGTTGGATCAGAGTTGATGTGGCGCTGTGGGCACCTGTACATGTACGTCCCCGTCAGCGACGTGATGTCGACGCGAATGGACATGCGTGAGGAGAGGGGGCCTCGAAAGCTCTGCGGCATCCCAGGCGTGGGATCCAGGTAGAAGGACGTGGAATGGGATGATGCCACATCCAGGAAGGGTAGACTGGAAACTGCGCTGATGTTCTCGTGGATGTCTGATGATCCCGGTGTGGGTCGTCCCAGCGTCACAATGCCCGTCGTATTGACGTGAGGATGTCCCTGTGGAAGCATCACTGGGTAGAGAATGTCATCTGCCTGATCGAAGACGATCGTGCTGGTGTCGCTGAACGGCGACATCTTTGCGGCAGTGGACCTGATTCCGCGTTGAGGAACCGGAAGAAGCCCATCATTCACAGATAAAGGACGTGTGCTGTTCACGTCGACATCCCGGATTCTGATCCGAGGAGAGATCTTTGTTCGCGTTGAGCTCATCTCTTCAGACCGCCGTATGCTATTGAGTCCGTACCCACATCACAATTATCGTATGTGAAACCCCTCCCACGAGACCTTCTGCTGTCACCGAACTCACTTCCCTCTCGAAAGTACCTTCCAGTGTAGAAGACGCTATTCACGGGCTGAGAGTCTCTGAACGGCGCGGGCTGGGGTGCACTCAGTCCGGAGTAGCCCGTCACCGGGATCCCAAAGAACTGGTCCTGTGAGTCGACGAAGGCATTTCCTGACGACCCCTGCTCTAGCACGTCGTACCAGTCTTCCTGCACGGGCGATGGGCGGCTGTTGACAGATAGGAATCCTATGTCACCCTTGATTGTCCGCTGGCCGGGAAGCTCGCCGTTGTCAGAGGTGAGAAGCGACCGTATTGCCAGAGGCTCAATCGCCCCGTTCCGCGTGGAGATGTCCTCACTGTGATAGGACTGGATCTCCTCGAAGGTCTGCCATCCCACATCGAGGATCTCAGCGGGCAGGATCCTCCCACGCTTGTCACTGAAGGGTGTGAGCGCGTCCTCCTGAGCGACAATTCCAAAGTCCTGGGTCTCAATGTAGAAGTCTTCCCTTCCCGAGAAGATGATTGGAAGGGAAGAAATAGCCCTCCGGCGTGAGATGTTCCTGATCTCCACACCCTGTGTGAAGCACTCGATGTCCTCGTACGTGACGGGTGTCTGCGAGTAGTCAATCTCACAGGACATTTCTTACCCCTTTGCGGATTTGGTTGGCGTGGTAGGCTTGCTTGCGGTGCTTCCTGTCGGATCTTTCACCTGGGCACTTGACTGCTGCGAGGAGGTCTTCTGCTTGTAGACATCATCGAAGTAGTACCTGACCCTTGCTCTCTCTGCCACGTGTGACTCAATGATGTAGGAGATCCCAAGAAACGTGCTGTTCATGGGTACAAGCTGAACGATCAGATCTCCGAGGGCGTCGCTGACCCACCTGAAGACTTCGTACATCGCCCTGAGGTCTGGTTTCGCGACCAG
>Ga0181349_1000605_pt1 | contig 15420 bp, 13 predicted proteins | sample Su13VDMM110SD_FD_130106 | JGI IMG/M metagenome (GOLD analysis project Ga0181349, IMG submission 130106) | Freshwater viral communities from Lake Michigan, USA - Su13.VD.MM110.S.D | ecosystem: Environmental > Aquatic > Freshwater > Lake | place: USA: Michigan | collected 2013-07-16 | reverse complement strand
CGCTCCTGATATTACAAAGAAGGAAAGAAAGCACAGCACGGTTATTAAAGACGGTGACAAAGACGGAGGGATTAATCTAATGGATGAATTCCTGACCACTGAAGACAAGGGTATTTTAGGTATATCCGATTGGGATAAGATAACTATGGTAAAAGCTAGGTACGATAACAGCGGTGAAATATCTAAAATTATCATCAGAAATAAAGATGCTGAATTCATGAAAAAATCAAAAGAATACACTCCTGAAGAAATCGAATCATTCGAAATTGCAAAAAAATTGCTGCAAAGCGCGCAAAGTAGACTCGAAGTTAAAAAATAAGAAGATTTTCTAAAATAGAATTGATATATAGAAAATAAGAAAAGAAATATTTATAGATGAAATATCCAGATACAATAAAAGAAGATTACGTCTTTATCCTAGAGAAGCAAGATTTTATTCTTGAATCTAAGAAGACTAATAGTGATGACTACGTTCTGGAAGGCATTGCTGCTGTATTCCAAAAGGAGAACAATAACAATAGAATTTATATGGAGGAAGATTATCTTCCACACCTTAGTTATTTGAAGGATAAGATTGCACAAAGAAGACTAGTTGGTGAATTAGATCACCCAGAAAAATTTGACGTCTCTTTAAAGAACATCTCCCATATCATAGAGGATCTTAATTACGATAAGAGTAGTAAGACACTCAAGATAAAAGTTAGATTACTTGACACACCAGCGGGACAAATTGCTAAGAAATTAGTAGATGCGGGAGTTCCTATTTCTATCTCATCAAGAGCAGCTGGTAATGTTGGTCCTGATAAGAAGGTAGAGATCAAGAAGATATTCACATATGACCTTGTTGCTGATCCTGGATTTCAAGACGCTCAATTAGAGAGAGTTTATGAAAGCGCAGGATTCACCGAATCTGATATTAAGAACTTTACTGATAAATATTCAGTCACATCTGGTCTTGAGTGTATCAATGAAAGTTTCGGTATTAAAAATAATTCCAGTGTGAAGATATATAAAGTTGAAAATAACGAGGAATTCGCTAAATTAATCAACAGTAAAGAAAAAAACAAAAAAGCCCTTATGGAGAAGAATAATGAATTTGTAACAGCAGAAGAGCTCAATCAGTATTCCGTTTTCTTGAAAAACGAGATGGATTCGATGAAGATCGCTATGGATACAATCAAGGAACAAAAGTCGAATATTGACGAGTCTCAAGGAGAAAACACTTCTGAATATTGCAGAATCCTTGAGGGAAGAATAGAGAAACTTGAAAAGTATTCTGATTATATAGCGGAGAATTTAGAAAACTCTGTTAAATATGGTGAATATCTAGCTGAGAATCTTGACAATTCTATTTCATATGCTAAGTATTTAGCTGAAAATCTTGATAAGTCTATTGCTTATTCTAAGTATTTAGCTGAAAATGTTGATAAGGGAATTTCTTATACAGAATATCTTGCTGAAAATGTTGATAATTCTATTGAGTATTCTAAATATATTGCTGAAAAGCTTGATCAGAACATTCAATATTCAGAATATCTAGCTGAAAGCGTAGAAAAGAATATCGACTATTCTGAATACCTTGCAGAAAACATTGACGACAATATTCAATATTCTGAATATGTAGCTGAGAATTTAGATAACGGAATTTCTTATGCTGAGTACGTAGCAGAAAATGTTTCTAATAACATTAGCTATACCGAGTATGTAGCGGAGAATTTGAACAAGTCTATCACATATAGCGAGTATTTAGCAGAAAGTTTGAATAAGACTATCGACGTAACTGAAAAAATTAATGAAAAGGTTAAAACCAACATTAGTTATTCTGAATATATCGCAGAATCTTTAAATGATGAGTTTGGTAACAAGAACCAAGCACAAGCTCTTAAAGAGTCTATAAGCTTCACATCAAGAACATCAGCTGAAACTACAGGTTTTGCTGGAAGCTACGATGACTTAAGTTCTAAAATTGACAATTTAATTGAAAAGGTTAAAACCCAAAAAACCGGAATCAACGAAGCAGGTAAAACTGCATATACACCTGCCGAAACACAAAAGGCAACATCACTACTTACAGAATCTTTGAACGAAGAGAAAGTGTTTAACACTGGAGCGAAATTCATTGACGAAATGCCAACTGAGTATGCTCAGGTATGGGAATCCCTTAATGAAGGACACAAGCAATCTATTTTTGCTCAGTCTAACTTCTATAAGCTAGATACACCTTACCAAATCAGAAATTTCTGGTCTACCCGTCAATTAGGTGTTGCTCCTATTGGACTTCAAAAATTAGACGAGAGTGAAAGAACATCAGATGAAGGAAATCAAGCTCAAAATCCAGGTTACACAAATGCTTACATGGATATGATCGCTAAATCTCTAGAATCAAAATTTCAAACAAACAAATAAAAAAAATAATTTCTAATCATGAAACTAATTAATGAACAAGAAATCTATGATACCTGGTCTCCTCTAATCGAGAGCAAAGCTGGTATCACTGATTCATCTAAAAAATCGTGGTTGACTAAATATTGTCACTACCACTCACTGAACGAATCTGCCGGTGCTTATAACACTCTAGGTGTAGTAAACGGTATGGGTAACGTAGCACCTCCAGCATACCCAGGTATGACTTCTTTCTCTGGTTCTAACGCTGCCGCTGCCACTTTCGGTGCTAACCAAGGATTCTACAATCCAATCAACCAAGGATCTGGTGACAAATTCCCATCTCTTCTTCCCTTGGCTATCCAAGTGGCTGCTAAGACTGTTGGATTTGATATCGTTCCTGTTATCCCAATGTCTGGACCAACTGGTATCCTGTCTTACTTAGACTACGTATACGCTGGTGGTAAAATTGCTGGTGCTACTTCTTCTGGTTCCGGTACTAATGATTTAGCTGATGCTCCATCAATGATCAAATTCCCAGTTTATCAGTCAACCCTTGGTACTGGTACTACTGGTGCTACTGCTGGTACATTCGCTGTAGGTACTACTTATAGTATTACTAACGGTGCAGGTGTGCTAACATTGATTTTCGTTGGTCTATCAAGAATCGATGGTTTCCCAATCTTCAGAATCAGCGGCATTACGGAAGGTTACAACGTTGCTAGTATTATCGACGGTACTGCAAAAAACGTAGCAACTAGCTCTTTCTATACTGGTTTGTCAACTAGTGTTAACTACAGTGCACAGTTGGTTAAAGCTCTTGAAGATCACATTCAAGGTTTCTCCGGTGCTGGTTTCAACAACGACCAACAATGGCAAGGTCCTTACGTTGATGGTACTAAGACTTACAACCCAATGTTAAGAGGAGTAGCTGAATCTAGTTACTATAACTCAATGGGTCTAAGCACCTTCACTAAGTTCGTAGAAGCTGAAACTTTCCAAGTAGCTGCTTCTGTAACTACAGAGCAAATCCAAGATTTGAACAAGCAATTTGGTATTGATGTTATCTCTATGATCGAGAATGCACTTGTTAACGAGGTTTCTCAAGCTATCAACAAGCACATCCTTGCTAGATCGTTTGCACTAGGTTGGTCTAACCACAACCAGTTCTTTAACACTCAAAACCAAAACTTGAACTTAAACTTGATTCTTGGTGGTGGAACTGGTACAACTGAAGCTTACATCAATAAAATTGATGCTGGCGTGACTATGCCAATCCCAGCTGGTCCATCTGCTTCTAGCTATGAGAACTTGTCAACTTTACAAAGAAGATTGTACTCTAGAATTCTAGCTGCTGCTAACGTGGTTGCTAACCAAGGTAGAAGAGGTCCTGCTAACTTCCTTATATGTAACGCTGCTATCGCTTCTGCATTACAGGATATTAGTCAGTTCACTTTCGCTCCATTCACAAACACTCTAACTCAAAACAACGGTACTCTTTACCCAGTTGGTTCTCTAGCTGGTATGACTGTTTACGTAGATCAGAACATGAGCTACAATGACAACAGAGTAAATGTTGGTAGAAAAGGTGGTGACGATGAGCCAGGTTTAAAATTCATGCCTTACATGATGGCGGAGTCTATCCAAACCATCTCTGAAGGTACAATGTCTCCAAAGATCGCAGTTAAGTCTAGATACGCTCTAGTCGAGGCTGGTTTCCTTCCGGAGAGTTTGTATTTTACTTTCTTCGTACAGCTTCCAGCTGGTGGAATCGTTTAATACTAGTCTAATCTAGAAATAAACATAGCAAAAACCCTAAGGAAACTTAGGGTTTTTCTTTTGCCCTAATTTTTTGGCTTCTTTATTTTACAGCTGGTGATATATAGACTGAAATTAAAATATCAATATGAGTAGATTTGCAAAATTTTCGGAGTTTAAAAATATCAAGCCCCTATTAGAAAAAGCTAACAGTGAGGATATGGTAGAGGTTAATTATATCATCTCCGAGTTAGATAGCGATCCTATCCTAGATGAGGGGTTTTTACATGACCTTAAAACTGGAGCATCCAAGATACTATTTGGATCTTTTTCCAAGGCTGGTATGATCGATGATCTTAGAAAAAAATTACTGGATCTTGAGATAAAATTCTACGATACTAAATTTGAATTATCTGATGAAATTGATAATCTAGAAGACGATCTTGCTAAAGCATCCAGTGAAAAGAATGATTCGGTTGTTTCTGCATTAAAGAAGCAACTAGATGCTAAGAATCAGGAAAAAACATCTCTAGTGGGATCACATAAATCCAACGTTAAAAGAGTTTATGATTTACTGGACAAATTAATTACAAAAAGCTCAAGATTAAAAGAATACTGGGAAACAACAAGAGCGGAGGACGAATATAAATTAGAGCAGGCTAAATACCAGGTTCTTAAGAACAGATCTGCTGACGTTGAAAGACTATCTAAGCAGAAATTAGAGATAGAAAAGGCAAAGAAAGATGCGGAGGATGCTGCTGAAAAGTTCAAGGCGGAACTGTCTAAGAGTTCTAAGAAGGAAGATCAACCAAAGCCCTCCGGAAAATCCGGAATAGACCCAGAGAGAGAAGGAAAGATAATAAAATCTGGAAAGCCAAAGAGCATAATACAGAGAAAAAAAGACATCGGGGTAGAGATCGCTAATCTTAAGGCTGATTTAGAGGAAGTTCTAGATAAGGCTAGAAAAAAAATAATAAAAGGGCAAGCATCTGAAAACACTATTAAAAAGTTTCAGCGTGATGCTATTGAGATTGCTGCAATTCTAGACTCTAAAATTAACCTACTTAATCTATATAAAGAGATGGGTAAGAACGAGGAAGAGGTTAGAAGGAATGCATCGAAATCCTCAAAGATTAAAGATTTAACAAATAAAATAAACCAAGCTACATCATCACAAGGTGGAACTACTGGAGCAGCTCAGAAAACTATACAAGATGCTTTTTCAGGAACCCCAAATTCTTCTAAAATAGACAAGGCCACCAGTGACCTAGATTCGCTTGTTATTGCAATATTATGATTTTAAAATTTGAACAATGGAACCAATTGAACGAAGCAAGTGTATTTACTTCGATCAAAAATTGGCTAAGCGGTAACTTCGGTGGTGCCGTTGAAAAACTAGATAGTCTCGTTCTAGCAATTAAGAAAGCTGAAACCGGGTACATCCAGGAGTGGGAAGACGTAGTTTCTGAGATAGACCAACTTGAGATAAAACTCCAGGGAGATATCGATGCTGCCCAGGAAAAGTCCACCCTAAGAATGGTAGAGAGAAAGAAGCAAATTCTAAGCGCAATAAAGAAAAAGAAGGAAAAAGAATTAGAAAATATATTCAGAAAAGTTGATGCCATCACGAAGGGAAACAAGAGACTTTCGGATTATTGGGAAAAAGAGAAAGCACAGGCAGATTCTGATATAGCTAAAAGAATGTACGATATAGCTAAATCATTGGGTGACGATGAGATGGCTTCGGATTTATATGACAAATATAAAAAATTCTTAGATAAATCAACAAGACTAGAAAGTGTTCTTTCTAAAAAATACAGAGGTAAACTGGGTAAGTTTTCTGATAAGGAAGAGGAGATGGAGAGGAGCGAGGGTTCACTTTCTAATCTTTCTAAAAAACCACTAGGTGAATTTTCAGACAGCGTTAAGGAACTGGATCCAAAGGAAGCTAAAGAGCTAATGAAAATATGCACAGATGAAAGAAATAGACTCTATGTTGACATGGATCTAGAAATCTCTAAAATAGAAGAGGAAATAAAAAAGAAAAAGGATAGGGACTTTGAGATTGAAGCAGAGAGAAATATAAAAAAGATCAAAGAAAAATATCTTGAAAGAATCAGGGAGTTTAGATCTAAAATAACTTTAGCTAAAAGATACTCTTAAAAAATTAATTCAGATGAAAGAATATTACAAATATAATCCTATAGCCAGACAGATCTTTGAAGCTGAAGCTAATAAGGCGGGTGATGGAAAAAAGACTGTCTTAGATTTCATAACAAGGGTTGTTGCCAATACTATGGATGTATTTAAGTCCATTGTCTTTGATATTGCTTCTTCAAACGATAGAAATCCAGATGTCTTAAGAGATAAACTTTATGACATTTCTAAATCGGGATCTCTTTCTGAGATCGTTTCAAAACTAAAAGATTACTCAGAGGACGCGAATCTTTCCAGCAGATTGCTATCGGACACGAAGGCAATGTATACGGAATCGCTCTATAAATTTTGTGATGTGTTACACAGAATAGATGAAATATCCGCAGATAAAGGTAAGGATGCCCTACAGGAATTCAAGAGCTATTGCTCTTCCATACAAAGATCAGTTGATGCCTTGGCTAATGTTAAATTAAAGAAGATGGAGGAAACTAAGAAACTTCTTAATGAAAGCATTTTTATGGGATATGGTGAAAGAATAGAGAATCTTAAAAAAATACTCTATAACCTTATTTCTAGTTGCGATGGCAAAAACCAGAAAATGGGATACGGTAAAGATTGGAGAAGAGTATTCATAGAGCTGGATCAAAAGTTGGATGTTCTTGAAGTTACCAGAAATGGTATAAGTGAAAGAGACAGAAAACACCTGGAAGACCTAGAGAAGCAGATTCAGAAGTATATGAACGAGTATTATTCTGCTGTTATACAATCCACTAACAGAAGCATGTCCGAAATAGATCAGGAGCCAGAATTATCTAAATATTATTCGGATGCAACGGAGATATGTTCGGATGCTCTAGATATTCTAACCCGTGCTAAAACCCAGTATCTGGAGACCATGAAATCTTTAAGAGAAGAGATAGCTGAAAATGAAGCAGAAGTTGTTAAGTTTGTTTTTCCTATCAAGATCGGTGATTCTGACGAAAACAAAAGATTTGCTGGTACGGGACTTATAGCGCATATACAGGATGCTTTAGCAGATGGTATACCTAGTTCTTCTTCTGCTCTTAAAAGTAGTGGAGAAAAGGGTACATTCGGACAAAAGACAGAGTCCGTGATTAAAGCCATTCAGAAAAATATGGGTAATAAGAACATAGACGGTAAGCTGGATAAAGCTTTACTAGACTCGATACTAGTATCCGATTTTATATCTAAAAAACACAAGAATCAAATAATAAATGACCTCAGAGCTCTAAAGAAACCCCTAAAAGAATCTATTCTTTCCTCTGTTTATGATGACCCAATTTTCGAAGAAAAAATAGTGATAGACAAGGAAAGCTTTTCCAAAGATTTAGAGTCTTATCTAACTGATGATAAGGGAAAGAATAATTCACCAAAGATATCCCAGAAAGAAAAGGATGCTTTTGACACTGATGATCTTGCTAAGAAATTGAGAAAGTACTACGATCTTAAGGTTGAATCCGATAATTTTAAAAGGGAGGATGGCAACTTTAAGTCCTCTTATTCCGGACCTTTTATAGAAGCTTGGAATCAAGGTGTAACCGAGGTTGGAGAAAATAATGATTATCAATACTTCTTCTGGGAGGGTGGAGCATATGCTATAGACTCGGACAAAACTAGTCTTAAGACGCCATCCAATTGGAAATCGTGGGCTGAAGCTAGACAACTTAGAATGATGTCAGATGATGATTGTTTGGATTTTGTTTCAAATTATCTGGAAAACTGGGGCACATTTGGAATGACAAGACCTAACTTTAGATCTGCGTCGATTAAGAGCTTATATAAGAAAAATGCAGATCTTGATCTTGATTTCCCTGGCGTCTATGAGATGGTTTCGCAGATCCTTAAAGACCCTGAAATACCCTGCATACCATTTGATCTTTTAACTAAGAAGATCGGTAAAGCAGTAAAAGAAATGTCACAGATCGGCGAAAGTGATCCTGATCTTGGTGCCTCTGATATTGTTGTCCTTAATAATCTTCTCTGTATGATTGCTAATACGGTTACGTTCGACGGTGATAGATTTATAAGTTCTATTAAGTGGATTTATGAAAACGTTTTGACACCAAATGTAGCTAAAAGAATAGCTAGTGACAGCATATTGTCTAATAAATCTGAATCTGAAAAGAACGGGTTTATGTTAGAGTATGAAGGAGCAACTATGAAAGTTAGATCAACATCAGAGATAATCAACAAGGACGAGGCAATCGATCAATACAAGGATATAGATGATGGGCTAGAGGGATGGGGAAGCCTTTCTAAAATGGCTAAGAGCAGTTCGTCTCCTATCAAGAGTGCTTTTGGTAATAGTGTGTATTTTATAGCTTCCAGAGTTTATCCTAGCATAAAGATACATGTGAAAAGGATGAATTCAACAGACTTTGCTCAAATGCCTCAGGAGGATAAGAGCAGATGCTATAACGTAAAGAATTCTTAATTTTCACCATTTTACGAAAACAAAACTCATTTTGATGATATAATCTTCATGATTATCATATTTGAGGGTTGTAGAAATTCAGGTAAAACATTTCTTAGTAAACAAATATCAGAGGATCTGTACATACCTAGATTCCAATTTGATTTTGTAGAATACTTTAACGGGCTTAATCTGGAAAGCAAAGAAAGCGAATCTGCTCACTCTTTTTCTATGGGCAAGGATTTAATGCTAATGCAATTAAATCGAGATGGCTTCATACAGGAAGATGTTATTATAGACCGTGGATTTCTTACCGTTCTTTCTTGGGGATTATTAGAGAAGAGAATAGATCCACCTACCGCAAGGAAACATCTTGAACTTTTAAACTCTAATGGTTTAACAAGGGATATCCACATCATCTACGTAGAGGGTGACAATCCAGATCCATCCGATAGAAATAAGGATATGTGGGATGACATAGAGAAAACAAACAGTGAGAAGTTTGCTTATGAATTTATACTCCATCAGATATCTTCGGATCACGCTGACATAAAAATAACAAGATTCAGAAATGAATTTAATGAACAATCAATACACGATTTAGCAAAAATTATAAAGAATGTGCGGAATAATACTAGCAACTGAATTTAACTCAACGGAGGAAATATTAAATTCAATCTCTCATAGAGGAATTGAAAGAACTGATAAAAAATTAGAAGGTGTTACTCTATGTCACCATAGATTGCCTATCCAAACAGTGGAGGGTGATAATTGGTATCAGCCAAAACAAATATCGGATGGTATTTATATGCTTTTCAACGGTGAGATCTTCAACTACGATACCAGCGCATATTCTTCAGATATAGAATATCTTTGTGATCTTTTTAGTACATATAATTTCGGAGGTGTTGAAATGTTTTCAGCTCTCTTTCTTCCACATATGCAAACATGGGATGGCTTTTGGGCTATTGTCATATACGATTCCAAAACAGGAGATGTTATTTGCTTTACCGACCCATTGGGTAAAAAATGTCTATATGTTAATAAAGAAGGTGAGATATCCTCTGAGATAAAAGGTGTGCACCGTCAGGGATATTCCATAGATGACACTTACATTTCTAGCGTTAGAAAGTGGGGATATAACACTGACAATAGAACACCTTATAAGGAGATAAAAAGGATACTTCCTAATAACATCTATTCTTTTAATATAGTATCTCCTATGTTCCAACAGGTTTATCAAAAATACTGGGAGGGATTCGATTCGCCTATTTATGAGCTTCGTGGTAAATCATACGAGGAACACATGGAATGGTTATGGGATAAGATGGTAGAAAGTGTTAAGAACAGACTACTTAGCAAGAATTATCCAATATCCGCATTAATATCAGGAGGGCTTGATTCGTCCATTATTGCAGCATTAATGAAATCTGAATCTATTGATAAGATAAACTGGTTCACAATAGAAAATGGCGAAACTGAATATGTCGACCTTCTAGCTAAACACCTTGGTATCAAGGTCAATAAGCTAACATACGATATGGACGAATCCTTAAACAAGGAGATCTATAAAATATGGAACGAAGGACCAGTCGATCTTGGTTCTGTTATACCACAGTATCATTTGTTTAAAGCTGTCAAAGAGCAGACTGGATATAGAATAGTTATAAGTGGTGATGGTTCTGATGAATTATTTGGTGGATATTCAAGGATACATGAATTCGATTCACAAAAGTCAGATGTTTTTGAAGAACTTTCCTACTATCACCTGCCACGATTGGACAAGATGAGCATGGCTCATACTCTGGAGCTAAGAACCCCATTTTTAAATCTCGACATAGTGAGATTTGCGCTACATTTACCTCTTGAGTGGAGAAAAGATAAGAAGATACTAAAAGATACTTTTTCTCCCATCCTGCCACCCGAAATAGTGGGAAGAAAGAAAATACCTCTGAAGAACCCACAGATCAAGGAAGATAAAATAGCATATAGACAGAAGGCAATAGATCTTTTTCTTTCTGAAATGTAAAGGAGCAGTGATATATAGACTAAAATAACGTATTTTTATGTCTAATCACATTAAATCTTTTGAATCCTTCTCTAGTGGTAAATCACAGAAAGACAGCTTATTGGAATTTGACGCTGGTAGTTTACTAACCGGTGCAGTTAATTTCTTTGGTCCTGGATTAGGATCCGCAGTTGAGCAAAAACTTGTAGAGTTTCTCTTAAATAAACTTGGTATAAAGCCAGATACTGCTGCTTCTATGTTAATACAGGAAGTAGTTGAGGCAATACCAATGGAAGATTATCCTGCTCTATTAAGTGGTGAAAAGTTGAATATGACTTATCTTAATCCTTATCTTGCCGAAGCGATAGTTGATTCAGTAAAAAGAACGGGTTTGGATACGATCTTTAATCCCTTAGCTGAAAAATTTGGCCTTGAACCTGGAGGGCTTTTAACTAGAACAATTGTTGAATCTTTCGAAGCACTCGGTGAGGATGAGCTTAGAAAAAATATAACAAGTATTCTTAATTTCATAGCTGGTATAGAATTCAGTGCAGGTGAATATGCATCAACTCTTGATGCTGAAACTCAAGAGAAGCTATCTAAAGGAATAGGTAAAGCTTTATCCATGCAGAGTCCTTTGGCAATTAAGAGAGCTAATGAACTTCAAGCAAAGGCTAAAGCTGAAACTGGTGGCGAATCAAATTGGTTCTCTACATTAGTTGGTTCTTTATCAAGACCTGACAAAATGAGCGACACATTCTAAAATATAGGAAAGAAAATGAATTTAAACGATGTATCAAAAAGGGACATTCTCGATTTCGACAAGTTCCTTAAAAAAGTTCACGATAATAACTATAAACCGCTATCACCTGAAAACCAGGAGGGAGATCCGGGTCTTTCTGGACTAAGCACTATTAAAAGAGAACCTGCTTATGATTATGCCGGATATGCAGATTCAGTTTTCGGTAAGGAATCTAAAATAGGGTATCCCGGTATTCCTTTCAGGGATCCTCTAAGCGGTAAGATTTCACCTTTCTTACAAGCAGGGTCTATGGAAATGGTAGGTCAAGGAGGTGGAGCTCATGCCGTAGGGTCTGAAGTTTCTGAATCTACTGGGTCTTTTACACTTGCTAGATTAAATGATATGTACAGAGTAAATGAGGGAATTTCAACACCAGAAGGAGATCTAAAGGGAATGATTAACGACCTTTTAGATAGAAAGTTTAGAGATATTGACCCGGTAAAAGCTGCTGAAGTTTTCGAATTTTTCGCCGAAGCTATGAGGGGGAATGAATATAGAATGAAAAATAATATAGTCCCAGCTAGGGCAGATTTTACTAAAAGATAATAAAAAAATAAAAAAATTCTAAAAGCCTCGAGACCCTCGGGGTTTTTTATTGCTTTTTCCTCTTAGATATGGTCTCTATGAATTTATCTTTTGCTAATTTCAGAATGTCTGATTTTTCTGAAAAGTTTTCATATATCTCAACAACGTAAAAAGCTGGAGTGAAATTTTTATCCGCTCCCATCTCTAATATGATCTCGTGGTAGATGTGCTCGTATGATAGAGAGAATTTCTTATTGTTTAAGGATATTTTTTTCATTACTATCACATCCTTTTTACTTCCCCCCGTATTCATTATCGTTTCCCTCCAATAATATGGAATCAACCTTTCCGTTACCATATTTCTTATTAGTAGCACACCGGATTCCGAAAGCCCTGAAATTTTATCGTATTTAGATTCCAGTTTGAATATCTTGATCCTTTCCTCTTCTTCTTTAATGATTTCTAAGCATATCTCCGAGAATTCGTATAATATTTCTAAAGAAGATGATATAACCTCGTCTATCTCTTTTAGAACTTCATTCTCTCGGGGGAGACCCGTTATTTTATTGTATTCAGATAGAGCTTCTTTAGACGAGCCAGTCAGTAAAGACTCAGGTATTTTCCTTCTCTCCTTGAAGGAATGCATTGCTTTAACGAGAGTAGATATCTCTTTTAAACTGCTTAATACTGAGGGACCGTCTAGATTTTGACTTTTATTCTTTAAAAAATCTAAAAGCACATAGCTTTTGTGCTCTATGTCAAGAGGACTTTCCAAAAACCATATTGGGTTCAACTTCTCCATGTCTTTTTTATTATACCTGTTATCTTATATATGGTTACAAAAAAATCTCAGGAAGATATATAGAACTGATTAAATTATGGGAAGAATACAAGACTATCAACATTTTGCAGCTGCCAAGACTGATAAACATGCTAGAGGTGAATACTCTTTCATACATACTCTTGGCGAAACTGACATATCATTAGAAAATGTTCCGGTTGAATTAAAGGATCTATCTGACGTGAACGCCTCTGTGGAATATTCCATAGAGACTATAGCCACTAAGTCCGGAATAGAAGGAATATCTTTCAGAGTGGATATGATAGAATTAGTCTTTTCTGTTGACAAATACCCAAATGATGTCGAGGAGATTGATCTTGATATTGCTCCTGGACAAAATATAGAGCACGGAAGAATAAGACCCATCGAATTGGATAGCATAATTCCAACTAACCCCTCTAGGATAGAAATCAATATGGGTAATAGTTTAAACGTTAGCAATTTCATAATCACTGTATTTTTTGGAAATGAATAACGCATTGCTGGATTTTAATTTATTCATAAACGAGTCTTCCCCTAGTTTTAAAGGTGGCTCCTCTTCTTATAACATAAGTGAAAGATGGGACGGAGGGTATGATATAAGAGTATGTGATTCCCTTCTAAATGGAGATCGAATGGATGAATCCTATGTAAACATTGCTAAGAAAACAGAAAAGGCTGTTGCATTAGCTTATGTTAAGTCAGACGGTAAACACTCTGAGTATTTATGGATGCCTTCCTCAGCATGCTTTAGAAAGAAATACGTTTCTAGTTCTGGAGCTTACTATCCTGTTGAAATACCATCTTACACTTACTGGTTCAAGGACGAAGCTAACAGAAGAAAATTAGAAAATTTCTTGAATGACTTCGTGGACTCCCAGGAGCTAAAGAAGAGAAAGGGGATAGATGATATTTTGGAACAGGCCAAGGATGACCTGGACCTAATACTAGATCAGGTTGGTCTTAATGATGCTATTGCTTCCTTGGAAAGAGGAAATTCAGATTACCAATTTGAGGGTATAACAGAGAATGGATTGAATGTTATAATAAACAAAAGATCCAAGGAGGATCTTGTTGGGGACTTTGAAATATATTCTTCTAAGAAAGAAACAAGACCTGCTATAAGATTCAGTTACACTAAGGGATCTAATCAGCCTTCCTTTATATTCAACATAGACGGCAAAAACTATCAGACAAGTGCTAGAATAACAGAGGTTGAAAATAGCCCATATCTAAGATACCTGATATTGAGATCTCTTAACAAAGAGACACAATCTGATAAAGACGGTCTGCTTAATTATTACATAGAGCTTCTAAAGTCACATGACTGGAATTATCAATATTCGGACGACTCCAGAACTTACAAGGCCGGCCAGAAGGATATCGATCACATCGAGGAAGTTGGTGGTATTCTTAAGGGATTTATGCCCGAAAAAGAAGTATCTGACATTTATTTGAACTTTTCAAATAAAAAATAAAGGAAACTTATCCGTTTTTATTTCTAGAATCTAATCATGGAAAGAATAGATTCGATTGACCACGGCCAGATTTTAAAAATATCCAGACCAAACGGTAACCTTGTCTACGAATTTGGAAGGTCTGATGATCAAATTGTGACTAGGATTTACTTCTATAATGTGGGAAACTAAGTGAATTTTTCGGATAAAATAAAAAGAACTGGATGTTCGAGAGAATTGCAAATATTTTTAAAATAAAAAAAAGGAATATGTCTGATAACAGAGAAGAAATCAGTGTTGAGATTTTAACTAACCGATTTGCCAATCATGATTTTCAATGGATCAAGGGTGAAAATTTAATGAATGTTGTTTCATTTGATGCTGTTGTACAGCAGGAGGATCAATTTTATATACACTTTAAAGGTGGTTCTAGAATTAACTACAGTATTCTCGAAGAATATATGACTTGGTACCCAAGTCAAAGAGTCGAGCCCCGCCCTGCACCCACACCAGCTCCCCAGTCACAGGCATCAGTTTCTTCTATAAAATTTGGCGATGCCGGATCTGCGGTAAACGAAGCTTCCCAATCACCGAGATATAATCTGTTAGCTAGACAAAAAAAGAAACCGGTCGAGATAGAGTTTAAGATTAAAGTGCCTCTGCCATCCAAGGATCTTTTTAATGTACTAACCAGTTCCTTTGATGATGCTGAGAATGAAATTGTCCAATTTATTATAGATAGTATAGACATCGATGATATTAGAAACACTCTTTCCAAATCAATAAGAGAAAATTATTATGGTTCAGGAAATCAAAAACCAGCCGCACAAAAGGAAACTGCAAAAAATAAAAAGATAAGAGAAGAAAATGAAGAATGATGACAAAGTATTGTTTTCATCAGAACACTTAAATCTGATAGAAAGAGACGGTAAAGTAGGAATAGTTCCTAACTTTTCCAATGTTGTTATTCTCCCTTATATCGCTGATAAAGAGGGACTTCCCCTACTTATTGGTGTTTTGAAGGAGTATAATGTTTTTAGAGAGGGAGGATACTCTATCTCCCCTATCACTGGATCT
>Ga0181349_1000604_pt1 | contig 15421 bp, 26 predicted proteins | sample Su13VDMM110SD_FD_130106 | JGI IMG/M metagenome (GOLD analysis project Ga0181349, IMG submission 130106) | Freshwater viral communities from Lake Michigan, USA - Su13.VD.MM110.S.D | ecosystem: Environmental > Aquatic > Freshwater > Lake | place: USA: Michigan | collected 2013-07-16 | reverse complement strand
GTCGAGAATTGAGTACACATGTTCTTTGTCTGTGTAATCACGGCCGCCGCAGACTAAGACTCTCATGGTTCGTAAACAACAGGTTGGAAGTTAGTGCTCTCTTCTTCAATGATTTGAGAGATGATTTCCCAATCACCTCCACCAAACCCTGCCCCAATCTTAGGCATGGCGACACGGTGTGGGGGATGCGAATACATTCCGGCTCGCTTATTGGCAAAGCGCATGCACTTTCTTACAGCATCATAGTCGACATAGCGCTTGCCGTCTCGGCCATAATATTCTTGGGTAATCATGTTGAAAATCATTTTATGATCTTCTTCAGTGCCGACAAAACATGTGGAGGTAGTGCCTAGCGCGCTGCCATACGTGGTCTTGAAGTGCTCGACATGCCGCTTATAGGCCGGAAACACCTCGGGCCACTTGTCACGGATGGCCTTGGCCACACCGGACCCCATCACGCCTTGGGCATTACAGCCCTGGGCGATGATCGATTCTGAAGCATCTGTCACGCTTCCTTTGACGTATTCAATCTTCATCGTCTTCTTTCACGAACTCATTGTAAAACTGGTCATACGCCGGATCGATACCGACCACTTCATCCAGGTTATCCCAGTCTCTGGCCTGGAAAGCACTGACGAGTTCCACGTACATGTTGTATCTGGTGTCGAAATCCGGCACGTGGAACTGCACCGTCTCAATCACATGTTCAAATAGCGTAGTTCCGCTGGACCAACCCATCATAATCTCCTAGTGTTAAATGCTTGTCACCGTAAACTGGTCGTCCCAAACGTTCAAGTCCGAGTCGAAGAGCTTCTTGACGTTGTAATCCAAGACGTAGGTCGTAGCGTAATCCTCTGGGGAACGCACGGACCGTCCGATACCCTGGATGATCTTCTTCAGGGTCATGAGCTTGTAAATGTCAGGGTACTTGTCGGCGATGTGTTTCATCCGCTTCTCACCGAGAGACGGGAACGGAGCTTTCAGGATGATCTGGAACCTGGACGCATCGTCAGCGAAATCTAGGCCTTCAAAGATGGAAGGGCTGATGAGAACCGCTGGCTTCTGATACGCCTTGAACTGATCGATCAGTTCGCCGATCTTGTCCCTACGGGTGTGGACGAACACACGGGAGGATCTGTCCGTAATACCGTTGGCCATTTGCTCGGCTACCTTAAACGACGGCACAAGGATCAGACCCTTCTCACCCAGCTTCGCATGCGATCCCACGATGGAGCTGCACTGCTGGGCCAGCTCCTTGATGACTTGATCGTCATTCATGAGACCGTAGTTCAGGCTGCGGCGGCCTACGAAGACGATCTCCTTGTTGGCGCGGTCAAAGACCGGAGGCAGCTTCACAAAGCCGACAGTGCTTGGATCCAGCTCAAGAGTGTCAATGATGTACTTGTCGGAGATGGTCGCCGACATGAAGAGGTTCCGTTCACCCAGGATCTTATCTGCCATCTTACCGATGAAGACAGGCTTTACAGAGATGGCCTCATCTGTTTCAATGTATTCAAAGACGTGATCGTAGTTATAGGCCAGAAGATCGCCGATCTTGCAACCGAGGTTGAAGTATTTCTTGCCGAGTTGCTTGGTTTTCAAAGCGCTGACCAAGGATTGATTCTCGGCATGTTCTTCAAACTTGGCAGACAGACTCTTATAAACGTCCAAGAGTTCTCTGAGGACCTTCATATAGTTCTGCTCAGTGATACCTTTATCTCTCAGGAGACGCTTGATGAGGTTCATCTTCTTGACTTCATCTTCAACAACCACGCTCAGAGCTTGGTTGGACTCATCTGCGTAATCAGTCAGGCGTTCCACCGAGAAGTAGATCGCGTTGTGGTCACAGAAGACTTCGTTAAGGGTGTGAGCCTCGTCGAATACAGTCAGTGGTCGGTCATCCAAATGATTGGACCACATTTTGGAGATGAAATAGTAGGAATAGTTGGTGATGAGATTCTGCGTCTCATTCCTCAGACCCTTAGCCTTCTTGAACTCGCATTGCGAGCAATAGCGGAGCTTCATAGGATCTGGAAGTTCATCGAACGAGCAAGACTCACCGTTGGCGTTCTGGTCGTTCGTGAGTTCAGCAAGAGCGGAACATGGATAGTTGCCTGCGCCCTTGATCTGGTAAAACTCTCGGTTGTCAAAGTGGCCGAAGGTGTCGGCGTACTGACGGACGAGAGCGTTGTTTTGCATAAGCGTGAATGCGGTCAGCGGATCTGTGACCCGGCGCTGGAAGCATTTGCTGATTGCGGCAGCGATGATGGACTTACCCGTTCCGGTATCGGCAGAGAGGACGACATGCCTCTTCTTATGATCGAAGAACTGTTCAAGGACCAGGTTCACGGCCTCTCGCTGGCCGGCACGTGGGATAATCTTCAGTTCGGTAAATGCTCTGTCGACTTCGGTCTGATATTTCATAGAGCCCTTGCGGTGAATTCAATACTGTAATATGGGTCGTGACCCTGATCAGGGCGTTGGTGGAATTTATCATTCTCTACGAGAATCTGGTATTGATCCCCGTTAAGATGCATTATTTTGTAAGGTGCGCCATTGGCGATTTCTTCCAAGGCTTCGTCCACATCACTTAATGTCTGGATAGTCATCGGCCGTGATCTCCGTGGTGGCCAGGTTAACAAACCTGACACTGAATGGGAATGGAATAATGCCTGACGCAACTAGGTGTGTCATCACCTTGACAACATCTACCCCAACTAGAAAAACGTTGTCGTATTGATGACCAGCATAATTGGCCACATTAGCCTTAGGATTTTGCAAGAATAGCGTCGCATCAGGCTCGTCGAGCATAAGGACACGGCCCACAGCAGCCTTAGCAAGGGCATGGAGGACGAAGGTCTTACCGCTTCCGCGGGGACCTTCGATTAGAGTAACAGTTACAGACACTAAACCTCCATGTACTTGATCGCAGCTCCGGCCAGTTGACCCGGATAGCCGTAAGGATTGCAGACGATCTGCGTCTCCCCGATGGTGTAATCCTTCTGGCAGTGCATATGCCCGTGAATCCACAGGCGTGGACCACGCTCGTACGCCAGCCGGTTTCCCCAGTTGTTGGCATAAGCCGGGTTCAGAGGAGAACCGAGGAAGTCTTCATCGATGGACTCCGCTGCCGGAGCATGATGGGTCACGACGATGGTTTTATCCAGAAGACCGACTTGCTCACGGTGCCACAACACGTCCCAGATATATTGGGACGCGAGATTGTGCTCATGCAGAATGTCCGAAGACAGAAGCCGGCGATACGCACCGTTCTTGGTATCGTGGACCTTAATCCGGCGGAAGTCGTTCAGGCCCTGTTGAGCATGAAATGCCGCTAGATGCGGATTGCCGTCCAGATTGTAATCGGTCCAGCATGTAGCACCAAGGACCAGGAAATCGCCAACGGAAACCGCAGCAGAATCCAGGAAGAAGATTTCTGGATTTTCATAGGTCCCGAACTCGACTTCATAATCGCCATAGTAACTCAGCAAAGCCAGATTCGTTTGGCGCTTGGCTTTGTCCAGCCGGTTCCCGTAATATTCGTGGTTCCCGTGGACTAGGACAACGTTCTTCGCGTGGCCATTGGCGATCTCGATAGCACGGTCAACTACGCGGTTGGCCTTGTCGATGTCGCCTGCAAGCACAAGCAGGTCCACGTCCTGTGTTAGGAGGACTGGACACTGCGAGTTGAACTCGTGATGGGTATCGCTGATGATGGCTAGTTTCATAATCCCAATATACACTATCTGAATAATGTGTACACCGTTAGCTTCGATAAGCCTCAAAGATTTTCTCGTAGATCTGCAAAACCTTATCCGTGGTCACATCAAGGGTTTGTGCGATTTCGAGAAGCTGGAAAGGTGGAAGATGCTCTGGGATCTCAGCTGTCTTAGCCTTGAAAATGGCCAGAGCCCTTTCGACATCGCGATCTGTCAAACCGGTTGCATGGTCAATTCTGACCAGCGGCTGGTGCCACAGAAAATCAGAATCATCATCGAGAATCAAGAAATCCTTGAAGGACCAATATTCGGGTCCAAGATTACGCTCGAGCCATTCCTGAACTTCCAGACCTCGGATTCCGCCGAGCCGCTTAGTTTTCCAGTCATCGTGGATCCGAGGACCAACCACATCTCCTAGTCTCTTAGACATGAAGTCTTTAGAGCACAGTATTCTCCAAGTCGAGCTAATGACGATCTGTGCATCCATTACGAGAACGAGTCTCTCTAACTTGTCCAGATTTTCGTCATCGACAATGTACGGCGCCTCAGCACGAGCTTTATGGGATTCCCAGTCCATTCTCGTGTTGTTAAGGACTCCGTCCATGTCTAGAAAGATGATAGGTTGCATAATCACACCATTGTGCTGAAGTTTTTAGTCTTCTGGAACCTGATAGCTGAATGGAACTTGTCGTATAGGTTCTCAGATTTATGGGAGATGACGAACACGTTAGTGTCGTGATCGAAGTTGTGTAGGATCTTGATCAGTTCTTCTGAACCGTTGGTGTCCATTGAAGAGTCGAAGACTTCATCCAACACCAGGAGGTTGGTTGCCGCTGAGTTACGTAGGCGTGCGATAGAGCGCCATGTGAATAGAAGCGCCAGGTCGAGTCGGCTCTTTTCTCCTTCAGAAAACGAGTTGTAGCTGAACTCATCTCTAAACCTACTCTTGATAACCTCATTGAATTTCTCATCTAGTTCGAAGTTTACGAAGAAGTCCATGGCAGCAAGATATTTGTTGACCAGCTTGTTGATCACAGGAATATATTGCTTGACGATCTTAGTCTTGATGCCGCCGTCACGGAGCATGGCGTAGGCCAGCTCGTAGGTCGAACGCTGCTTCAGCAGGGATTCGCGGCGAACACTAAGTTCAGCAGACTCATCATGTAGTTTGATCAGGCCGGCGGCGTCTGCGTCAGTGCCCTTAACCTTGGTTTTTAGCTCTTCGATTTCTTTGCGATATGAGGCAATCGAACGATTGACGGCCTGCATTTTGATTTCCAAAGTATCACACTCTCTACGAGTCTTGGCAATCTGGGTTCTGATTACATCGGCTTCTGCGATTTTTGCATCGAGGTCGGCAATGATCGTTCCCATCTCTGTAAGAGCTGCTTCAAGTGCATCGATTTTTTCTGTTCGCTTTGCGACATAGTCTTCTTTGAAGCCAACATCAATTTCTTGCGTGCACGTTGGGCAAGTATCGTTGTCATGGAAGAATGATATGTGTTGCTGATGGTTGTTCCTCTTCTGCTCCAGGTCGGTCCTGGTAGCAGCGAACTTATCTCTCTTAGTCTTGATAGCGAGGTAGTCGGTGATCAAGATCTCCTGAGCCGCGATCGATGAGGATATATCCTGGATCTGCGTCTCTAGTTCTTGGGTCTCATCAATCAAAAGATTGACCTGTTCCAGTCTCGACCTAATAATGTCGTCATTGTTCTGACGGATGTTGGCCAAGTTTTCCTTGTACATCTTGACCTTTTCATCGATCAGTTTGACGTCGTAGGAGTTTGCGGTAATGTCTGTCTTGTTTTGTGAGATGCGTTCCTTCAAAAGGATCGACATCTTAGAGAAAATCTGAATGTCGAGAAGATCTTCAATGATTTCACGGCGGTGATGAGCCGGAAGCTGCATGAACGGAGTAAAGTTGGCAGTGCCAAGAACCACGACCTGACAGAAAGACTTGTGGTTCAACTTCAAGATGTTCTTTTCCAAGATCTCCTGGTATTCACGAACATCTGAAGTTTGGTTTAGAAGCTTACCATCAGCGAAGATTTCAAAGATGGCAGGCTTGACACCACGACGAATCAGGTATCGTTTGGTTCCGATAGAGAACTCGACTTCAACCAATAACCCTTTACCGGTAATCGAGTTGACCAGCTGCGGCTTGTTGATGTTACGGTACGGTTTCCCGTAGAGTGCAAAAACGATTGCCTCAATGAACGTTGATTTGCCAGACCCATTCTCACCTAGAATGAGGGTGGATTTGGAACGGTCTAGTTGGATTTCCGTAAAGGCATTGCCAGTAGAAAGCAGGTTCTTCCAACGGACGGTGTGAAAGTTGATAAGCAAGTGCTACTCCAAACTCAGGGCTTCAACGTACAGGGTCGAGATGAGGGACTCAAGTTGGAGTGCTTCTGTCTCTGGAACTTCCATGGCCGCAATGTACGATTTCATAATGGTCAAGGTGTCTTCAGCTTCATCGATGAGTTCTTCATCTGACTCCAAAGACAAGTTCAAATTATCTTCGACTGTCTTAACGTCCAGCACGCCGGTCTTCTCGAGCTTGTCGATAAACATGTCGAACCAATACGGGTTGGTCTTGTTTTTGACAATAACCTTCACGTAGGATCCGTCCAGGTCCGTGGGTACGGTCGTGGCCTGTTCCATCGTTTTGCCGAAATCGTCATAGTAGATTTTACGGAACATGCGATGGGGGTTCTCAATGAACGTCAGCTCACGGGTGACGGTGTCGAACACGTGGAAGCCCTTCGGGTCGTTGTAGTCCGACCACGTCATCTCATACGGAGCACCGAGATAGTTGATGTTACGGTTCCGGCTTCTGTGGTGGAAGTGGCCGGACATGACAAGATCGAACTTGGAGAAAATATCCATGTCGAAGCCGTGGTCAGAGACAGCACCCTTGTGCATCTCGAAGCCAGTGATTTCCAGGTGACCCATCATCACCTCGGCCTTGGTATCTCGCATAGCATCCATGCACTGCGTTTGGTTGCCAGAGTTAATCCATGGCATCATCAAGATCTTGAGGCCGTCAAACTCCAGTTCAGTGGGGTCGGCGTACCAGTTCAGGTTGGGGTGTTTGTAATCATGGAAAAGCTGATCCATCACGTTCACGGCGTTCGTATTCTTGAACATTACATCGTGGTTACCGAGGATGACGTGGAAGTTCAGGTTCCTCTTCATGGCCGGATCGATGACGTCCTCCCTGAGGTTCTTGGCCGTCAGGAAGTTAATATATTTGCGGCGGTCGGCAATGTCACCAAGATGGATGACGGTGTCTATGCCGTGCTTATCAATGAAGGGATAGAACTCATCCCTCCAGAACTTACGTTGAAATGCAGCGAAGTTCTGGTTGTCCCCACGCACACCGGCGTGGGTATCGGTTACAAGTGCGATCTTCAAGCGTTAGGCCCTCTTGCCATCGTATTTGCGAATGGCTTTATCGGACAGGTCGCGGATCTGTGTCAGAACGTAGCGGGTATTCTCTCGCTCGTTCTTTGGGACCGATGGATCCAAAAGCTTGCTGATATATTGTTCTACGATAGCCGGAATCATTCTGGCACCTTTTCCTCTTCTAGGTCAAGAAGGGCATCTAGCCCGACCTTCTTCTTGGCAGCCGAAGGCTTCTTCTTTTCGAAGAGTTCCTCCAAAGCCGCCATCTTTTCTGGGTCATAGGTTAGTTTGACTGCGTCAAACTGCCCATCACTACCCTCGCCGTTCTCAACAAGATTGTTGAAGACCATGTCGTGATTCATCACCTTGTGTTTGATATACGTTTGCTTCTTCTCCTTTTGGATCCTGCGCAGGAAAGCGTAGTAAATGATCTGGGTGAAGTAGGCGAACGGATTCTTGTACTTAATAGGATTGAAGTTGTCGATATACATCAAGCAGTTCTCGATGCCGTCGCCAATCATATCCTGCTTGAACGAGTAGTTCATGAAGTTTGGCTTACGAGCAAGATTTTCAGCGATCAGTTTAATGCATGAACCAATATACTCCGGGACGCGAGGACGTTCAGTGCCAGCTTCTTCTGCAGCTTGCACAGCAATTTTCCACTCAAGGAGTTTGGTGTGCATCTGCTTGTTGTTTACGTAGTGGTTCTTAGCTTTGGCCATTAATGTATCGGTCCTTCTGGGAAGTGACATGTTTCCAAGATGTGTCTATAAATCTCCTGCTTGGACTCAGGAGTTGCGGCGATCTCGCCTGTATTAATATCCATGAATCCGTTGAGCATGTTGATGTCTCGCTTCAGGTCAGCAGATAAATCGGGATTCATATTGTTGGCAACCCATAGAGAGATGAGTGCATAATACTCGAGCATCTCTGGGGTTGGTTCGATCATGGCGGCGATGGCGCTCTTGCGAATTGACATGCGATCCCAGTTACCGTACAAACTGAACTTCATCAGCTTGGACTTGGGGTTCATAATGTCGCCGTCTGAAACCAGTTCGATCGGATTCTTAATATCCAATGTAAACAGTTTCCATTTAATGTACACAGCAATTATCTCTTCGCCGGTTACTAATTTGAGAATTACCGGTCTTGGCTTCATGACATATCCACTGGGTAAATGCGATAGTTGTGTTCTTCCGAATCGTATTGCTTGAGGCGTTCTTTGAAATGCCCCAATGTGTGGTTCTTCTTGCTCTTCCAGCTCAGATCATCTGAGAGGTCGATCAGCTCTGCCGAGTTCTTCTTCTTAGATACTCTTAGTGCTCTACCGATTGACTGAAGGTTCCTGATTCGGCCCTTAGAAGGACTAGCGAAGATCAGATAGTTAAAGTTCTTGACGCTGATACCTGTCGAGGAGGTACCGAAGGACGCGATGGTGATGGAGTTCTCGACTGCATCGACCTCGGCTCGAATGATGTTTCGATCGTCACCGTCGACGCCGCCATCAATGTAGTGGACAGGGCGGTCAGTGGCAGACTCGATGAGCTCCCTGAGAACCTTGCCCTGCTTATCAACGAACTGATAGAGGATCAGGACGTTGCCATCGAGAGACAGTGCCAGGTTCCTGATGAATTTGTTTCGCTTAGGATTCTGTACGATCCAATCAAGCTCGTCCTTATAGGCAGCCTTGGAATAGACCTTCCTATCCTCATCACCCCATTTGAAAACGACGCACTTGATCTTCAGCTTGGCCGCATATCCCTTGTCGATCATCTCCTTGGTCGAGATGACCTTCATCATAGGGCCAAATAGGCCTGTGAGCACCAGCTCGTGGGTCAAAGATCCGTCCAGCGTACCCGTACAACCGAATCGATGTGGAGTGTTCTTAGCCTTCTCCAGCAGAGCCGTGATAGAAGCGGCCTTGGCCAGGTGGGCCTCGTCGACCATGATCATACCGAACTGGTCGAAGAACGATGGTGGCATTTTGGTCAGAGACTGCCATGTGGAGACCCAGATTCCCTTCTCAGAGATCTTTTGGACACCAGCGGACACGGCGTGAATCTCTTCAGGGTCCGCACCGTATTCGACGAAGTCACCCTTCATCTGACCGACAAGGCCGATGGAAGGGGTGACGATAAGGACCTTGCAGTTGTAGTATCTCGACAGGAGGTAGATGATCAGAGATTTACCGGACGACGTCGGGCTCAGGAGTAGGGCACGGCCCTCACGGACGCAGTGAGCGAATCCGTTAATCTGGTGTTCACGACTCTCGATGTCAGCTGGTAGACCTAGACTGTTGGCAAAATCCTCGGCCTCCTTGTACGAGAACGGACGGGGGAGAAGATCATTCGCCACGTCAACGTCGTACTCACGGACCTGAGCAAATTCCTGAATCTTCTTGGTCAACCCGGCATAGATTTGCTTTCCGAACGGATTGAAGAGACGGATCTTACCATCCCACTGACCAGAGCGGAACTTAGGCATGAACTTATAGCCTGGGATGTAGAACGAAAAATAGTCCTGCAGCTCAGCAGCTATGCCCGCGTCACAGTCGACGCGGTTGTGAACATCGTCGATCTTGGTGATGGTAATCGTATCTGACACTTACGCTCCGACTTTGAATTTCTCCCAGTCGATGATCGATTTGACCTGGTAGCCTCGGTTCACGATCTGTTTGATGATCGCTTCGAGGTAATCCACCTTCTCAGACTGGGCGTACATTTTGAGATTTAGCTTGATGATGTCCTCATCCGTGTCGATGTACTGGGGAACATCTGATTTGAGAACTTTGCCAATTGGAGGCAGCTTCCAGTGTGCTGGTGTCTCAGGGCTAGGGCCCTGAGAATAAAACTCAAACTTTGCCAGCCTGAGTGATTTCATCTCCAACTCCATAGTCCGGTATCGATACCTTTCCTGGGAGAAGATCTTGAAATATTTATTGTGGAGAATTGGAATGTCTTGGGTGACTCTTGAGAGTTCGGAGATGTCCAGCTTGGCATCTTCTTCCCACATTCTACTTATGTCTTCGAATTTCATTCACAGTTCCCAATCATCTACTGAATTCCACTAACGTATTAGTTAAGCACAGCACCATTATACACGAACCGGTGCATTTGTACATTTAACGTTTCGTAATCTTTAGTTGAGCGCCTTGATCTCGAAGTCACGAATTTTGAAGGTTACTGAAGCGGCCAGGTACTCAACTTCGTTATCTTGAGAATTCATCCTGATTCCTGACAGTGCAATAGGGAACATATCAATGAAGGTATACTCCATCGTAGGTTTGCCGCTGTTGTTCAAGATGATTAGATGCGCGTCAGAATAGATTCCATCGCCATCTACTGCAGCCAATGCGGTACCATACTGCTGGAACGAATTAGGGAAAGTTATACCTTTGATCCAGTTCAGCATTTCCATGTAGTTTACGAGGTTTTCATCGATCTTAAAGCTAACCGATACATCGCCATAAACTAGCTTGTCAGGACTGAATGCCTGATCCATAAATGGAGTTGGAACCATTGCTACGCCCGTCATAATGTCAGGCGTGGTGACCTCAAATGCCATAGCAGAGGTCATAGGTGCTTTCTTGATGCTCAACCCAAAGCCGAGCTGGGAGAGCATGTTTGGAACGCCTTCGATCATAGTTGTATTCCCTGATTTCCTACTCTATTTATGACGCGTAGAAAAAAAGGCCCGGCGCTTCACAGCGCTCGGACCCAAGGAGTCAACGTATATAGAATGCTTCAGCGGGCAGAAGGTTCCGAACTATTTTTAGCTTCTCGCATCTTTTCGTATTCGGGAAACCCCTGCAGATTGCGATCAGACTGGATGGCCCAGTACGCCTCACGCAGTCCATCACAGAAGGAATCATTGCGGACCAGATACGCTGGACCGCGATCAACAGAGCATTGCATATCATAAACGCCCATGATCTGCTCCAGACTGCGCTCATGCTGGACTTGCTGGATGTTGTATTCTTTCTGTTCCGGGTCATAACAACCCGTGACGAACAGAGCGGCGCCGTATATGAGAATCTTACGAAACATGATCAAACCTATTCAGGATATGGAACCGGCGTTTGCCGATCTTGTGGCCGGAAAACCCAGCGGGGATGGGCTTGGCCCACCCGTTCTTACGGGCCTGCTTGACGGACGGAAAGACTCCCAACTCCACGACGAGGTCCGCCATGGTCAGGTCGCCCCCGAAGGCAGTGAAAGTTTCACCGTCTTCGATAGGCCCAAAGAAGAGGTCTTTGTCCGTTTCAGGCAGTTCGCAGTGGATGAAGTTCATGTCACTCCTCGATGTCCCGCTTGTCTTTCTTGCCTTCGCGTTTGTTCTTCTCACGCGGCTTCTTGCCACGGGCGTCGAAACTGTATCCATAGGATTTCTCCCTATGGAACCGTTCGAACTTGGGAAGGTCAGGATCTTCGTAAACGAAGTTATCGCGATCTTTAGACATTACGCATAAGGACTTTCTTTAGCTATTCAGACCAGCACGATGGTGCGGATCACGGCCTCTTTGGCCTGGGTGGCAGCACGGCGAGCGATACCGTCCTGAATGTATTGGTCGTAGGCAGTCTGGGTCGGCTCGTATCCGGCCTCTTTCAGGATGGCCTTGACCGTGGCGCTGACGTAACCCTTGGTCTTCAGAATGGCAGCCGGGGCGGCGCCCCGACCGTCAGCGTAGAGGTTGAAGTATTCCTCGACCGTGAAATGTTTGATCAGGAAGCTGACGAATCCAGCTTTGTCACGGCTCGAGTGCTTGAACCGGGCGACGAAATCCTCTTCGGGGCCGTAGGTCAGATAGCCGCCGTGGTATTGGAACTGGTCGCGAACGAAGTTGGTCATGTCAGTATCCTTGCTTACATTCCCATAATAAGCTATCTTGCATTATTGTACAATAAAAAATGCGGTATGGCTATCTTTTGATACAAGGACGCATGGCCGTTTCAAAGGCCACTATGAGACGGATAGGCGGTTCGGTCGTGGTGTTCAAAGCTTCGACTAATTCATTCATAGCTTGACGACCATGGATGAAAGGTCTCAGAAAATCCGGAGGGCTATAGAACATCTCTCCGGATTCTGTTTCGATGATCAACCGACCACTCCTCTTGATGAGGCGATAGGTCACTGGACGATGCGGGCCTTCCGAGTGAAGAAACCGCAGGCGCCGCCGTCGGGGTCAACGATCCTCTTACCGATCAGAAACTCTTGAGCCTTCTCAATGGAATAGATTCCAACGAGGTTGTTGTCAGGCTCACGGAACGGATGACAATAGTCATCGCGCTCCCAGATTTCAACAAATTCGGTCATGGATTCACACGATAGGTCAGTTCAAAGAAATCTGAGCCATAAAGCCCGGATGTGACATATGCCCCTGGAAAGATGACCCCGATGTGGTCACTGAAGCTGAAACGTGTGTTTCCTAGCCCCACTTTCCCCTTGAAGGTCATATATTGCTTGCCCTTCTTGGATTGGCGAGTGACGCGCAGGCCGTATGCTCTGTGGGCCTTAGAGACCTTGTCGAGAAATTCCTTAGTGTATTCTGCCATAACGGTCCTTCAGCATGATGATAGCGGTCGAGCCCTTCTTTCGGACAACAACTTGATCGCAGAGATGGATAATCTTCATCGTGTATTTCACGTCGAAGAGCATTACGTCGTTCAGTTCATCGGACTTGCAGTTTGTATCCTTGTTGAAATCAAGGTTCATTCGCAGGCCGGCGTAGCCACTCATGAGAGCATTCTCACGGGCTTTCCAGAGATCTGCCTCAAACTCAGCCACCTCGTCATAGCGGGGACGGCCGATCTCATCGATCGTGATGTCCAGAAGCTCATCTGATCGGTTACTGTTTCCGGCAACCATACAGATGAGCTCGCCACGCTTGAAGCCTTCATGGATAGGCAAAAGAGTATCAAGCATCGGTCTCTCCGATCTTGTGCGACTCGGGATCTTCCGAGTAGTTCTGCATGCACCACGCGTTCCAGTCTTGTGGGCGGGCGCCGATAACGAAACGTTGGTTTCCGCCGCCGGGGCCGACTCGTTCATAAAGTTCGAGGCGGAGGCCATAGCCAACAAATGATTTCAGAACCTCGTCAAGAGGAAAATCATGTGCGACATCGATTTCGTATTTGGAGTATTTCATACTCTTATCCTATTCCATCACGAAAATATGTACACAACTTATTTCAGACCGTCGTGACGAACTCGGAATGATCCCAACGGAGCAGCTCTAGCCCTGAGATCGCCAGCGGTATTCCGGCCGCGGAACTCTACGTTTTTCAAGAAAATCGAAAGGTGTGCAGTCAGGGCCGGGATGTGGCCGTCCTGCATCCCTGGGTATCTGATGTACCAATATTTGTTGAGCTTCTTGATGTCGATGCCAAGACCATCGTAAATATCGATGATGGCAAGTTCACGAAGGCGGAATGAGTTCCCGGCAGTTTGGCGGTAACGCTTGCCATCCCAGCCGAGACGGGCATTGACAACGTCCAGGATTTCATAATAGACAGGACCCATGCAGGTCGACTGCCGCTTGCTGTTGCACCGAACGTGCGTCAGAAGGACGTTACCGAAAACCCGGCCGCCTTCCGAGTGAGCATGCACATGGTCATAATTGGCAGCAGCGAGATCAATGATCGTCTTGCCGCACAGCGGGCAAATGCCATTTTGAGCTGAGTGGAATTCTTCCTTCGTGGGCCCATGCCCTTCACGAAAGGTTTTGACTACGGACCGGCGCTTTTTATCAGTCATCGTCTCAGGCCGGCAGGAAGTCAATGCGACCGTAGTCGTTCATTTCCCAGCGAATGGGATGAGTCGAGGTCCAGACGAGGAAGTTGGCAGCCGCCAGAAGGTCAGCGTACGTGGTTTCCCACATCTCGAAGAGAGGCTCGATGGACTCGTGGGCGATCCGGAGGGCTTCTTGCATAACCAGTGTCCTTGCTTATATTCTTATAATACAAAGTCTGGTATTATTGTACAATGAAAAGATTAGCCGGCTAGCGCTTCCGTATATTCCGGCCCTGTATCCAAAACAAAATCAGGCAGGGGTAATTTAGAAATGTCTAGATCCGGATCCACGCTTGTAGCAAGTGTGATGTGTGGCTGATAGTTTGGATAATCCCACGTGGCCCCGGCGTCCTTGGCCACTTTGAATCTTTCATGAAGCGTCGGGTGCTCAACTTTCAGGACTAGGACCTTGTCAGGATGACCGAACAATGCGTAGCCGACTGGTTTAACCGTCAAAGCTTTCTTTGAAGGCTCATATTGAATAGGCTTTGTGCTGTAAACGGTGGTGATGTGAAGGGATGCTGGATCTGATGCGTTCTTGATTCCAAGATCCTTAACGAATTTGGCCATGGCCGCCTTAGTCTCAGGCGCAATGTGATAAGCAGCGTAGACTCCGGCTGCGGCCTCAGTCACGTATTCTAGAAAGGTCTTCATTGTATCTCCTTCACTGCCATCATACAGTGACCCATGAAATATGTATACCACAAAAGAAAAGGGACCCCGAAGGGTCCCTGATTTCTCTGCAAGAGTGGCCGAAGCCGGTCTTACATAATGTTGGTGACAGCGGTCTTGCGGTAGTAGACGTTGGAGTCAACTTCCAGAGCAGCGTTAGCGTCAGCTTCAGCGGCACCCTTAGCGAATGGGTTAGGAGCCATGCCGTAACGTGTCTTGAAGCCGATTTTTGGCTGGAAGGTGTCAGGGTCAACGGCACGAACCATTTGCAGTGGAACGTAAGGGCAGTAGAAGAGGCCAGCATCAAAGGTGTTGGAACCCTTGTAACCGACGGTCATGTAGTTGCCCGTTGCGTATGGATCGATATAGACGCGGTAACGACCGTTCAGAACACCTGCGAAGGTGTTGCCCGTGTCGTCAACGTTCAGAGCGTTGGAGTTCAGCGCAGGCGCATAGTCCAGAACACCGGCCATCTGAAGAGCGGACGCAACGTCCGAAGAGCAGATGACGATGTTACCCTTGCCGCGACGGGTGTCTTTGGCAATCTTGTTGGCTTCACGCTCAACTTGGAACATCAGGCCCTTGAACTTCTCAGCCAACCAACGACCGTTGGAGTCAACGTCGAGGTCGAAGACGCCAGCCGTGGTCGTACCTTCCTGGGAACCAGGCTTGCCGGTCAGGTTGATGGTACGGATAACTTCACGGTTGATTTCTGCAAGGATTTCCGTGGAGAGGATGTTCGAGAGTTCAGTCTCGGCGTCCAGGCCATGGATTGCCTTCAGGTCTTGTGCCAGTTCCAGCGAGTACTCAGCCTTCAGAGCACGGCCCTTTGC
>Ga0181349_1000603_pt1 | contig 15422 bp, 17 predicted proteins | sample Su13VDMM110SD_FD_130106 | JGI IMG/M metagenome (GOLD analysis project Ga0181349, IMG submission 130106) | Freshwater viral communities from Lake Michigan, USA - Su13.VD.MM110.S.D | ecosystem: Environmental > Aquatic > Freshwater > Lake | place: USA: Michigan | collected 2013-07-16 | reverse complement strand
GTCGCAGTTACAGCAGCAACTTCAAGTTTGGTTACACGCTTATTGGTGGCACCAATCTGGGCACGTAAAGATGCAGCAAGTTGTGCGTCTGCTTGTGTGTAAAATTGAGTGATGTTATCCAGACAATGATTTGTCAAAGCAAATACTTCACTACGAGTAGCATCAGCAGCAGGCTTCAGAGTGCCATTAGGATAACCAACAAGGCATCCATAACGAGCATTGAGATTTTGGATTGCTCCATATGCCCAATCAGTTGGTTGTACATCTGATAATGCAGGAGCAGCAAATGCAGGAGCAACCGCAGTCAAAGCAACAGTGCTAGCAATTAAAGAACGAATAAACATAAATTTTTAATTGTGAAATGTTAATAGAGATTTTTCAGGAATCTCAAGAACCTATTTATTCTATCATGAGATAAGATTTCTGTCAACCTACTAGAGGTTTCTGAAATTCATAATTAGGAAGTGCCTGGTGGCATTTTCCCAAGATATGGATTGTATTGAAGTAAGCTGAGTGGATCCTCTAATTTATTAGATTCATTTACCCAAAAATTTAAAATACCATCATGACTAGTTCTATGAAAAACTTCAATATGTTCTGGATGAATAGTAGATCCTAATTCAATTTTATAATGCATGATTGGAATAGAAAATGTTAGTCCTGAATTGTAAATTAAATCATCGGCAACTGCTCTAGGAGATACTCCATTATCTAGTTTGTATTTTGAATTTCTAATGTGATGTTTAATTAACTTAGTGGCATGATGCCTAGTGATAATATAACACGCTGTAGAAAAATCATTTACAAATCTGTTATGAATGGTCATGTGTATTTGACCAGGATTGATAATTGCTAATTGAACTACATCCCAAGCATAAGGTAAATTTGCAATGAATTGACCCCAAGTAAATCCCCAGTATTTAACTGGTTCCATACTCATGTCATCTTCACATATTATAGCATAAGGTGAGTCACTTGTGTCAACCCAATGCTTAATTGCTTTTAAATGAGAGGTCACACATCCAATTTCACCAGATGTCATGCCATCAGGATATTTACCGTGAATAATATCACTTAAATCATCATGACGGCCATCATGGGCAGAGATACGAGTATAATTTTCTATCTCCCAGCACTTAAATTGCTCTTCCATATATTCTTTTCTTTCTGGTTGCCCATCAAGATTTAAATAATAAACAGGAGCAATATTCTTAAGTTTATATACCGCTTTATTTTTGTCCATAGTTAAATGTGATACTTAGAATTATCTTTTGCAAGGTGAACAATTTTTGGTTCAAAATTACATTGCTCAGCAAAAACTTCAGGATATGAGTATTCTGGATTTAAAGTATGAACTTTATCTTGATGTTCAATAAAATACTTATTGATATGACTTTCATCATGCCATACAGCAATTACATTTTTCTCAAGATCTTTATCAACTCTATCTTGAAGTTCATTAATCATATCTAAAACTTCTGGAACTCTACCCCCCCATAAACAACCTTGATAATATACAGATGGTTTTTCTTCTTCTACATTAACATATGCCAATGACAATGGATTAGTTTCAAATGCACCTGGAATTTTATTATGAGGGGGCATACCCATATTATGACAAGGATGCCACACCCCAAACAAAGGTTTATCTGAAATAAAATCTTCTTCTAAAACTTCATCTACAACGAGAGTATCGGCATCGAGAAAAACCAGCAGATCATTTTTACTAATCACATCTCTTGCATTGTTAATGATTTCAAAACGAGTGAGTGTAATGTATGGCCACTCAAGATGTTCTTGATAATAGGGTATGATATTTTCTGGGGGGTCTTCAAGTTTACCATCAGTAAATACTAAAAAGGTTTTTTGTGAATTAGGAAGAAAATATTTTTCAACATTTTCATAAAACTTTGGAAGAAAATTAATATATTTTCCAGTTCCAATAAAAATAATAGCGACTTTCATTAAATTACAATCCAAGATTCGGGGATAATATCTTTAGTATCTAGATGTTCATTGTTCGATCCTTTAAACCAATCAAAAGGAGCAACAACTTTTAAACTGTTTGATAACCAAGCACCCCACCATGAGAAAGATGAGTTGGCAATAATGTGTCCAGAGCATAAAGTCATTAAACACATATCCATATAATTATTTCCAATTTCAGAAATCATAAATCTATCAGACTCAAATAATTTTTGTTCCATACACCACTGTGGTTCGTCTGAAAAAATAATTACCTCAGACGAATCATCAAATTTAGATAATGCTTTTTCATAGTAGTCCATACTCAAAGCAGTGTGATTTGGATTTGTTATGTAATCAGTTCTACGAATATGTAATGCAATTGGGTTCTTCCAATATGAAACTGTTTTTTGAGCAGGTTTTAAAATTTCATCACGAAACTCAAAGTCTTTTAGCAACTCATCACGAATGTGTTTAAAATATTTTTCTGTCTGAAAGAAACCCTGCAAAGAAATCCAATCTGGACATTCATTAAATAATTTTTCATTGAAGTAAAAGGTTTCTTCCATAACAGTAGGCCGATCAGAATCAATGAATTGAACATTCAATTGACTTGTAGATCCAAGTTTAAACGGATTAAACAATTGATGATCAGTCCACTCATTTTTATTCTTTGTGGGGGGGAAACAATATTCAAACCCTCGGTTTCTAGCGATTCCTTTAAGTGCTGCAAACTGGAACATTTGATTTCCCAATCTTCCCAATTGTCCCAGTGCATTAAACCCAATCATGATGCACCTATAACTTTTTTTACATTTGGAATATAATAATTCTTTATCATATTCTCCCAACTGAATTGCAAAGAATATTCTAAAATTTCATCACGATGGGATATAGAATATTCCCTATTTCTTTTAATAACAGATTCGATATACTCAATATCATGCATCTTATCTTCGGTAATAACATCAATAAAATCTTTATTCGTGTCCAGATTTGCAGTTGCAAATTGACTGATAACAAGACCCAATCCACATGCTAATGCCTCCATACAAACAAGTGGATGTGCCTCACCATCACTTAACAAAACAAGATTCCCATAATGAGTTAGATTATTATATAATGTTTCTTTACTCCATTCCCCCAAATAATTTTTTTTAGGATTGAATCTTTGATCAGCAATATTACCCGCATACCATAAACTATCAATAGATTGAAAAAGATGTTGTCTCTTGCGATAATCTATTTTAGCAAGGTAGATAGATCTTTGTGCGTATTGCGGAGAATATGTAAAGTTAAAAACTTTTGAGTTAACTCCATTAGGTGTTACAAAAAGTTTCTCCGGGGATATACCAAGCATGATCTGATATATCTTAGAAATTCCTTTCGACAAACAAAATATGTTTGGTTTGATATCTCCAAATGCATTAAATACATTAATATATCCATTAAACATCTGAGGTTGTTCTAGGTATCCAAAATGACTTGTAATTGCTTTTGGATATTGAATATAAGGATATACTCCAATAAATTCATCATAATGAACATGAACAAAGTCTGGGAAAAAAGAATTTATCTCATCAATAATTTGTCTTGAATTTTTTGTATTGACTATTTGAACTTGATGTCCCAAACTTTCTAAAGCGTTTTTGGTATCCCAAATTAAAATTTCTACAGCACCCCAACCAGTGGGTGGTATGGGCATGATTCCTGGACCAACTAAACAAATTTTCATTTTATTAAAATTAATTAAGAAATTTTTTCTTGATACCATTTTATTGTTTTTTCTAAACCTTCTTTTAAAGAAGTAAATTTAAAATCACCAATAAGTTCTTTAAGTTTAGCATTATTAACAACTTTTACTTGATCTCCTATTATTGTATTAGTATCAAAAATAATTTTATTTTTAAAGTTCAAAATTTCCACAATAACTTCAACAATATCAATAATAGATATTTTCTTTTCAGGTGAAACAATAATTGGATCTTTTATATTTTGATTTAAAATAATTGTTTCTAAAATGTTGTTTAGATCTTCAACATATAAATAATTTCTAAAAACTTTTCCATTTCCATATAAATGAACATCTGTATTTTTTTTTATTGCTTCACAAAATTGATAAATTAAACAGTGAATAACTGTTCCATTTTGATTAAATTTAGCATATGGACCATAAGTATTTCCCAAAAATATTGACTTATAATTTAAATTATAATCTAATTGATAAGATTTACACATTCCAACACAAATTTTTTTAGAATAAGCATATCCAAAAATTTTCTCATTAACTTTCCCATTAATTGCATCTTCAGTAAAGGGTGATGAGAATTGGGGATCAAAAGAAGTAATAGTGGATAACATTATTAAATTTTTAACACCAACTTCTTTACATGCTTTAATAACATTAATATCACACAATATATTATTTTCAATATATTGTGTGTGATCTTTCAACATTTCAGGAGCAGATCCATGTTTGGCAGCAGTATGAATAACCGTAGATGGAGAATACTTGGAAAATATTTCAACAACAGAGTCGTAGTTAGTTAAATTACAATTTTTTCTACTAATTTTAATATCAGCAGAAATATTACTCCCAATAAATCCATTTCCACCAGTAACAAGTTTCATAAAAATACTCTCCATTGAGTTCCAACTGGATTATCATTATTTGCATATCCACCAATATCTACATTTTTATTTATTTTAGAAAATACTTCATTAACAGCCCTAATTACTCCAGGCCAACACACAACATAATCATCACCCGAAATTATAGAACCTTTTTTCATTTTAGGCAACCATGTTTCAATATCTTCTTTAATACTCTCGTAATCATGAGATGCATCCAAATAAATAAAATCTACACTATTGTCTTTAACATTTTTAGAAGCCTCAGTTCCAGTAGACACAATTGGTATAATAATATCTTCTACATCACAATTTTTAATATTAGACTTAAAAACATCCAATAAAGTTAAATTAGAACTTTTCAGAATATTTATTTCAGATCTATGGATATCTTCATCACTACCAAGAAAAGTATCAATTCCATATAATTTTGCATTAATATTTTTTCTTTTTATCAATTGAGCCATACAGCAAGTTGATCTACCTTTCCAAGTTCCAACTTCATAAAAAATTTTAGGATTATTCAACTTTGATATACAATCCTCAAAAAAAATCTCATTTTGCTCTTCAAACCATCCGTCAACTTGTTTCCAGTTTTTCATTTTTTATTTAAAAAAATACTATATATATATGTTGATAAAAAAGTTTTAATTTAATATTATATACCTATTTTCATCATTAACCATCCAATTTGAACCAGTTTCTGTAGGGATCATATCTTCAATCCAAGGATAATAAATCTCTGTGGCATTTGATAAAAATGCAGCCCACCAACAATATGTTGATGCAGTCAACATAATCTTATTTGCAGACTTAATTAAGGCAAACTGTTCTAAAGGAGAATACTGTGCTTTAATAACTTCAACATCTGAAAAATTTAAAAATTTAAAAAATGGATCTTCAAAAGAATCAGTACAAAGAATAATTCGTTTATACTTTACTTTATTAAATATATTTAAAAAATATTCTTCAGATGGACATAATCGTGTTGGATATCTATTCCATAATTCAGGGCCGTGATGCGTTCCTCTGCGAATAGAAACTACAAAATCATCAGGTTTAACATTAATTGGTGATTGAGTATCCAATTCAAACCATTCTCTAATTTTATTTTTATACAATTTAATATATTCATATCTTTGAACATATCCATACAATTCAATTTTACACTCTTTTCTTAAGGTGTCCATGTCGAAATAATGTCCATGTATTTCGAAGATATTATCATTATAAACATTGCCATCTACAGATTCAAATGTTTTCGGAAAACCAGGAATCGAATAGCAATTCAATTTTAAATTATTTTTTTCAGCAATAACTCTAGCAACTGCATATTGCCACATATTATTACCGAGAGTTCCTGATTTATGAACAGTAATCATTAAATTCTCTCCAATAAAATATGTTTACCTTTACGATGATAACCAAGATAATCTAAATGTTCATATAATTTAGGATCATTAATTTGATAGTTAGTCCAATCTCCAAAATAAGGTCTTCCTACATCAATTATACCAGCAAGTGCATCAATTGCAGATCCTACATCAAGAAATACTGCATCAGTATACTTCTTAAGTCTATGTATAAGACCAGATTTAACATGCCCCATACCCATCAAAAATATTTTTGATGATGATTTTTCAAGTTGTTTCCCCACCATTCTTTCAGTTGCTTCGATATCATCACATGCATATTTTTGGGGTAAGGAAATATAATCTTCAAATTTTTCAATACCAAGATATTCTTGATATTGAGATGCTTCCATCAAATTTTTAATTAAATTTATTTTCGCATCTGCACCAATAAGACCAATCTTTCCTGCAAAGGTTTTAAGTAACCACTTATTAGCAACTAAAGCATATCCATATTCTGCAGGAAAATGAATCTCTTGGTTAGGAATTACTTCTCTAAAAAATTCTCTATTATGAGTGTAAATTTCACAAGTATAATAGTCGCACTTTTTAGAACCATCAACAAAAAGTTGATGATTTATATCTTCATAACTTTTGCTAAGTGCTCTACGACCAGGAGTAGCACTTCCAGACGGAACTTTTTTTAAAAACCAATAATCACCATCGCCAAACTTATAAAAAGTTTTACTTTCATTATTTTTGACCAGTTCAATCAAAAGATTTTTAAAGTTTACTAGATCTTCTTGAAAATTAGGATAACACTCTGCCCTTTCAAAAAAAGGTTCCGTATCTATATTAACACATCCATCTACTTTGTAGATATCTAAAAATTTTTCTGGATAGTTTACTTGATCACTCATACATACCTCATCGATTTAAAATAATTTTTTTAGTTTTTTTGAATCTAATTTCATTTCATTACCATCCACTAGTAATACAATCAACAATATATTGCCTGTCTTCTGGAGTTATCCACCAACCAACAGGAATACAAATCATTTCCGTTACCAATTTATCTAGGTTAGGAAGATGACACTGATATTTAGATACACAAGAATGGATGTCATTCCTTTCATGAACTCGACTAACCATGATATTACATTCTTTCATCTTATTCATGAAATCAATTTGCCTTTCAACTTTAATTGTGTAAATCCAATAAGTTGATTGTCTATCCGATTTATTTTCGAGAAGAGTTAATCCAGGTACACTGCTCAATTCCAGATTATAGAAGTTAGCATTATCGATAGTTTTTTTAAGATTTTCATTTACGACAAAAGGAAAGTTTTCAATACCAATGGTAGCATTAATGTCATTCATATGCATCTTAAATCCAAACTCAGGAATATTACTTTCACATCTAAAATCTTTACGATTATCATTCCTATCAATACCATACCAACGGAGAAGTTTTGCTCTACGAACTTGCTCTTTATGTGGAAATATAATACATCCACCATCACCTGTAGTAAGGTGTTTGATTGCCTGGAAACTAAATGTGCAAATATTTCCATGCGAACCAATTCTTTTTCCATTATAGGTAGAACCAAAGGCATGAGCACAGTCTTCAATTACTACTGGTTTAAACCCATAAAGTTTTTGTGTCTTCAGTTGAATTTCATTTATACGATTAAGATCAACTGGATACCCACCCCAATGAACAATCATAATTGCTTTCGTTTTAGAACTTATCTTCCGTTCTAAATCATCCAAATCCATATTACATGTATTTGGGTCCACATCAACCCATTTAATATTTAATCCATTAGCAAGAATTGGCCAATTGGTAGCAGTGCAAGTTAAAGGTGTTGTAAGAATTTCATCTCCAGGGTTTATACCTTGCCATCTTTGATCTACAAAACAAACCCCATGATAATCTAAAGTATGTTCTTCTGGTCTCTTTAGCATGTGTAAAATAAGATGCTCAGCAGAAGTTGCAGAATTTACAGTAACAACGTTATCATTCACAAAATAATTTTTCAACAATTCTTCAAATTTTTCTACTTTAGGTCCTTGTCCAATATATCCAGACATTAAAATTTTAGAAGTTTCTACTGCTGCTTGCTCAGACATAAAAACTTTGAACAAAGGAATCATATCGTTTTTTATTTTCATTTTCGAATTAGAGTAATTGAGGGAAAATCTTCCAATACTTCTATTTTAACACTATTATGATATTTTTGCAACACCGGTATAATTTTAGGTTTATTGTATTTAATCATCCATTCAACACCATCTCTCTGTTCAGATCCACCCTCCAATATCATTATACCTCTAACTTTTGGAAGATAATTTTGAATTGCAAAATCAAAAGTTTCCCCATTGTTAGCAATATCAATGTGAAGAATATCGATAGAATTATCTTTATAAAAATCTACTGATTTATAAAAATCTCTTTTATAAATGCTAACATTAGAATTTTTTTGATATTTATTCACAACAAAATTATAATCTGCCGCATTATATGGAAAATCATCAAATAAGTCAATGGCTTCAATATCGCAATCTTGACTAAAGTTGACAAAACAGTCGAGAGAATATCCTTCCAAAATACCAAATTCAACAATCTTAGATGGATTAACTGCAAAACAAATTGATTTAAATACTTTGTTATAGTAATATTCTTTGTAAGATGATTTAATGTTCATTAATTTATAATCAATTTATACTGAGTAATAGGGATTGTAATAAACTTTATTTTTTAAAAATTTATCTGCATATATCAAAAATTTTATGCCCCAACGGTTGAGAATTATAATCATAGGGAGTCATATAATTAATATCCACTCCATTTTTTTGTAATGAATGATTTATTTCATGAGTTATATACCCATTCAATATTAATTCATCAATTGATTTAATGAAAGTTTCAAACATTTCTCCAGGAAAAAACCAAAAATTATCGTCACAATTTCCAGATTGATGTTCGAAAGTTATATTAAACTTTTTGGTATCAATATTCATATCAGAAAATTTTTGAAAAAATTTTAAATCTGGTCTTGTTATAAGATAAAAATCATAATCAATATTTTGATCCTTTATGTTTGCTATCAAATTTTTATAATGTTCTTTTTGAGATGTCCAACCGCATCCACAATAAAAAAAATTATTAGAAATAAAAGTATATGATTTAGGATTGAATTCACTCTTATATAAATTATTAAATTCTTCTACATTATAAGTACTAAAATAAATGTCAACTTCATCATTTTTAAAAAAACTTAATATCATTTTTTTATGGTTTTCTATAATTTCTTTAGCATAATTTAAATAATTTTTATTTTCGTGAATGGTTTGTTTAAGAAAAAATCCTTTGTATGCTATTGCTATTTTCATTTTATAATAATTAATTTAAGATAATAAAAAGTTATTTATTAAAATTATCACAAAATATTTAATATCTTCCATATCCAAATCCCCCAGAGTTGTCATACCATCTTCTAGTACAATATTTAATATCTTCTTGAAAATCAGTATCCTTTTCTTCAAAAAAAGATCTCATACTATTTTCTATATTAATGCCATTTTCAACAAATTTTTCAAGATCTATGCTGTTGCAATACTCTATAAAATCTTTTACTTTGACTCCAAAATATCCCGTTTTAACTGCCGCAAATTTAGTGTTATTCTCTACACAAAAATAATTTCTAGGATTGTCTAAGAAGGATTGTAAAAATGATGAATCATCTAAAATCATTCTAGGTTCATAATAAAAAAAATAATCATATTGGGAAATTTGATCCAGATATTCTTTCCACATTTCTATGATTCCACCACCCTTATTAATTTTTCCATAATCATTTTTGGATTTTACAAACAAAAAAGTACCTTCTGGAATTATATTAAGAATTTCTTTTGGAAGATCTTTTTCGCTATCATATGTATTTTCCACAAAAACTATATTATACTTTTTATTATCTCCCAATTTATCGAAAAAAGATTTTAATCCACTAACATAATCATTTATTCTATTTTCAACACGATCTTTACCAAAAATATAATCATCTATGTTTATACATGCTCTAAGTTCAATAAGAATAGACTTTTTCATTTTTGAAGCTCCGCAATTATTTCGTACTGTCTATGTAAATGGGAATAATTCTCAAAAACAGTAAACATATCATCATTAGTTTTGTAAACGTATGCCATTACAATTTGTTCATTGTTAATAATTCCTCGATTAATTAACTTCTCTTGAAGAACATTATCAATCATATCACAAAATTTAGAAAGAACTTTAGAACCACCTCCCCACAGACCTGCCATCACCCATGATCTAGCGCCCCAAAAGTATTCATCATCATATTCTTCAGCATTAACTAAATCTGGATAAAAACTCATTGACGCTTGAATTAAAACACTATCTTTATTATCTAAAAGAGTTTCTAATGCAGTTTCTGAAGGATAAGATTGATTAATATCAATTTCATGAGGTTCAAAAAATCTAGATAATCCTGCATCCATCCACATAAAATATTCAGATTGAAATGGATTTTCCTCAATAACTCTTTTAACCCAAGGAAACTTAGAAAATATAATCACATTATAAAGACTCATTTTACACTCTATTCTAGATGTAATATTAATTTTTTCTTTAAAATTTTCACTATCTAAAATTTCTTGAATATTATCATTTAAGTAATAATATGGAACTTCTTTCAGTGATTGCGTAATAATTTTTGTTGGTAGATTTTTTCTATGTTTTTCTACAAATTCTTTTAGGGAATCTTCAACAAAGATTACCATAGGAGATTTAACTTTTAAAGTTTCTCCAAACCATAGGAGGTATTCATCAAAAGTTCTCCCATCTCCGTTAGAGTGTCTACCAATATCATAAAGAGCAGTTACTAGAGTTATTGTCATTTTTAAATCTCCCTATTAAAAATTTTAATGAGTGCATTTGCACGGTTTATAAAAGTATGATTTTCTTGAATATGCTTCATTGCTTCAAATACAAGATCATAATTTGGATTATTTTCAAAATCTAGACAATCAATAGGCAATTGAGATTCATCATCATTGTAAATAACATAATCACCCAAAAGTTCTTTAACTGCCACAGAATTAGTTCCAGACATTCTACCATAACTAATTTGTTTGAGAAGTCTACATGGAATATATCCAATTTTTTTATGATTACCACCAGTTACTGACTTTCCATTAAGTTCTAACTTACCACCAGAATTTGTATGATATGCATCGCTTCCACGAACATCCAAAGAAATTATAGACCTCTTCATCAATTCCATATTTTCTTCAAATGTGCAAGGATTTTGCCAGGGATTGATATTAATCCATTCAATATTCAATCTCTGCAACGTGTTAACTACTTTTTGCATTTCAAGTGCAGGACTTCCACCAAGAGTTCCAATAAAATAAAATTTATCTTCTCTTTTTAAAAATCGATCATCAAAATTAAATTCCTCAGGAAGAAGATTAGTAGCCCACATCATATAAACAGATTCATAACCAAATATATTTTTTTGTTTTGCGTCTGCTAAAACATTATCATCAGCATTCGGATCATATAAAGTTACAGAATCAATACTTTTTAATTTGCTTTTATCTAAAACAAAACTATAGTTAAGATCGTTTATTTCTTTTACATTAAATCTTATATCAACAAGTCTCAATCCTTTATTGACATATTTTGAAGGATCTATACTATTATGAATAAAATAGGTAGAAGATTCAACTAAAGGAATGCTATCGTCGGCATAACCTTCAGAAAAGAATAAAACATTTGAATAATCAAATATAGATGGATCGGGATAATTTCTTGAATGGAACCAATATGTTTCGCATCCAATGTGCTCAAAAGCTTTATAAAAACTTGCATGAATAAATGAGTGTGTATGTGTATACAGAGGTAGTCCCCAAATAACAACTTTTAATTTAGACATAATTAAAATCTAGGTAAAGTAATAATAAATTGATGTGCTTGATGATCTATATTAAATAGATCTAATGCTTTTCTATGTAGCATCTCATTAGACCATGCTCCTCCAAACTCTTCTTGACACTTTTCCATTAATATTCTAATATAATTAAATGTACTCATAAAAATATCCATACATCTAGATCCACCAAAATTTAACCAATCATTTATCATTCCATCAGGTTGGTTTAACCATCCAGAATAGTTAACAACAGAATTATCATATTTCTCATAATAAATTTTTTCTCTCGGTTCACAGTCACTTCTTATCTTTACAACCCAATCATATTTAAAATCATGGGCATATTCATATTCTTTTCTTAATAAATTCACTTGATTCACACTGTAATGATATGACATCGAATTATTAACAATCCTATTAATATAATCTGGTTCATCAGATTCATGCCAATGTGTAGACCAAGGAACTAATCTTGCTGTTTTTGGATAATATGCATAATCAGTGTGCAACGTAGAATCTTTAAAAATTTTACTTTCTTCAACCTTATAAAGTTTTGGATTATATATTTTTAAAGAGTCTTCAATAGCAGAGGGAGAAATTCTTTGTTTTTCCCATCCTCCGTCTCCACCAAATTTATAAGATTGAGTTTGAAGTTTTTCATCAAACCAAAAATGAAAAAATACGTCCACATCATAACCCTCGCACATATTTTTTAGAATATACAAAGCACATTCTGGAATAAGTCTAGGTTGACCATGAATACATAATGCAATTTTCATAAATTAATTTCCGTTGCTACTTTTTTAATTAAAGATTCAAGATCATTATTCGGTTCCCATCCTAGAAGTTCTTTTGCTTTTTGGTAAGATCCTTTAGAGTACTTATTGGTTTCCTTTGCAACAATTTGTTTATCTAATGGATAATCACCAGAAAATAAATAAGGATATGTATCCCATAGTTTTGATGCTTCTCTGTATATAGGTTTTATAGAACTATTGAATGTTTCACACACATACTTTACAATTTGATTGACTGATAACAGAGTTCCAGTACATACATTAAAGGTATCATTTAGTTTTTTTTCAAGGCAAATATCAATCAATTTAACTACATCATCAACGTGAATGTAATCTCTTGCTTGCTTACCAGTTGAATGTAAGACTGGTTGTTTACCTTGCTTAATCTCTCTTACAAGATAGTTTAGTAATGGTGGATTTTTCCTATGAATATCTTGTCTTGATCCAAATACATTGAAGAATCGAAGAGTTGTAATGTTCATACCATAATTAATACGATATGATTCACAAACTTTTTCTGCCATTTGTTTGGACAAAGAATACCAAAGACGAGGATTTGTATTTAAATTTTCTGTAAAAATTTGTTCTTTATTATTCTCATAAATGGCACTTGTACTTGCAAAGATTACATGCGGAACATTCCATTTTCTAGCACATTCCATTATATTTGCAGTTCCAGCAACATTAATATTGATTGTATCACTTACATTAGATTCACAATCTGGAAGTGCTGTTATTGCCGCAAGATGAATGATGCAATCATAGTGATCTAATAAGTTATCCGCCAGTTGAGGATCGCAGATATCTTGATTATAAAAATCTCCAAATTCCTTTCCACCAATTAATAAATTTTCATAATATCCATTTCTAAAATTATCGACTAATGTTAATTGATGTCCTTTTTTATGGAGATAATATCCAAGAATGGATCCAATTCCTCCAGCAGCGCCAGTTAAAAGTATTTTCATTTTAAAAACTCTGTTAGATTGTCGGAATTCCTTGGAAGATTAATTGATTCACATGCTGGATAGGGATTACTATTAGCAAAATCATTGATAACAACTCGTTTACAGTGAGGAAGCCCCATAATAAGTGTATCATATGGAATATTATACTTGCCCATCTCATCTATTGTCAACTCTCTAAGTCTTTCAGGTCTACTGGTGGTCAAAATAATTTTAACTTTCCCAGAGTTATAGAGAGATCTTAAAAGTGAAATATTACTATTCAGTGGTTCTCCAGTTCCAACATATGGTGGAAAGTGTATTGAAGAATTGGAAACTAGTGTTCCATCAATATCTACAAATAAACAACGGTACTGACTCTTATATTTGTTCCATGCCTCAATAGTTCCCCAATCTTTAAAGTTGGTAGTTGACAATCCATTAAATCTAGATCCAGAAAGAATCATTTCAAAAATAATATTACTGATATAACATTCCCCATCAAGATCTTCAATTTGCTCATATGCTTTACAGAATTCTTTGGCATCTTTAAATCCGTATCCACCAACAGAAAAAGTAGAACTAATAACTTTCTTCTCAACTATATTAGTTACAATACCATTAATGTCAAATTCAATATAACTTTTTGTTCTTGCATTAATATCATCCATGTCATTCAAATCAAAAAATGCAATTTGATTCTCATTATCAACTAATTCACATTCGTAGTAACCATCAGAATCTTTAATAAAAATAAATCCTTCAATATTTTCCAATTTAATTGCATTATAAACTGTTTCAGATTGAGAAGAGGTTTGATTATCTAAAAATATTATTTTTGACTTATTTTCAATTCCACATTCTTGAAGTTCTTCACAAAATCCTTTCAAAAAACTATACTTAATCTCATGCTCATTTAAGCATATAAAATAGATAGCGTCAAAAAAATCTAGATTAATTCTAGATATCGCATCTATAACCATAAACCTATTTTTCATTGGATGAGTTAACATCCATTTAGGTTTCATATTTGGAAATCTAGATGATTTCCCTGCCATTGGTACAATTAAATTTTTCATATAAATTAGTTTTTAGAATGCTACTATTAAGTACACTTTTTTGTTTTGAATTAGTCAAGTAAGGTTCTATTCGTAATAAGTTTAAAGAATCTAATATTTTAAATTCATTACTTTCAATATAATTTTGATACCTAAAATACAAATTTTTCCAAATATATTGATACGATTGTTTGATTCTTATGTCATCAATTCCATTTAGTTTTAAATTCCAAAAATAATACAAATCTTGTTTTAATTTAACCATATCACACAAGAAACTATCAATATAAGAATCCAAAAAATCTATAAAAAATAATCTATTTTTATGAAATAAAATATTTGAAAAAGTCAAATCACCATGACAAAAAGTTTTTGGTACTGATATAGTTTCTTTATTTGAAATATTATTTTTTATAAAATTCAAATAACTACTGTATTCTGTTTTTTCTTCTAAACTTTCAATCTTTGATATTAATTTATTTTTAATATTATATATTCTTACATTAGAAATTAAAAAATCAAAATATTCAAATAAAGTATGAACAACAAAATCAATATTGTTAATACAAGAAGTGGAAAAATATTCTTCAAAAGAAAGTCCAGAGATATATTCCATATCAAAATAATACAAAGACTCAAAATTTGAGTTGTAAATTTTTGGAGTATCTATATTTTTTAATATAAAATTTGAAAATAATTTTTGCTTCTTAATTTG
>Ga0181349_1000602_pt1 | contig 15458 bp, 27 predicted proteins | sample Su13VDMM110SD_FD_130106 | JGI IMG/M metagenome (GOLD analysis project Ga0181349, IMG submission 130106) | Freshwater viral communities from Lake Michigan, USA - Su13.VD.MM110.S.D | ecosystem: Environmental > Aquatic > Freshwater > Lake | place: USA: Michigan | collected 2013-07-16 | reverse complement strand
TTGATAAGCAAGTCTATCTTGGTTTGTAGCACTATATTTATCACTATCAGTAAATCCACTTTTTGCGACTATTCCTTTTAAAGTGTCTGGTATTATTTGATAGCGACCAGTTGCAAATAATTGTCCATCGCCAGTTCTACTATTTGATTGAAATTTTTTAACTTCTCCGATAGTATAAGAACTTAATGATTTTTTTAATTTTGGATATGGAGATGTTCCTCTACCCTCAATATATCCTTTTAGGCATTTTTTAATACCACTATTGCAAGTGTACTAATTATGGTCATTATAAGTCTTTGATTCACCTTTTAAAGCAACATCAAAAAACTTTTTTAATGCTTCTTTTTGTGTCATTTTTTATCAAAAGTATCTGAATAACCACCAGTATTAATTGTAATACCACCACTTTTATTTATTCTATAAAGTATAAATGCTAATACTAATACCGAAGTAATACCAATTATTAATGTTTTATTATATTTCATTTTCAATTATTTTATTGATGTTATTAAAATTAGTGTACCTAAAAACCCTAATGATGTACCAATGGTAAACCAAAACGAATTTTTTTGATATGTTTTTTTCTTATTATTAATTACCACATTTGATAAATCTATTGTTTGAATATATGGATTAGAATTTTTAATCTCAACTATCGGTAAAGACTTTCTAAAAATACCTTGTCTTTTTTCTCCTATTGTTATTGTTGCTATGTTAGGAAAACTTAAAGAATCAATCTTTATACCATTTTCTAATACATTTCCATTAATATAAAAAAACTTATCACTTAAATTAAAGTGTTTTAAGCAATCAAAATTACTTTTACTATAAATTGTATCATTTATACCTAAAGTATCGTTAAAAGCGATAAAAATAGTGTCTATTCGTGTTTGAGTTACAAACTCAACTCTACTTTGTGTGTTTTTCCAATCTTTACTATCAATTACATTTAGATTTTTGGCTTGTTGTAATGTTAGTATTAATTGTTCTTGCTGAATTAACTTTTCTTTGTCTTTATTTACAATTAATTTAAAGTCTTGTTTTTTAAGTTCAAACTTTGAAAATTGTTTTTCTAAATAAGTAAGTTGCCCTTTTTTTTCGCAATAGCCACAAACCAATAAGACTATCGCAAGTATAAGAGCAACTATAACAAAGTTTTGTTTCATCTTTTTAGTTATTTGTTAAACAAAGATTTTAGCTTTGCAAAACTTTTTTTAGCAACTGCACTAACTTTTTTAGCACCTACCTTTGTTTTTCCACCAACATATTTTCCACCAGCTTTTGCTTGTTGAACACTATATTGTCGTACAATAGTTGCACATTTACTCGCTTGTTTTTTTGTTATTACTTTGCTCATCTTTATTTTTTTGTTTTATATACTACAAGACCAGTCTTTGTTTTAGTTGCGACATAAGTTTTTCCTTTGTACTCAAAACTCTTATCTCCATTTTTTCTCGCCTTATTTACTTTTGTTAGATATTCATTAGCCATAATTTCTAAATTTTAAACATTTTTATCTTCTTTTAAACCTTTTCTTAAAGTTCTTATATGTAAAATTGCAGTCAAGGTAAATGTTATAATACCAAGACTTACAAATACAAAATCTAATTTTTGTTTAGTTGTTAAATTACTCATCTCTTTTTTATATTTTTATTATTATAATCTACAACATACTTTACCATTTTTGCTACTTTCTTTTCTTCATTAGGTTGTAGTTTTTTATCTGCTATCAATTTTTCATTTTCATAAATACATTTTCTCATTTCGCCAAAAGACATTTTCTCTACATCATTTTTAAATTCCATAGGTATATCATCGCTGAAACTACTCAAAGCTGGTAGCATCTCCTTATTCATTTTATTAACTAAAATGTTTCTTCTATATAAATAATAGACAATGCCTATAACACCAATAATAACATACGGACTTCTAAAGTATTCTCTCATATTATTTTATTCGTTCATCTAAACGTGCTACATTCTCTCTTAAAGCTATGTTCTCAAAAATTAAGTTATCTACTTTCTCCTCTAATTTTCCTATCTGCGTTTTTAAATCTCTTATAATCGTTAGATAGATTTCATCTATTTTACTATCTTTTTTTGCTTCCAAGTCTATTTTTTTTTTCCAAATGTTCCAAATCTCTTTAACTCCTAAAGTTGTCAGTAAAGCACTTAAAATTGTTATTATTGTTATACTATCCATATTATTATTATTATACTATAAATTATAATCCACCATCAATTATTATCCAAGAATTAGGTACGCTTGTTAAAATGTTTCTACCAGCCACTCCACTTGCCGAATACTTTGCAGTACCAAACATTATTTCTAATTCTGATTGTACTGCTTGTAAACTCCAATTATTATAGATGTTATCTAAATTTGTAGTAGAAAATGTAGCTGGTGTTTTTGTACTCATAAAATTTTTAAAACTAACAACTTGTTCTACATTCCAAGCACCTATGTTTTGGTCAAATGCAGTTGCACCTTCAAACATACCACTCATAAAATTTACTGCTGAAGTATTAAAACTCAATGCTTGATTAAATGCCGAGCATTTATTAAACATATCTTCCATAGTTGTAACTGCTGATGTGTTAAAACTTAATGGCTGATTAAATACAAAGCAATCATAAAACATACCACTCATATCCTCAACTGCTGATGTACTTGTAAATGTTAATACACTATTAAATGAATTGCAACCATTAAACATACCACTCATACTTGTAACTGCCGAAGTGTTAAAACTTAATGCTTGGTTAAATGCTACGCAACCATTAAACATAGCACTCATATCCTCAACTGCTGATGTACTTGTAAATGTTAATACACTATTAAATGCTACGCAACCTTGAAACATAGCACCCATACTTGTTACTGCTGATGTGTTAAAACTCAATGCTTGATTAAATGCCGAGCAACCTTGAAACATAAAACTCATATTAGTAACTGCTGATGTACTTGTAAATGTTAATACACTATTAAATGCCGAGCAATTAGTAAACATAAAAGACATATCCGTAACTGCTGAAGTATTAAAACTTAATGGTTGATTAAATACCGAGCAACTTGTAAACATAGCATTCATATTTGTTACTGCTAATGTACTTGTAAATGTTAATACACTATTAAATGCCGAGCAACCAAGAAACATACCACTCATATTAGTTACTGCTGATGTGTTAAAACTCAATGCTTGATTAAATGCCGAGCAACTAAAAAACATACTATTCATAGTTTTAACTGCTGATGTGTTAAAACTCAATGCTTGATTAAATAAAGTGCAACCATAAAACATATAACTCATATCCATAACTGCTGATGTACTTGTAAATGTCAATGCTTGATTAAATGTCGAGCAACCATAAAACATAAAAGACATATCCGTAACTGCTGATGTGTTAAAACTCAATGCTTTCTTAAATGCCGAGCATTGACTAAACATACTTTGCATAGTTGTAACTGCTGATGTACTTGTAAATGTTAATACACTATTAAATGCCGAGCAATTAGCAAACATACCACTCATATTAGTTACTGCTGATGTGTTAAAACTCAATGCTTGATTAAATGCCGAGCAACCATTAAACATACTATTCATATTCGTAACTGCTGATGTGTTAAAACTCAATGCTTGATTAAATGCAAAGCAACTACCAAACATTTGGAACATATTAGTTACTGCTGATGTGTTAAAACTCAATGCTTTATTAAATGCCGAGCAACCATAAAACATAGAACTCATATTTGTAACTGCTGATGTACTTGTAAATGTTAATACACTATTAAATGCCGAGCAATTAGCAAACATACCACTCATATCCGTAACTGCTGATGTGTTAAAACTTAATGCTTGATTAAAGTTAGAACAAGAACTGAACATATTATTCATATTCGTAACTGCTGATGTACTTGTAAATGTTAATACACTATTAAATGCCGAGCAACCTTGAAACATAAAACTCATATTAGTAACTGCTGATGTATTAAAACTCAATGCTTGATTAAATGCCGAGCAACTAACAAACATAGCAAACATATTCGTAACATTTGAGGTACTTGAAAATGTTAGTGCAGAATTAAATGCGAAGCAATTACCAAACATACCACTCATATCCGTAACTGCTGATGTGTTAAAACTTAATGCTTGATTAAATACGAAGCAATCAGAAAACATAGTATTCATAGTCGTAACTGCCGAAGTGTTAAAACTTAATGCTTGGTTAAATGCTACGCAACCATTAAACATAGCACTCATATCAGTTACTGCTGATGTGTTCCAAGAATTTATGTTATTTATTGTTGTAAGTGATGTGCAATTTAGAAACATATTTTGTAAATTCGTTGTTCCAGTTAAGTCCAACACTCCAATTACTGATGTTAAAGTTAAGTTACTACACCCAAAAAAATAATTTCCATTATTGCCTAATTTTAAATTACCCCAATTTTGAATACTTCTAATTTTATTCTTATCGCCAGTATTATTAAAACTAAATCCAGTTGTAACTCCAGTAATTGTTATGATATAATCTCCACTTATTGCGTATGTATGAGTTCTATTTGCATAATTATTGACACTTGTTAAACCACCATCTCCCCAATCTATTGTTCCACTATAAGTACCAGCTACCTCATAAGGTAAAGTAATTGATTCACTTGCACTTGTTGTTCTAAAAGTAGCTTTAAATGGCGATGAAGTTTCTACTACTCCAAAACTTGAAAATCCTCTTTCTGCTATATTTTTTGATACTAATTGTGAGTTAAAATTTACATTTCCCCCACCTTGACCACCATCAAATTTAACAAAAGATTTATTTTTATTTCCCATTACTTAAATTTTTTCTTCTTGTTGAGTTTCATTATATTCAACATCAAATTCATTTTTTAACTTATCAATAAATTCTTGTTTATTTTCAGTTATAAATGTGTTATGCAATCCAGTTGCTAAAAATTGATTTTCAATTAATTTATCGTAATAAAAAATTATTTTGTCATTATTATAAACTATAAAGTATCTCATATTATAATCCCCCATCTACTATTGACCAAAATTTAGTACCAGTCAAATATGCTCTACCACTTACTCCACTTGCAGAATACTTTGCAGTTCCAAAAGATATAACCCTACTTGATTGAACATTTATCCACCCATTATAGATTGCATCTAAATTTGTAGTAGAAAATGTAGCTGGTGTTTTACTCGCCATAAAATTTGAAATACTTGTTACATTGGCTACATTTAAAGAACCTAAATTTTGGTCAAATGCATCTGCATTATTAAACATATTCGTCATATTTGTAACTGATATTGTATTAAAATTTATTGGTTGATTAAATGCACTTGCACCACTAAACATACCATTCATAAGTGTAACTAATGCTGTACTTGTAAAAGTCAATGGACTATTAAATGCAAAACAAAAAGAAAACATACTTGTCATAGATGTTACTGCTGAAGTATCAAAAGATAATGGTTGGTTAAATACAAGGCAATTTAAAAACATTCTACTCATATTTGTAACTGATATTGTATTAAAATTCAATGCACCATTAAATATATCGCAATCTTGAAACATTCTTGACATATTAGTAACTGCTGAAGTATCAAAAGATAATGATTGGTTAAAGTTAATGCAAGAATCAAACATTTGTTGCATATTTGTAATTGCTGAAGTATTCCAAGAATTTATATTATTAATTGTAGTTAAAGCTTCACAATTTTGAAAAAGAAATTCTAAAGTAGTTACTCCAGTTAAATCAAGTGTATCCGATACTGATGATAGGTTTAAGTTAGTACAACCAGCAAAGTTTTTTGCATAAGTAATACCTAATTTAAGTTGTCCAAAATGTACTACGGAAGTTAAAAGAGTTGGAGTTCCAACACCAAAAGCACCAAAAGACCACCCATTACAATCTCCATCTATAACTATTGTATAAGTTCCAGCAGAAGCGTATGTATGTTGTACATTTGCAACACTATTGACACTTGTTGGACTACCATCTCCCCAATCTATTGTTCCACTATAAGTACCACCCGAATAGTAAGGTAAAGTAATTGTTTCAAATGCAGTTGTTGTTGTCCAAGTTGATGTAAATAGATTTGATACTGGAGTTCCTACTCCAAAACTTGAAAATCCTCTTTCTACTATATTTTTTGATACTAATTGTGAGTTAAAATTTACATTTCCCCCACCTTGACCACCATCAAATTTTACAAAAGATTTGTTCCCTTTACTCATCGCTATTTATTTTATTGGCTTACTATTCCAAATACCCCACTACTTACAATCGTAATAGTAATTGTAGGTAAAGTAAATCCATCACTTGCTTGTAGTGTCAAACTTTGTCCACTTGTTAAAGTAACACCAGTACCACTTGAAGATGCCGATGTAACAATAACTGAACTTGTCGTACATAAAATAGATAAACTTGTTAAATTGCTAAAACTTGTTGTTGAACTATATTGTAAAATACTTACATTTTGCGTAGCCATATCTTAATTTTTAAAAATCTTCTCCGAATAAATACTCAAATGTAATTGGCTTATTCGGTTGTTTGTTAGTAAATAAATACATTAGAATATCATCTTTTGTATTGTTATAATATATAATGACATTAATATCTTTCCAATTTGTTTGAGTTTCTTTACTCATACGAACTAATGAATTTTTAATAAACGGAGTTGCAATCATTTCTCTACCTAAAAAATCAAGTCTTACATTTAGAATTTGTGAAAACGTAACTTCCTCAACTTTTTTATATTCTTTGCAAATATCATACGTTGGTGCAAATTCATTATTCTTTGGTCTAATCATTAATTGTACGTTTGACTTATCTACTCCATAAACTTCGGCATATCTATCAATCGCTTTTGTCATTATTTTTTTGGTTTGTGCTACTATCATTTTTTTGGGTTTTGGTTTGTGTTTAACTTTTAATATATTCGTAAGTATAATTCAAATTTACTGGAGTTTTAAATTTCAGTAATCCTTTTTTTATCATTATAAATCCATCTAAAGTAAGTGTACTCTTTTTTCCTTTACTTAAAATATCAGCTAAAATTTTAGCACCATTTGTTCCTACTAATGAAATTTCAAGTATAAAATTAAGACTATTTACTGAATTGCCTTGAAACTTTTGGTTTATATCTTTATTTAATACCTTACCTACTTTCTCCCCATTATTTATTTTAATGGCTAAATCATAACTTGAAATCTCAAATGCTATTTTTGAACTATTAGTAACATCAACAAATAATTGAAGCGATAAAACTCCATTTTTTGCTGAAATATAGTTTACTTTAGTAATCTTATATGAAAACTTATAAAGTAACTCTAATTGGACTTTGTAATACTCGTATATTCCATAAACGGACATTCCGAATACTACAATTCCACCTACAACTAAAACATTTCTTATAATTGCATTTTTATTCATTTATCTTATTTTTTATAAAAGAATTTATATCCAATAAATAATAATAAACCAACACCACCAACAATAGCAACATATTTTAATGTTTTACTCTTTGCTGGTGCAGTTAGAACATTATCACTACCCATAGGCATATCTATTGGCTCAACACCACCTTTTGCTAAAACATCTGCAACTTCACTTGCCTTATCTACAACACCTTTTGTTTTATTTATAGCATCTGCTACTTTTTGTGTTGTAATTGCTTCTCTCTTTTTTTTCTTTTTTGAAGCATTTAAGAAATTGTCAAAATTAGATTGAAAACCACTTTCATTTTCATTATCAATATCTATGGTACTTGAATCTCCGATTGCATTAGAATATCTCGGCATATTATACCCATTATCATAATCCTCATCTTTTGGAAATCCTAATTTTTCATTACCCTCAAAAGAAGATTGACAACCACACATATTAGAATAATTTTCGTTTGTTAAATTTGTTACTTTTTTCATTTTTTTTTTTTTAAATTATTATTACTTATTTATTTACTTACTTTTTTTTTGTTACTTGATAAATTACTATTAGAACTACTAAACCAATAGCACTATATAGAAAATACTTTTTAAAATTACCTATATTACTTTTACTTGTAGCATCATCAACGACTGCTAATGCTTCCTTTTTTTCTGCTGGAGTAAGATTTTCATTCTTTAAAATTATATCTCTTGGGTCTGATTGTGCCTTTAATTGTTTTTCGGCTAATTCTATTTTTTTCTTATCGCTTTCACTTATAGATGCTAATTCTAATTTAGTTTTTTCTTCTTCTGATTTAAGCATTTTCTTTTGGTCAGCACTTTCTATTCCTTTTGAAATAATACCACCTAAAGCACCAATAACTGATGCACCAGCACCAATCCACGCACCAATAATTACTGATTCAGCAACATTAGAGTATTTTTTATCATTATCAATATAAGAACCAGTAAAAAAGTTTGAATTGATATTAAAATTACTAAAGTTATCAGTTGGTTTATTTTTTAAATCTTCTAATGCTTGTTTTGAAAGGTCTTTATCTAATAGTTTAGTTTTACATTCCTTACCACAAAAAAATGCTTTTTCTCTACGACTTCCAATTCCAGCAGTTTTTTCTAATGCACTAAATTTTCCACCTAACTTTTCCCATTTTTTCTTTAGTTGTTCTTTTTCTTTTTTTAAAGCTGGATTAGTTAGAATACTTTGAATTTTCCAACCAAACCCTCTATAATTCAAATCTAACAATGATAAAAATGCAGTTCTTGGTACTGCAATAGTAACAACTGCAACACCTCTACCTACTTTTTTTATTCCACCTTTAACTTGGTCGCCAAATTTTTTCAATCCTTTTTTTAATTTGCCTTTAGCATTTAAAAAGTTTGAAAATTCACTTGAAAAAGGCATTAATCCATAAGCATCAGCCATTGATATTAAGTATTTTTCTCTTTCCTTGTCTATATCTCTATCTATATAGTTCATATTTATTTATTTATTTTGAAAAATTATCTTTAGTTTCTACAAATTTACCATACGAAGAAAATTTCTTTTTGCTTTTTTCTTTACCCTTTGCATAAGAACTTCTATAACTTTTTTCATCTGAAATCCCTACCAATGAACTTGGAAATGTTTTATTATTAAGTCCAGCACTATAAGACCATAAAAATCTTGCATCTTTTCTTGTTATATATCCATTAGTTTTATAATTTGGAAAGAAAATACTTACTGCCTTGTCAGTATTACTTGTAAATTTATTATCCGTATCAATAGGAAAATTAACTCCGTTTGATGTTTTGAGATTTTTCCATAATGCAACTTGATTAATTATTTTTTTAATTGCACTTACATTTGAATTATCAGAACCCAATTTTAGTTTTACATCATCATCGGCTTTAGGTTTATCTTTGACTTCCTCTTTTACTACATTAGCAACTTCATCGCTTTTTATACCATCATCAGTTACTTCATCAATAGCTGGTTTATCTTTTGCTTTTGCCTTTCTATATAATAAGAACGCAACTCCACCACCTACTAATACTATTAAACTTATTACAACAATAAATATACCATTACCTTTTTTTTCCATTTTGTTTTTATTTAATTATTTTATGCTAAATTTTCTATATTCTTTGTACTTATATAATCTATAACTTCATTTGTAGCTGGACTTGACAATATAAACTCTACTCGCCTATTTTTTGCTTGTCCTACTTTAGTATCATTAGTGTCTATTGGTTTGCTTTCTCCCACACCTTTTGACATTATTTTTTCAATAGGAACTAACTCTTTTATTAAGAAATTTTTGACTTCTTCTGCTCTTTTTTCGCTTAATACTTGATTACTTTTTTCACTTCCAACATTATCAGTATGACCAATAATTGATACGTTATATTCTGGGTTATCTTTTAGTGCAGATGCAAGTTCATTTAAAAATGGATAGCTTACTGGTAAAATAACTGCTTTGTTAGTAGCAAATAAAAGATTTTCGTAAGCATTTTTAACTGCTACCTTTAAAACTTTTTTCTTTTGAGATAAATAGTTTTTATATAATTTATAGCTTATAGTAAAAAATACTAATCCTATTAATACACCTATTATAATTTTTTTATTCGTATTCATTAGTATAGATTTAATTTAGCCATTCTGCTCATAATATCTTTGTAGTAAGTAAGGAAATCAAAACTACTTCTTTGTTCTTTTAATTCTTGGTACAATGTTCTACCATTTGTTCTCCAAGTAAATTTTGGATTTTTTGTTGAATTATACCAATAGTTAAGTTTCTTTAACCTATCATCAGTTAAACTCATTAGTTTATCTGCTACTTCTTCTCTATCAGTACCTAATCCAATCCAATCATTTATATTATTTAGATATTTCCGTATGTACTTTATATCGTTTACTGGATTGTAGCTTTTTGCACTATCATTTGTATTACCTTGTTGTGCTTCAATGATTGCTATATGTTCTTCAAGTTGTTCATCTTCTTTAGACTTATCAATTTTATTCATTTGATATTTTTGATACCTACGAATACCCCAAACTATGCCTAAAGTTGTAACTATGACTGCACTACCGACTAAAATATATTTTGTTGCTGGTTTCATATTTTTATTCTTTTACAATTACTATATCATTTACCATACTTTTAGTTTTATTTTCAGTAGGTAATTTTTTATAACTTGCATATAAAGTAATCCAATTATCATTTTCTAAAAAAGATTTTAAATAACTCATTAAATCTCTATTGTAAAGAATGTAAAATCTATAAGCAACATAACTTATATTTATCTTTGTTCCAGCATCTAAAATGCTTCCTATTGCACAAGTTTCGCAATCATATACATATCCTTTTGCATAAAAAATTTCATTTGCTAAAGCATTTGCTTTTGTTTCAGAAATTGTTATTTGCGACTTATTTGATTTGTAAGGAATACTGGTAAACCATTGACTTTTATCAAACTCTTTAATTGCATTATCTTTTTCCTTATCTTTTTTATCATCTATAACTCCTATCTTTTGTAAAATAGGTCTTGCTATTGCTAAATAAATAATAGAAGCTACTGCTATAACAACAATACCACCTACTATATAAAGTGTTGCTTGAGATTTTATTGGATTTGGTGTATTCGCCATTTTCTAATTAAATTTATTTGCGTTTTCTTTAATAAAACTATCTAACTTTTGAAATCTTGTTACGGATTCTGGATTGTCAGTACCTTTAAATACGTTTAAAAATACATTGTAAGCATCTATTCTTGGATAACCTATTGCTAAATACAATTTCATACCATTAAGGTCTGCTTGTACTTCTGAATGTGGATTTTTATTAATATAAAAATGTGAAAATTCGTGTAATAAAATAGCCATACGCATAGGAACTGAATAACTTATAAATGCTTTTTTAGAAACTTCTATTCTACCACTTATTTGACTTATTCTCGCTGGTGTTGATATAACATTTCCAGTTAGTTCATTTCGTATTTCATCAAAATAATCTATTCTGAATTTTCCATTATCACTTATATAAACTTCTCCTTTTTTACTCGCTTCTAAAACTCCAGCCATTTCACAAAACTCTTGTGCAAATCTTATAAATGAAATTGTTTGTTTAGATAACTTTAATGGTGTTTTTTTTAATGGTACTATCTTAACATTATTTATTTTAAAAGTATCATCTTGCAAATTAAAGTCTTTGCTAATATCATTATAGATAATTAAATTAGCTATTTTAGGACTTTGTGGTAGTCTTATAAAAAAAGTTTGTTTACCATTAATCTTTGCATATCTTTTAGTATAATAAGTATTGTCTTGTTGAGCATCAGATACTTTTATCCAAAGTTTTTGTGGTTCAAATGTTTCTATATCTACTTGTATAGTACAAGGTTTATGATTTAATAAAATTTCTTTATTCATCTACTTCTACCATTGTTCTTTTACCAATTTGGTATATTCCAAAAATTAGTATTGAAATAGCTACTATACCGATAATGTTATTGTATTTCATTTGTGTTGTAGTATTTACTGCATTTTCATTTTCAGTTAAATTCAAATACTTATCTTTATTTTCTAATGAAGAAGTTTCATCTTCAATTAAAAAATTTCCTTTATCCTTTTCTCCTTGTAGCCAATCTTTAAAAGATATACCACTAATTTTATCTTTTTTATAAATTTGGTTTGGTGTCATTTTTTCATTAAATTAGTTATAAATAATCTTCCAATAATTAATCCGATTAAACCAGTAATATAAAAATTTTGCCGACTTGCTACTCCTATTAAAATACCAATACCACCACCTAATAACGCACCATTCATATTGTTACGAGAGTTTTTTTTTATTTTACTTGCATACGATTTATCAGTAATATCTCTAATAGCTTGTGTATTCTCTTTAATTACATTATTGATATTTTCTGATTCTCCCATTATCTATTTATTTCTTTTGATAATTTTATACACAATAAAACCAGCTATTGCAACACCACCAATAATAAGTGCATATTTTAAATAAGATGTTTTTTTACTTCCATCTAAATTATTATTATCTGCAACACTATTATTTATACCAGCACTAACTACTTTTTGGCTTCCTCTTTGTGCTAATCCAGTTAAAATTGTACCACCTAATAAATCAACCCCATCTTTATTATTTCTATAAAAATCTCCAGCTTTTGATGTACCAGTTACCTCATTTTTTTTAAATAATCGTGTAAACAAATTACCATCTTTTACTTTTGGCTCTTTTGGTGTTTTTACTCTTGTTGTTTTTGGTGCTTTTACTTTTGGTATTTTTGGAGTTTTATCTTTTGACAAACTAAAGAAATCAGAAAAATTATCTTTTTTAGCTAAAATAAGTATCGCTAAAGATGTTTTTAAATTTTTAGCTTGTTGATTATTTTGCATTAAAGTTTTTTTAATCTGAAAAATCAACTTTTCATTACTTATATTTTTATCAAGTAAAATTCCCTCTTTTGCAAAAGCATCAATGATATGAATTTTATGGTCTTTAATAATTTTACCTAAAAAAGATAAAGCTATTTTTTGTTTTGACCTCACATTCCCTTTGTTAAAAATTTTCGACATATTTTCGTTTGATTGTACCATTTTTTTATTTATTTGATTTTACTATATATGCAACACCTAATAGAACAAATGCACCTAAAATAACCATATTGGTATTTATTGTTTTAAACTTATCCATAAACTCTTTTCCACTAAAATCAGAATAGTTATCGTGCTTTTGTAATACCATTGTATTTAAATCTACTTTTGCAGTTTTATCTTCTTTTTTGCAATCACAATTAGAATTTATTAAATCTTTGTCTGGGTGTATAGAAGCTAAATCTTTAATTCCACTTTCGCCATTTTTCTTAACAAAATCTTTTATTTGAGCAGTTAATTCTCTTTGAGAATTAGGCATACGATAATCATTATTCCTATTTATTACATTAAAAACTTTAGATGGAACACTACTTGCTAAATAATCAAATAAAGTGATTTTATAGTGTTGTGGTTCTCGTACTTTACTTCTTACCCTATTTCTCATTCTAATTGTTTTTAATTTTTATATTCCATATTATAAAAAGAAGATTTTGGCTTGTACCAATACTTTTTAGTTGCAAAGGCAATTATTCCAACTGCTACTACACCATAAATAATAAATAATGTTTTTTTATTCATTTTTTAAGTTTTAAATTATTTTTTAATCTGCTTATAAATCAAAAAACCTAACATTGATATAATAATCAAGTTGTGTACGTTTTGACCACCTAAAAAGGTATTTGGGTCTGAAATGTTTAAAAATCCTTTCATTGTTTTTAGTTTTAAATTGTTTAAATTATTTGTAAATTGATTGTAAATTGTTAAAAAAAAAGGTAGCTAAATTAATAGCCACCTTTTTATATATAATCATTCCTTTATGGAACGGACTTGTTGAGAAACAAATCTAATAAAATCGGCTATAAACCTTTTTTTTATCTTCGGTTACGACCACGACCACCACGACCACCCATCAATGCTCTTGCAGTAGATGGTGCTAATTTTAATACATCTCCCTTAACGATGTTAGGGTTTCCGTAATTAGCAACTGGCTTACGACCAGCTAAAGTACGACTTGTAGAAGCAGTTTCGCTTGGATAGAAATAAATTTTTGCAGTAGCACTTGCTAAAACTGAAGATATTACTAAAGAAGTAAAACCATCAACTTTATAAGCAAATTTTAAAGCAATAATTGTTGATTGTTGCTGATAAGGGTCAATAGTAGGAACGAGAACCTTTTGAGATTCGTTACCATTAATGTCTTTATTTATAATCGTTATAGTTTCTAAAACTTGGTTAGCAGTAGCAGATTGGAAATACGTTAAGCCACATTGAAACGGCTTATTCATACTTTGATATAAAAATTCCGAATAGCTTAAACCAGAAATTCCCATAGAAATAGAAATCGCACCATTGTTATTAAAATTTGGTGAAGTAGAACCTAAATTCGTATATGCACCTAAAATTGTAACTGGAAATGCAGTTGCAGTATTTGTGTTTTTAATTGATACGATATAAGGTTGAGATGTTGGTGCTGAATCCATACCACCATCGGCATTATCATATTCATCATCATAGTTATCATAATCATCATCAAAGTTGTCGAAACCACCATCATAATCATCAAATTCATCGTACCCATCGTAGTTAAAAAAGTTCTCATTAGCATCATCTTGAGCTTGAGAAAAGTATTTTCTAAAATCCATTTTTGTTTTTTTTTATTGTTAGTTAAATTAAATTGTGAATTATTTTTATCTAATTCGATTTTTCAGTATTAAACTGATTTTGTAAGCATTTTTTGTATGTACCCAGCAGTTACAATTCCGATTGTTACTCCAATAGCAGTTCCTAAAATACCCATCAACATTCCTTTATTCATTTTTCAAAAAATTAAATTGTTTATAAAAAGTTAGTATATCGCCCAAGCGATACACACAAAATTAATTTCTTTTATTCTAAAAAAATTTGATAATTATTTTCTAATAGTATTTTTAGGAAGTTGCAAAGGTCTTGCAATTACTATTAAATAAAGGTTTTTGTATTGTGTTATAGTTGCAAATAAAGTTATCCGACATAACTTTTATATAACATTTTTTTTAGTTCAGCTATTGCAGTTGTACTTGTATATTTAGATTTTCCATTAACTCCCCTCATATTCATAAGTGGTTTTATTTTTTTATTATAATTCAATGCGATATAGTCATCTATTGCTTCCTCAATCATTTTTTTAGTAAACGTACCATATATTTTTTCACTATCGCAATCAAAAGTTATAAAAAACCTTGTGTTACCAGCAAAGTATTGTTTATTAACTAATATCTCACAAATTTTAAATGCTTCGTACTTATCCTCAAATTTTGGTTTATGCCTATCTACTGAATCCGTATTTTTATGAAATCTTAAAAAATTGATATTTTGCCAGATTTTTGTTCCAATTCTACCAATAGATTGAAAGTGTAAAATAATATCCGTTG
>Ga0181349_1000600_pt1 | contig 15482 bp, 22 predicted proteins | sample Su13VDMM110SD_FD_130106 | JGI IMG/M metagenome (GOLD analysis project Ga0181349, IMG submission 130106) | Freshwater viral communities from Lake Michigan, USA - Su13.VD.MM110.S.D | ecosystem: Environmental > Aquatic > Freshwater > Lake | place: USA: Michigan | collected 2013-07-16 | reverse complement strand
TGACGGTGCTCAGATTACAAAGGGTGTGGTCGGCACATTTGCTTGCTGCGTATACGCTGACCGCATCGCTTTTCTAGGCGGTGGTCGCAACGAAGCACCGGGCATCTACCTTGGGGTTTCAGCACAGACCCAAAAGATCAGCACGCAAGAGATCGACACTCTGCTGCTCAATTACACCGAGTCGCAACTAGCCACGGTCAAGCTCGAAGCCCGTAACGACAAGTCTCACGAGCACCTATACGTCCACCTGCCGGATCGCACCATAGTCTATGACGCAGCCGCCTCCGAGGTTTTGCAGGAACGGGTCTGGTTTACGCTCACCACCAGCGTGGTCGAGTTCAGCCAGTACCGCGCCCGCAATCTGGTGTACGCCTACGACAAATGGCTGGTCGGAGATCCGCAATCAAGCAATATCGGCTACTTGGTGCAAGACACCGGCCACCACTGGGGCGAGCAAGTTCGCTGGGAATTCGGCACGCTCATCGTTTATAACGAGAGCAACGGGGCGATCTTCAACCGCTTGGAGTTGGTCAGTCTCACTGGCAGTGTCGCACTCGGCACCGAACCGCAGATCAGCACCAGCTACAGTGTGGATGGGCTTGTATGGAGCCAAGACCGCAGCATCGCAGTCGGAACCATCGGAAGCACTTCCAAGCGCCTCGCGTGGTTCCAGCAGGGTCACATGCGCAACTGGCGCATTCAGCGTTTCCGAGGCGATAGCGACGCTCACGTCTCATTCATTCGCCTAGAAGCACAAATTGAAGCATTGGCGTACTGATGGCAACCGCTCCCATTTCCCGCAGGTTGAATTTAACGCGAGACCAGCTTGCTGCGTTTCTGACCGACCAACAGCAGATCAGGCAGTTTGAGCTTTTATTCTCCACTGTCGACACATTGCAAGTCATCGTCGGAACTGACTTTGAGTTTCAGGCCGACAATGCTGCCGCTACTGCAAATGAGGCGCTGGCCCAGATCAATGCCCTTTCTCAAGTCGTAGACCTCAATGGCCAAGCAGAGGCTCTATCTTATCTTGCTGAAATTACCAAGCGGATTCAAGCGTTGGAATCTGCTCCGCCGTTTTCTGCACCTCCGGCTGTCACGCCTGCTGGAGCAAACACCCAGGTTCAGTTTAATAACGCTGGGGTTTTTGGGGCAAGCGCAAACTTTACTTACGCCACAGGCACAAACACCTTCACCGTTGGGCCCGCTGGGGCGACGACGACCATTGAAACCCTTGCGCCTACAGGTTCTACTGTTGCGGGGGCTTTGCTTATTAGAGGCAAAACCGCAAGCGCAACTAATGGCGCGGGGGGCGGGTTGCAGTTTGCTGGTGGCACAGCCCTTGGAACGGGTACTGGAGGAGGTTTAAATTTTTCTTCTGGGCAATCACCTTCCGGCATTGGCGGGGGTATTGATTTTACATCGGGTGCGGGTGGAAGCAGCGGCGGCACTATCGCGTTTATTTCTGGCAATGGTTCCCCCCCTAACGGTAGTGGCGGCGCGTTTAGCATGAACGCCGGAGTTGCAGAAGGAACAGGTACTGGCGGTCGGTATGAAATGTTAGCGGGAAATAATTCGTTTGGTTCTGGCGTCGGCGGGGATTTTTACCTGCAAACTGGCGGTTCTGGCTCTAATGTTTCTGGAAATTTCCAAATTCTTATCGGTGGTGGCGGTGCTGGAAGCGGCACAATCATTCTTGGAACCGATTCAAATGTTGATTGTTTTAGGGTAACTGAGGCGTCAGGCGTTTCACAGATGGGGTTCTTCAACGCAACCCCAGTAACCAAACCTGCCCCAACAGCCTCTGGCACAGGTAACGTACTGAGCAGCGTAGTTACTGCACTCAACAGTCTTGGGCTTGTTAGTTCTGCATCGCTGACCAATGCATCTACGCTTACTGCTGCTGGCTCTAACACTCAGATTCAGTTCAACAATAGTAATGCGTTTGGGGCAAGCGCCAACTTCACCTTTAACAGCACCACCAGCACAGTAAATCTTGGTGCTACGACAGGATCAGCAACCTACACCACTCGCGTACCAACCACCGCCCAAAACCCGATTGGGCTTATTGTTGCTGCACAAAACAGCATCAGAACGACTGGAACAAGCCCAGGCGGGACGCTTACGCTGCTCTCTGGTAACGGACGGCCAACAGGCGCAGGTAATGGCGGCGCATTAAGTATTACATCTGGCAACGCTGGAACCACTGGAAACGGCGGCGCAATCAATATCACATCAGGAAATGGCGGCACAACATCTGGAAACGGCGGGGATTTTAATCTGATAACCGGCAGCGGTGAAATCAGCGGAATTGTAAATCTTATTGCTGGGAATGGTACGGTAAGCCCGGGATATGTGAGAGGGCAGGGCGGCGGTTTTGTTGGGTTCAGTAGTGGTGCTCAATTTCAATGTGGAAATGGAACATTAACAAACGGGGGTTCAGTATTTTTTCTGGGTGGAAATGGAGACACGGGTGGAAACATAGAACTTACTCCGGGGATTGGTAGCACTACAAATGGATTTGCAACCCTAAACAATGCCTTTAGCAATTCGGGCCTTAAAGTTGCTGGTGCGTCAGGAGCGCCAACAATAGGTTTCTACGGCGCAACCCCCATAGTCAAACCCACAGTCACAGGCTCCCGCGCATCAGGTGCTGCACTCCAAGACTTACTTACCCAACTTGCCAACCTCGGCCTAATTACCGACTCAACTACGATATAACATGGCAATCACCAAACAACTCACCAACGCTCAGGGCGTGGTCTACGACTACCACCGCATCAACTCGATCATCGTGGACGCGCAGGACAACTTGTTCGCCACGGTGGCGTCATACATCAGCGCAGACCGCGCAACAGACCAAGATCGCCCTGTTGATCGCTTCTCCACCCAGATTTACACGCCGATCACAGCAGGCTTAGTCGCCACGGCAGAAACGCTGCTAGTCGCTGATGCCAACTGCAAACTGTTTGGTGGCGTTGTAACGCAAGACGTTACACAGACTGATCTTGACAAAGCAAAGACCAAGAAGAAAGCCGAGATCGCAGCGGCACGCAGCGTTGAGATGTACGCCGACAAGACCACCTCGCTGGGCGTGTTTGGCTCCACAGAGTCGGACAACAACAAACTGAGCATCGCCATTCAAGTTACGCAACTTGCGGCGGCGGCGGGACAACCCGCCGAGTGCGGCTACAAGGATGTGAACGGCGTCTACTCGGTCTACACGCTGGCGCAGCTTGAGCAGATTGCGCTAGAGATTGCCGCGCAGGTGATCCCGCTGTATGAAAGAGAATCAACCTTGGTGGCGCAGGTAGATGCCGCCACCACGGTGGAAGAAGTCGAATTGATTCATTTTGGAGTGTTGCCATGACCGTCACCGTAAAAGTCCTCATCCCGGCCAAGCAAGCCGAAAACGCACAGACAACGCAGTACACCGCGACGAACTGCAAGACCATCATCGACAAGTTCACCGTCACCAACACCACAGCAGGCAACGTGACGTTCAGCGTCAATCTGGTGACCAGTGGCGGCAGCGCAGGAGCATCAAACTTGATCCTCGATACCCGCAGCATTGCTGTCGATGAGTGTTACACCTGCCCCGAGCTGGTCGGGCAGGCGCTGGAACCAAGCGGCTTCATCAGTACCATTGCCGGAGCAGCCACCTCGTTGACCATCCGCGCATCTGGTCGTGAAATTACATAAGGAGAACAGTATGAAAGACTTCATGATGATGCCGAAGGGCTTTATGGGCCTGCCGATGGAAGAGGAATTCATCAGCACATCCGAGAACAAGAAAAACTACGCAGTGGCGGTGCAGGACTGGAACTATGGCCCTGAAGTTCCGACCAATGAACCAGGCGCAAACAAAGAGTTCTACGCTGGTTTGGCTGAGGCTATGCAGTGCGACGAGAAGGACGCACGTCGCAAGCATTGCTCCAATTGTGAGTATTACGACAACAGCTTCATGACCCAAGTGCGTATTGAGCGCATCCCGATGGCGACCTATGACAAGAGCGCTGGGTTCCGTGGTCGCTGCGAAAAACTGAACTTCATCTGCAATGACATGCGGGTTTGTCAAGCGTGGGAAGACCGCGAATACGAAGATTGATCGGGATGTGTTAAAATGAATCCGCTGAGTCACCCGAGCCGCCAGCAGCTTCCCCTAAACAGGAGTCGCCGATGCTGGCTGTAACGGAAGGAATCACGAAAGGCCACTTGCTTCAGGTCTATTCTGATCCGTACATCCTCAAGGTCGGTCACGACCATCGGCCAGCCGCACCCATCGACCACCCAGCCGTCACCTACCTGTCGGCTTGGGTCGGCGACACCTTCGCTGGTGCTTTCATGGCCATTCGCTTTTCTCCCCTCGAGATTGAACTGCATGCGCTTTTGAAGCGATCAGTTCTCAAGCACTCACGCGAGCTTGGCATGGCTTGCTTGAGGTGGGCGTTTTCGCAGCCCATTCAGCGTGTCACCGCTTACGTCATTGAAGGCCTGGAGGCAGCCAAAAACTACTGCCTCAAGCTCGGCTTCAAAGAAGAAGGCCGCAGGCGTGCAGCGTGCATGCAGGATGGCGTGCTCAAGGACGTTTATGTGCTGGGCATGACCCGGCTGGATTGGAGTTCAAAATGAGTTTTGTCGGCAACGCTATTGGCGACGTGGTAGGCGGCATTACCGGCGCAAAGCAATCGGCCAAGGCCGCAGGCAAAGCAGCCGACACCCAAGCAGCCGCCTCTCAGGCAGGCATTGAGGAGCAGAGAAGGGCGGCTGAGGCGAGCATCGGGGAGCAGAGAAGGCAATTCGATGCGCTGGTAAACTTGATGGCACCGTATGTCACAGCAGGCACCGGTGCCATTAGTCGCCTCACCCCTTATGAGACGGCAGGCCAGCAGGCTTTCGGCCAGCAGCAAGCCCTGATCGGTCTACAAGGCCCAGCTGCTCAGCAGCAAGCCATCGCAGCACTGGAAGCAAGCCCACAATTTCAAGCTCTGCAACAGCAAGGCGAGACCGCAATCTTGCAAAATGCCGCAGCCACAGGTGGTCTGCGCGGCGGAAACGTACAGGCCGCGCTGTCCCAGTTCCGTCCCCAGGTTCTCAACTCATTGATTGAGCAGCAATATGGCAGGCTCGGCGGCATCGCAGGCGCAGGCCTTGGCGTGACTGGCGATCTTGTCAGTCTAGGCCAAGCCTCATCTGCTGGCCAAGGTGCGCAAGGTCTCGAGTCAGCCAGCAACATTGGCAACCTATTGACGGGCCAAGCCACCAACGTCGGAAATCTCTTGGCGAACCAAGCCCAAGCCACAGCAGGTGGTCAAATGGCTAGGGGTAATGTTGCGCGTGGAGCATTTGGCGACCTTTTGTCGCTTGGAAAACTGGCATCAAGTTTTTAAGGCAAAAACATGGCCATCAACCCACTACAAGCCCCGACGAATTACATGGCGATGACTCCCCAAGTCAATCTTGGGCAGCAGTTTGCCGAGTTTGGTCAAGCACTAGCGCAACGCCAACAGCGCCAACAGGCCGAACAAATTAGGCAGCAATTCTCCGACGACCTGCAAGCCGCCCAGGCCGATGGCTCTCAAAATGCATGGCTCGGCATGATTGCCAAGTATCCGCAGTTCCGTGAAGCGTTTGGTGATGTTCGCAAAGGCGCCGGTGAGCAGCGTGTCAACACAGAGTTCACGCAGGGCTTTGAAATATCGAACGCTCTTGAGAATGGTGCACCCGACATCGCAATGGCTCGCGTGCAAACCATCATCGATGCCAAGAAAAACTCAGGCGAGCCCACCAAGATTTATGAGGACGTCCTGACTGCCTTGCAAAACGGCAACGTCAAAGGCGCTCAGTCTGGTGTGAATCTGGCGCTGACTGCGATTGATCCAGATCGCTTTGAGAAGGCAGTCAAGGCCAGAACCGCGGCTTCCACAGCACCGAGCGCAGTGACCGAGGCCATTGCAAAAGCCGACAGAGCCGTGGCAGATGCCATCACAGCGCAGGCAACGGCCACCAATGCAGAAGAGAAGGCGGCAGCAGATGCGGCACTGGCCACGGCGCAAGCACGCAAGGCTCAAGTTGATGCTCAGTATGCAGAGAGAAATGCATTGGCAGAGCTTAAAAAGAAAGCTGCCGATCTTGGGTTGACACAAGCCCAGACTGGGTCTGCATTGGCCCAGACCAAAAAACTTGGTATTGAAACTCAAAACGCCGCACTTCAGTTGGAAGCACTCAAAGCCACTGGTGGAATTGATCCTGAAAAGAAATTTGCTCAGGAAGAAAAAATTCGCAAAGAGTGGCAAGGACGCAGCAAGGTGTATGGCGAGCTGCAAGGCACATTCAACACGCTCCAAGCCTCATCTGAATCTGCCAATGGCCCAGGCGACATTGCCTTGATTACCGGCTTCATGAAGATGCTCGATCCCGGCTCAGTGGTGCGTGAGACTGAATTCGCAACGGCACGCGATACAGCCGGACTGTTTACGCAGTTGCAGAACAGGCTGGAAAAGGCCCAAAACGGCCAACTTCTCAGCCCTGCCCAGCGCAAAGAATACGTGTCTTTGGCTCAGAAATACTTGGACTCAGCACAGAAAAAAGCAGACGAAGACAAGAAGGCGCTCGGCGTTGTGGTCAAAAACTACCGGCTGAACCCTGAGAACGTGTTTGGGCCTGCAACGACAAACGTCACGGTGGACTACTGACATGGCCTATTCCATCACCACCAAAGATGGCATCACCATCAACAACATTCCCGATGATGTTGCGCCAGATTCTCCCGATCTAAAAGCTCGGGTGGCAGCCATTCGTGCTGGTGGTGGTGCGGCAGCTCTTGAAGCGGCGGCAGCACCAGCACCAGCAGAAACTACCCTTCAAGGCATCACAGGCGCAATTACTCGTGGTGTTGCACCCATCGCAGCAGGTGCAACGCTTGGGGCCGCTGCTGGCCTTCCGTTGGCTGGGGTTGGCGCAATCCCAGGAGCAGTTGCAGGCGCGGGCGCAGCTGGTCTTGCGATGACTGTTGGCGATCCTATTGTTGGCTCTATTAATAGCTTGCTTGGGACTAAGTACACATTACCAACTCAGGCGATGGAAGATTTACTCACACGTCTTGGCGTTGCCGAGCCAAAGACAGCAGCAGAGCGCATCGTTCAAACTACATCAGCTGGTGCAGCCGGTGCTGGAGGCATAGCAGCAGCAGGCAAAGTAATTCAAACAGCAGCTGGCGCAGCCGCTCCAATTACTCGTGAAGTCGGAAAAGTACTTGCAGCGCAGCCAGTAGCACAAATTGCAGGGGGTGCAGGCGCAGGGTTAGCAGGACAGACCGCAAAAGAAATGGGCGCAGGCCCAGCGGGTCAGATCGCTGCAAGCATCGTCGGAGGGGTTGCCGGAGCAAAAATGGCTGGGGTAAAAGTGCAACCTGCAGCCACGCAATTGCCATCCGACATCGCAGACGCAGAGCGGGCAGGCGTCAGACTTATGACTACCGACGTAGTGCCTCCTCGCACCTTTGCATCCAAGTGGGTGCAAACCGTTGGCGAGCGCATCCCATTGGCAGGCACTGGAGGCTTGCGCCAAGCTCAACAAGTTGAGCGAATTGAAGCCGTTCGCAAAGTACTACGAGACTTTGGCGCAGACGATGCAGCCAGAGCATCGGATGATGTAATGAAAGACCTGGCGAGTAAGCGTGGCGCTGATCTGTCCAAGTATGTTAGAGCAAAGACAGAAGTTATTGAGCGTCTAGGACAGACTGGCACTGTTCCGGTGACAAATACAGTGCAGGCCATTGACGATCAAATCGCCAAACTGCAAGAACTAAGAACTCAAGAAGTAACACCAATCATTGATCGCCTGACAGACTGGAAAGCAGCACTACAAGGACAAAATTTGATCAATGTTGAAACATTGCGCAAGCAAATCGGAGAAAGTTTTAAAGCTCCAGAGTTGGCATCTGTTCGAGGGATTGGCGAAAAAGCATTGTCTAGCATCTACAAGCCGCTCAAGCAAGACATGGAATCATTTATCACGCAAGTTGGCCAACGCCGAGATGTAACCAAATGGAAAGTGGCAGACAAGCGATTGTCTAATCTTGCTGGAGAACTTGACATGGGCACGCTTAAATCAGTGCTCAAGCGCGGCGATGCAACTCCTGAAGTCATCGGCAATATGTTGTTTAGCAAGAAGCCAAGCGAAGTACGCCAACTATATGCAAGCCTCACCCCATCTGGACGCGAAAGTGCCAGAGCTGCAATCCTTGCTCGTGCAGCACAAAAGTCAACCGCAGAAGTAGCTGAGGGAACTGTAATATCGCCTGATAGATTTGCCAACGAAGTCAAACGTCTTGGCACTTCAACTGGCGTGTTTTTTACTGGTGACGATCTGAAGCAGGTTGAAGGTCTCACCAGAGTGCTGAACATCACGAAACGAGCCTCTGAGGCAGCAGCAGCACCGCCAACAGGCGTACAGGCTGCAATTCCAGTAAGTGCTGCGGCATTGTCCAGCTTCTTTGGTGGAGGTCTGCCAGGGTTCCTTGCAACGCTTGGAGCCGCCGGTGGAGTTGGTGTGGCTGCTCGCATCTACGAATCGGCACCGGTTCGCAACCTGCTGATTAAAATACCGCAGACCGTCTCAGGAAGCCCAGAGGAAGCTGCATTACTTAAGCGCCTGACCGCTACGATTCAGCAGCAGCAGCAGCAGCAGGAAAAACCCACCCAGGAGAACCAGTAATGTCCGCACTCTCTATCCAAGTCCCGTTCCCAGTCTTCCAAGACCGCGACGGACAGCCACTGGAGAACGGCTACGTCTGGATCGGCGAGCCGAACCTGAACCCGCAGACCAATCCTGTCGTGGCCTACTACGACGAGGCACTGACCATCGTTGCCGCACAACCGTTGCGCACGCTCAATGGCTACATCTCACGCGCAGGATCGCCAGCCCAGGTTTATATTGACGGTGTGGACTTCAGCATCTTGGTGCAGGACAGCAAAGGCTCGATGGTCTACAACTTTCCTGAAGGCACTGGGGTAGCAGCCAGTGCGGCTGGTGTCAGTTACCTAGCCGCAGGCACGGGCGCGGTGGATAGAACGGTGCAAGCTAAGTTGCGCGAAATCAAATCTGCCGCCGACTACAGCACGTTTCCAAACTACACATCAAATGCTTTGTCGGGCGGTTTTTTTACGCAAAGCGGCGCAGTTATTCAGCGAATGACTGACCGGTTGATGGTTGGTGGTGCGGTTCTAAATGATTGCGCTTTTCCAAATGTGTACCAAGATTGGCTTACCACATTTCAAGTTGCAGCGGGTCTTAGTAACGGTTCAGTAACTTCAGCAACATCAGCCGTTTTAGGTACTGAAGAGGAAGCGGGCAGCGCACTTGTTACTGGAGCGCAATCCTTGCTATCGCCAACTGCGGGAACGTCAACAATCGCCAGCAGTCATTTTGCAATCAATAACAACACAACTTTAGCCACAAGTGCTTGGGCGTTGTACGCAGAAGCCCACAAAATAAACGCTACCACTTCGTCAGTATATGCTTGCGAATTGGATACGCGAACACTTGCAGCAAGCATCAACCCAACGCCTTTCCAACAAGGAAATGTTATAGGCCTTCAGATTGCCAGCGGTTGCGAATTAAGCGCGGTTGGTCAATTTGATGCGTCATGTGCAATTCAAATTGCAGACAACCCAAAACAATTTAAAATCGGAATCAATTTTGGGTCGGATTCTATTGTAGGAACAGACGGCATTACCGGAACAGGCGTAGCCATCGCTTTGGCAAAAGGCCATCAAGTCGCTTGGTACAACAGTTCTGGAAATCAAATTGGATCAATACTGTCTACTTGCGCCGCATCAGCAAATAGCACAAATTTAAATTTTACAGATAGTGGATTACAAATCACTAACAGCGTTGGAAATAACATTTCATTTTTTGCCTCGGGAGCAACTGCTGCAAATTATTTTACGTTTTTTGCGGGTGCTGCGAGCAACCCACCAACTATTAGTGCTAATGGTTCTGATACTAATGTGGATTTGGCCTTTAGTTGCCAAGGAACTGGCGTTGTTAAGTTTGGAACGCATACTGCTGGCGTTGTGGCGCAAGCAGGGTATATCACCATCAAAGACAGCGGTGGAACCACTCGGCGTTTATTGGTAGGATAAAAAATGGACTACAACATAAATTTTACGCAAGAACAATTGCAGATCATTAACGCTGCGCTTGGGGAAATACCCTTTAAGCACGCAGCACCCTTGGTTCAGCACATCAATTCTGAAATACAAAAATGCATTGCGTCTAAAGCAAATGTGGAAATGCACGAATCTTTGCCAGAAATTCATCCGTGATGACCAACCTAGAACACCTCCTTATCAGCCTTTGCCTGCAAGTTGCCATCGGCTTCGTCACCGGCAATTGGTGGGCTGGTGCTGCGGTGTGCGCTGCGTTGTGGATCGGGCGTGAGCAGGCCCAGGCTGAGTACCGCTGGATCGCCCAGTTTGGCGACGGCCAACGTGAGAACTTGCGCTGGTGGAACGCGCTAGATCCAAAAGTCTGGAACACGCATAATTTCTTCTGGAACCTTGCGCTGCCGATTGTGGTGGTGACGATCATCGGAGTGCTGGCATGATTACACCTTCATTTTCATTGACCGCCACAGAGCGAGTGTTACCTAGTCTTTTGCTGGACTTTACGAGAGGCGTTCTGGACAGCCGGGTTACTTTTACCCGCGCCAGCACCGCGACGTACTTTAACTCTGTTGGTGCGATCACCAGCGCCGCAATCAATGAGGCTCGTTTTGACTACAACCCAACGACGCTGGCTGCGCTGGGGTTGCTGATTGAAGAATCTAGGACAAATCTTGTATTGAATAGTGCTACGCTGATAACACAAAACGTAACTGTTACCGCAGTCGCACATACTTTAAGTTTTTATGGCACGGGAACTGTAGTCATATCGGGCACGGGTACAGGAACCCTTGTAGGTTCTGGAGCCTTTCCGACCCGCAGTACGTTGACGTTCACACCTACTGTCGGTGTTGTAACTTTGACTGTTACGGGTACCGTGACTCAAGCTCAATTGGAAATAGGCGCGTTTGCCAGCTCATACATTCCCACCACCGCCGCAACCGCAACCCGCGAAGCAGACGTTGCCGTTATGACTGGAACTAACTTTAGCAGTTGGTATAACGCAACTGAGGGGACTTTGTGTATAAACGCAACTCCTTATTCTCCTGTATCAAATCCAACTAATCAAATAACTGTTTCCATTGATAATGGAACTATAACAGACCGTATACAGTTGGCTAGAACATCTCTGATAGCAGAAAGCCAATCTTTTATAAGCGCGGCGTCTGTGACGCTTTATGGGGTAGGCGTTTCTGGTACATGGAACGTGAATATCATTGGGAAACAGGCACTGGCGTATAAAACATCAAATAACGGTACCGCTTTTAATGGCGTCTTTGTTTCTGGTGCAAGCATTGCTGGAGTTCCTGTAGTTAATCGAATGACAATAGGTTCTCGTGCTGATGGTACTGTTATATGGAATGGTGCTATAAGTTCCATTGCCTACTACAACCTCCGACTCACTAACGCTGAAGTTCAAGCATTTTCCAAAGGATAAAGCATCATGTTGAAAAGCGTTTCATTTCTGCCTGGCTCTTCGCCAGCTTTCATTCTCAGTCCTAGTGGCATCGTCACGGTCTCTGGAACGTCACGCACGCTGTCTGCTGCTGACAATGGCAAGGTGATTTATTGCACCTCTGCAAGTGCCACGACGATCACCTGTGCCGCCAGTCTTGGCGCTGCGTTTTCCTGCACCATCATCCAAGGCGGCGCGGGTAAGGTCACTGTGGCCGCTGGAGCTGCCACTCTGGTGTCTTACAGCAGTCTGTTCAGCACAATGGGACAATATGCGGTCATCTCGCTATTTTCTCCCGTTGCCAACACATTCATTGCAGCCGGCAACCTCGGCGTTTAACCAAAGGAGACCTCATGTCTACCAACTCACAAATTGCCTTCTCACCTCTTGGTGAGACCATCGTTGTAGCGGCTGATGCATCAGCACCTACTGGCATCCAAGCCACTGTCTATGCAAAATTTGATCCGCAAAATGCGGGTCAGTATCGCTTCATCAACGCAGGCACGAACACCGTTTTCTTGGGAACGGGTGCAACCGCAGCAGAGGCAACAGCCAATGCGGTTGCACCTATTGCTGGAGATCCATCGCCAGCCATCGTGCTGGTGCCCGGAGCAGTTGAAATTTTGCGATTCAATCAAAACACCTACTTCAGCGGCTTGGCAGCAGCGGCCACCACCGTCTACATCACGCCTGGCCAAGGCTTGTGATCGGTCATGGACTCACAGGATTTTCTCAATTTTGCGTTTGCCGCAGCCTCGGGCGTGTTGGGCTGGTTTGCCAGAGAAATGTGGACGGCGGTCAAAGAATTGAAAGCCGATTTATCTAAACTGCGCGAAGAGATGCCTCGGTCATACGTCATGAAAGAGGACTATCGCCGAGACATCTACGAAATCAAAGAGATGCTCAACAAGATATTTGATCGCCTAGATGGGAAGGCAGACAAGTGAATGAGCTTCTTCGACTTCTGGGAAACATTGCCCCTGCTTTGGCAAGCATTGTTGCTGGCCCTGCCGGGGGTGCTGCTGTGTCTGCTATTGCTCGGCACTTGGGAGTAGCAGATACCGTTGAGGCGGTGACCCAAGCTGTTGCGGCCGACCCAGACGCGGCGCTGAAACTAGCTCAGATCGACCTCGAAACGATCAGGGTTCAACACGCCAACACCGAGAACGCTCGGGCCATGCAAGTGGCTGCGCTGGCTCAGTCGGATGTGTTCAGCAAACGCTTCACGATGTACTTGACCTCGTTTTGGTCAGTCTGCGCTGCGGTGTACATTGGCTTCATTACGTTCAGCATAATTCCTGAAACAAATGTCAGGTTCGCCGACACCATACTCGGATTCCTTTTAGGCACGGTGATCGCAACCATGCTCAATTTCTGGTTCGGATCCTCGATTGGCTCGAAGGAAAAAGATGCGCGAAAACTTTGAGAAAAGCCTGGCCGAGCTGCTCAAGCACGAAGGCGGTTTTGTCAACCACCCCAGCGACCCAGGCGGCGCCACTAACCTCGGCGTAACGCAGGCCGTCTGGGAAGATTGGATCGACCGCACAGTCAGCGAAGAAAACATGAAGGCACTCACGCCGGCCAAGGTCGCGCCGCTGTACAAAGAACTGTACTGGGACAGAATCAAGGGCGACAAGCTGCCAAGCGGCGTGGACTACGTTGTCTTTGACGCTGCGGTCAACAGCGGTGCAAGCCGCGCAGCCAAGTGGCTGCAAACGACTGTGGCGGCCGTTGCCGATGGTGCGATTGGTGAGCAAACCCTCAAGCTGGTGGTGCTGACCAACCCTCAAATGCTCATCGACAAGTACTCTGCAAACCGGCTTGCGTTTCTTCAAAGGCTTGCAACCTGGCCGACCTTTGGCAAGGGCTGGGAGCGCAGGGTGGAAGAAGTCCGAGCCACCGCGCTAAAGATGTGTGGCGGCTGATCCTGCTCTTGCTGGCAGGCTGCGCTAGTCCTCCTGAGGAGGACGATCTTTGGTACTGTCAGCAGCATGGGGCGTATCTGTACTGCGTTCCTGAACGCTCCATCGATGTCCTAACTGGCACTCGTAACGCCGGTATCGCCCCCACGGTCGAGGGCGTGACTCCTTGACTTTGGCGTGGCGCCCGCACTCAGGACATTTGATCACGCCAAGCTTTCAACATCAGTTTCAGGTCAGCCCGCAACGCTTCGATCTCGGCCTGCTGCTGCTTGATCTTCTCGTAGGCCTCTTGGGCAAACTGGATCAGCGATTCGCGTTGCCAATCTTCAAATTGGTTTTGCATAGTTGCGAACGTACAAGGTCAAGGCCACAACGTCTTGAAGGATGGGCAAAGGAATGGGAGTTGGCACGGTGTAGCCGACTGAGGCCAGCGCACCCAGCACAATGCTCTCGGTCTTCTCTGGCGGCGCGTCTTCGGTCATCATAGCCACCAGCATGGCTCTGCGGAAGATCAGCATACCATCAGCCCTATGATTAGGATGGCCAGCAGCGCGGTCACGCCGACGGCCAGCCAGAACAGCCACGGCTGGGCGGGGTCATCGTCGTAGATGTACTCATGGGTATATGGGCCAAACGCTTCGTTGAGCGTGCGTGGATATTTATGTTTCATCAATAATTCTCCTAAATTCACTCAATTGATCACTTGCGGCTTTCCCCACATAATCTCTGGGGTATGCCCAGCAGGCTCCTTCTGCGCCGCCCACCGGCCAGCCTTCTCGGCAGTCTCATGCGGAAATGCAGCCCAAGACCAGCACTCGCCGTCCCACCAGCGCCAAGCATTGTTCCAACTCGGCGAACGAATTCGCCACGCCGGATACCAACCAGCCTCTGGCGGTTTGCCCTTATTCCATCGCATTTTTGAAATCCTCAATCTGTTTTTGTGCGTCTTCAAAGCCTTTGGGAACAATGACTTTGTAGCCAACGCTGCTCAAGTACAGGTGCATCAAGTCTTGTTCATGGCTGGTGCCGCCACCTTTTGTGCGTTTCATCTCGACCCACAATTCCCACGCCGGGATAAAAAGATCAGGCACGCCCTTTATCACGCCTTCAGCCTTGAGGCGCGAGGCGGTGGCTGGTGACCTAGCACCGCCATTTGGGATGGCAAATATCAACGTCAATGGATACGTCTGGCGAAACCACTTCACCAGTTCTCGCTGTTCTTCATGTTCAGTTTTCATTCCATTCCTTTTTGGTAACGCGAAAAAACTTACCGTCTTTCTTGTATGTGATTTGATTGGGATAGGTTCCCCTGCTTAGTTGTGCTGCCAAACTGCTGAGATTGTCCACATTCATGCCGACAATTTTGGCTTGGTCTGCAATCTTGATGACCTCCTTCATGGCTCGCTGTCCCGCATAACCCTCATGCAAGACCGGAAAGTATTCGGTCACGGCAGGGTCAGACAGCCGCCCGTAGTAGCTGACAGCCAACATCATTTTGCCGCTGGCTAGGCTGGTGTGTTCTCGCCATTTCCATCCGGTCAAAACCATCTCGGTGCCGTCTAAGCCCATGATGTCGTCTTGGCATAGACGCAGTTTCTTTTCCTCCGGCTCGGGGAACGGAGCGCCGCAGGCTGGGCAGAACTTGGCGCTGATGGGGCACAGCTCATCGCAGGCATCACAGACCTTCACCGGCGCTTCGCCGATGCCGTCACCTTGCTTCTTAGGCGTGTTGACCGAGGTAATGGGGCCGTGAGTGCCAACCACGCCTGCGAAGTCCAACACCAAGCAATCGGTCTTGCCGGGGCTGGGGCGCATCCCTCGCACCGCCATCTGCAAATACAAGCCTGGAGATGCGGTAGCACGCAAGAACGCGATGCAGTCCAGCGCAGGGAAATCGTATCCAGTAGTCAAGATGCCGACATTGCACAAAGCCCG
>Ga0181349_1000599_pt1 | contig 15506 bp, 20 predicted proteins | sample Su13VDMM110SD_FD_130106 | JGI IMG/M metagenome (GOLD analysis project Ga0181349, IMG submission 130106) | Freshwater viral communities from Lake Michigan, USA - Su13.VD.MM110.S.D | ecosystem: Environmental > Aquatic > Freshwater > Lake | place: USA: Michigan | collected 2013-07-16 | reverse complement strand
ATAAAAGAAGATTTATCAGATTTAATAGAAAAGATTATTGAATACAAAGATAGTAAAAAAGGAGAAAAAATTGCATTAGCTGGAAAAAAATTAGCACAAAAATATTTAACAGATATACAAATAAAAAAAAATTTAGAAAAAATAATAAATTTAAAATAAGAAAAAACGGATTTTTTTCTTATATGGTTAGAGGTTTTTGACGCACTAGGCCCTTTGATCTAGTGCAAAAATGCCCGCTATAGTTCTCCCTCATCCTTCTCAACTCCCTCATGAAGGTGGACAGATTCTTGAGTTTCCCATTATAACCAGAGAGATTTTAGATGATTTATCTTATAGTCTCATCGTTGAGATTAAGGAGATCTCTGTCTTTGACCAGCCTCTTAAACTTGAATTTTGGCTCCCCCCTCCCCCTCTCTCCCTTCCTCTCTCCTTCCTCCCTTACATGGAGGGTGGTAAGTTTGTTGTTCTTCGTGTACAAGTTACTGTTTTAGGAGCACTCGCATACCGCGCGTTTGCTCCTCCAGAATTTGCACTCTTTTACATGAATGTTCTCTATCCAGTGTTACCTACTGGATTTCCCGACCCTTCTAAGTTCATGAATGCACAGTATCACAAGCAGAAGCAGCCTAACCCATTCCCTCCCTTCTCCTTCCTCCCCACCCTCCCCTCTTCCCCCCTTGCTGAGGGTGCGGAGTTAGATTAAATTCCATTAAAACGGAATTTTTTCGTATATGGGTTAGAGGTTTTTATACCCAAGCCTTCCACTCTTTTGTAATGAAGCCTTTTGTTCTTCCTGATGATCCTCTTTCCTACCTCGAGGGAACGTGTGTCTTTGAGTTGCCTTTAGGGCTCTTTCTATAGAGCCTTTGGCCACAACTCTCAAAATTCAGATACGAATTTTCTCCCCTCCCTCTCTGTGTGAGATCCCTGTGAAGTTTCCTACCTCCTCTTTGAACGATTATGTGAACAACGGCTGGATCAATATTCCACTTACTCTTTTAGGAGCAGCCGCATGGAAGACCCTTTGTCCTGGACCTTTTGCACTGCTTTACAATGAGACACTCTATCCAGTTCTCTCCGCCCTCTCTCCCCCCCCCTTTGAATATCCCGAACCTTCTGTTTTCTGGGAAGCACCACAAGATAAAGATGAGGAGCAGAAGCGGCCTAACCCATTCCCTCTCTACGTCTTCTCCCTCGACGTTCCTCCAGTTGGAAGTGCGGACTTAGATTAAATTCCATTAAAAACGGAATTTTTTCGTAAAGTGGTTAATATTTTTACTGCACTAGGCCCTTTGATCTAGTGCAAAAATGTCTCTGGGAATACGCCGTTTATGGCATCCTCCAGATATAACTATCCTTCCTCTCTCTTCCTTCCTTTCTCTCTCTCCTTCTCTTCTCCCTCCTCACTCCAACCACGTTCCTCCCTCTCCTTTCTCTCCTCGCTTACTTTTCCCATCTCATTTTCCTTACCTTCCTAGAATTAGAACTTCTTCTCTCTCTCCGTTTCGAGAAACCCATGATGGGATAAAGTACTTCGTTAAGAGGTATTATATCAAGCTTCCTAGTGGATATTCCTTTACCTTAAACGTGGGGATTCAATATACAAACCCAGAGATTTATAGGACGGTTTATGATGAGGAAACTGGAAATCTTCGTTTGACACTCAAAGAGTTATTTACTTTTGTGTATCTTACTCTAGAGGGTACTCTAGGAGTAGATGATGAGTGGGTTCTTGCAAGGTTTGTAGAGTTTAAGAGGATGATAATTCATTCTCTTATTGATAAATTTCTGTATCCTCTTCCTCCTTCTCCTCCTTCTCTTCCTTTTCAGATCTCTTCTCCTTGTGCATAAAAATGGATTTTTTTAAAGAAAAAAAATATTCTTTAAAAAAAAAAGAAAAATGTCTTCTATTTCTCCTTCTGTAGCTTTGTCGATTGATTATGCTGTAAAAGATACGGATAAAAAAAATAAAACATATGTACTCTTCTTTAATTCTGTTGGAAAACAGATAGGAAGAGTTCGTTGTTATACTCAACAAGATTCAAAACAAATTATTCAAGAAGCACAACAACTTCAAAAATATCTTTTCAGACGTTTGAAAATAGAAGATTCTTAAAAAAAACGAATTTTTTTTTATTTAAATCTATTTTTATTAAAAATTAAAACGTTCTTCTATGTATAATTCAAAACTTGTTAAGTTCTTTCCTTATCGAGTCCGAATATGGATAGATGAAGCCATTATTCCATGGTATTCATTAGGTTCATATATGAACCGACGTGGAAATGAACTTCCTTTGTCTGAAAGTTCTTTTCTTTCCTTTTGTCATGATCCATACCCAAACCAAGAAGAAAAATATATAAAAAAAATTACAAATCCAAATAATTTTAAATGGTAGTTTTAATTATTTTTTTATTCAAATAAACCAACATCTTTTGATTGTGCACTTCCATAAGGTGTAGAATTATTTTTTTTTGAAATCATACCTTCTCTTCCTCTACCTCTAAATAAACCACTTGCTAAAATAACAAATGATGCAGTTAAAATTAAAGAAGTAATAACATCTTTTGTACCAACAAAACATACAGCAAATATTGCAATTCTTCTTAAAAATATATTTTGTGAATATTCTTCATCTGTACCTTCTAATTCATGTATAATAAAACGACTTCCAATATTTAAAATTAATAACATTATACCAGCAAACATAGTATTACTATTTAAAAAACCAATAGTATTATGAATTTGTTTTAAAACCATTCTTATTTTTTAAAAAGGAGAAAAATGTTCTTCTAATTTAGTATTTTTATTTGGTTTAACAGATTGTGTTTCTTTTGGTTTTTCTGTAACATCTTTTCCTTTTGCAGTAGGTAATTTACCACCTTTTCCTAACATTTGTGATAATTTACCAATACTTGCGGCATCAATTTTTGGTGCACCAGATTTAGGTTGTTTTGATGGTGGTGTTTGTTCTTTTTCATCTAAAAATTCATATAAAGATAATGAAGAAACTACATAAGAAATACCAAATAAAAGACCAACTAAAGGACTTTTATAATAAGTATAAACGATAGAGGATAAAAGAATAATTTGTCCGATAGGATTATTTAAAAATTGTATAATAAAAGATGGTGGTGGATGAGTAAAAAAAGTAATATAGAGAATGAAAGCAGCTAAAAGAAAATGTTCTTGATTTAATTTCATTTTGTTATTATTACTCTATAATTTTTATATCGTATTTGAAATAATATGAACTTTACTTCTTTAGAAGATGCATTCCCTTCTAAACCATGGCCAACAAAAAGTCAAATACATAAAAAACATGTAGTAGAACAACGTGATTCTGAAAAAGAAGGACGTACATTCCCAACACCACAACATCGTGGTCAACATGCTATACAAAAACATAAAAAAACAATTGATGATTTAACATCTTCATTACCAATATCAAAAGAAGAAGAAGAAGGAAATTATAATCCTACAAGAATTGAAGGAGGACGTGAACATTATACATATGAAAAAGTTCATCCTATGGATGGAACATCATTTCCATATGCACCACCACAATTTCAATTATCATCACATGAATTAAAATTACAAAAATTAGTTGAAATGTTTGATAGTATGTCAATAGGTGAAGAAACACCTGGAACACAAGATATGTTATTATATATATTTACGGGTGTATTTTTCTTATATACATTTGAAATATTTGCAAATATGAATAAATAAATTTTATTTTGTTTCACATGAATAAATAATTTTTCGTAAACCATATTCTTTAATACATTTTTCAAGAAATAATTGACAATCAGAACAAGGTTTTGAATCTCTTAATTCACCAAATGAATTATATCTATAAACAATTAATGTAGAACCACGAAGTTGTGAAATATCACCAAGATTTTTCACAACTGCACGTTCTGCATGTATAGTTTGACTAGAATAACCACATCCACGTGATCTTGATCCAATAGAATTATGTCCTATTGCAATAATTTTATTACGTTTAATAATTAAAGCTTGATGATAAAATGTTTTATGAGGTAATACAGTAGGTCTTTGAACTAAGGGATGCCTCCGTTCCATATATTTCTTTTAAACAAAAGAGTATATCCCTTTGTTTACAATTCGTTTTTTTAAGAAAAGAAATCTGTTGATCGTTCAGATAGTCTTGTTTCTAAAGTAGAAAAATCATCAAATGCATTTTCAACAATATCTAATTCTAAAGAAAGACCAAATTCTAAACCACTACTAATAAATGTTCCACCCGATGAATAAATAAAACCAGGTTCTCCAGTTATACCATAGGAAGAAACACTAGTACTTTTTTGATCATGTGTTCTTAAAACTAAATGTAATCTATCTAATTTTGAAATAGGTGGTGTAAAATAAGATTCATTATGAATATCAGAAGATTCATTATAAATAATAGGTTTTAAAGGATCAACAATTTGAAATTTAGCAAATGTATTTGTAGTAGATGATGATGATGTTTGTTGTGGAAATGTTTTAGGTAATACAATTTCTTTAATCCATGTTTTTGTTCTTGCACAATATGTTATACCATTTCTACAAGAACTTATTTCTTTTCCATTTGCTCCTTGAACAGTAAATTGTGTTGGACCAGTCTCATCAGCTTGATTTAATTCATCACAATCTAAATAAAAAGAAAATAATCCAGTACTACCTAATGGAGTATCTATTGTAAATGTTGCACCAGTAGAACCATATGCATGTTTATAATATAAAGGAGTAGTTCCATTATAAAGAGAAGGAAATTCTGCACCTTTTACACGAACAGCAACAACATTATCATAAGAACGTGGTAAATTGATTACAAAATCACCATTTGTAGGATATTTTGTATAATCACGATCTCCAGAATTTAAATGTAAAGTTCTTTTTAAAATACGTAATTTTTGTTGAGGTTTTGATTTTGAAACAATTGTACCATTATAATCATATGATTTATTCATTTATATTTAGGATCTAAATTTTCTAGTTTTATTTCGAACGCTTCTAGGTTGTGAAACATATTGTTTTCCTTGAAGCATACCTTTTCTTTTCTTTTGTGTTGTTCTTGAATATTCAGATGATGTTAATGATTGAATAGCTTTTGTAGGTAAATAACGTTCACCAGTAACTAAAGAAGGCTTTCCAGATTTTGTTCTCCATTTTTCTACCGTCCATTTATGTAAGGAATTATTTTCCTTTTTTCCAATATATTTTCCACCTTTTTCTTTATATTCTTTTACAGCTAATTGTGCTTTTCTTGCACTCCATTGTCCAGGTAAACCACCTTTAGAACTTCTTTGAACTTTATTTTTTATTGTTTTCCATAATGACGGATTTGTTCTTTTTGTTTCCATACTTACATACTATATAATAAAAAAACTGCAACAGAAGCAGCATATTGTGAACAAACATAATAAAATGCTTTCATTTCAGAAATATCACCTTTTAAATAATGAAAAAATGTAGCAGCTGGATTAAAATATCCACCTGAAACTTTTGAACCTAATGAAATAGCAATAGCTAAAGCTGCAATACCTAATAATTGTCCACCAAAAAGAAATGCAGCTAATAAGAAAGCAGTACCTAAAAATTCAACTATGTAAGGTGTCATGTTTTAATTATATACATATAAATTTAAATGAAATATTTGATTGTAAAAGGATATCTAGGATTTGGTGATCGATTAGAATCTTTAAAAATGTGTGTGAAATATGCTCTTGAAAAGAATCGAGCAATCTATATAGATTGGAGAGATTCTGTATGGTCACATTCAGATGAATCATTTTATAAATATTTTGATTTAAAAATGCCTTCTATAGATATAGATTGTTTACCACCAAATCTAAGTGTATATCCAGAATGTTGGAAATCTATATTAAAAGAACCTTATAAAGATGAATATACAACATTACCAGATATTAATATTGGTTCTTTAACAAAAGATTATGAAGAAGATATTGTTGTATATTCATGTATAGGATATCGAATAATATTTCCAAGTTCTAATTTTTTTACAAATATATTTCGAGTTATTCATCCAGAAATTAAACAAGAAGTTTTAAAAAGAGTATCTACATATGATCTAAAAAATAAAATATGTATTCATTTAAGAGGAACAGATAGATTACAAAATTTAAGTAAATTACAAAGATTTCGTGGAGTACGTCTAAGAATGATAGAAAAAGGTTTATTTAAAGGAGAAGGATTTATAGCATTAACAGATGATGAAGACTTTGCAAGAATGTGGAATGCAAATTTTAAATATCCATTATTAACTAAAATTTTTGTAAGTAATTCTATAGGAAATCATTTAGTAAAAAAAGAAAATTTAGCAGTAACAAAAGATACATTAAATAAAGATATGTTAATTGATTTTTTTACTATGGCATTTTGTAAAGATATTTTATCATCTTCAAAAGATTCAAGATTTGCACGTGAATCAAGAAGATTACATCCATGGATAACGGATATATTTTCTAATTAAGAATATAGAAATAAAAATGTTAACTTTAAATGGATATAAAATTCCAAGAACATCATTAAAATTAGGTATGTTAGGAGAATTAACTGTAAAACCATATGTTCCATCTGTATTTGTAAATCCAAAATTTGTTCAAAAATATAAACTTTATATAGAAAAAGATGATGATATATATTTACCAAAACAATATGGAATAGAAAAATTTGGTATTCCTAAAACATTACGTAATGTTGAACAAACTTCTGATACATATTGGGAATTTCGTGGAAAATTACGTGATATACAAATAGAAGTTGTAAATTCATTTCTAAAACCAGAACCACATGATGGTATTCTTTCTTTACAAACGGGAGGAGGAAAAACTGTTTGTGGTCTTTGGATAGCATCACAATTAAAATTACCTACAATAATATTAGTTCATAATACATTTCTTAAAGATCAATGGATATCTAGAATTAAAGATTTCTTACCAAATGCTAGAATAGGACAAATACAAGGAGAAATAATAGATGTTAATGAAAAAGATATTATTGTATGTATGTTACAATCAATATCTTTAAAAGAATATCCACAAGAAACATTTACAAAAATTGGTTTTATAATTGTAGATGAATGTCATCATATAGCATCAGAAGCATTTTCAAAATCATTACCAAAATTAACATCGAAATATATGTTAGGATTATCAGCAACACCAGAAAGAAAAGATAAATTAATGTATGTTATAAATTGGTTTCTTGGTCCTTTGTTATATAAATCATCTACAGAAGATAAAATTGATTCGGATGTAAAAGTTGAATATTTTGAATATGAACCAGAAAATCCAGAATTTAATTCTATAATTTATAATTCGAATGGTGTAATGTTTACTTCTTTAATGATTAATAAAGTTGTTGAATATGAACCAAGAAATATATTTATAAAAAATATTTTAGAAGATTTATTTCTAGAAAATAGAACTATGTTAGTTTTAACTGATCGAGTTGAACATACAGAAAAATTATTTCAATTATTATCTCCTAATATTCAAGAAAATACTGGTATACTTCATTCAAAATTAAAACAAGATCAAAGAGAAATATTAATGAAAACAAAAAAAATATTGATTGCAACATATAGTATGTGTAAAGAAGGATTTGATGTAGAAAGATTAAATACTTTAATTATGGCAACATCAAGACCCGATGTAGATCAAATTGTTGGAAGAATTTTAAGAATTGAAAAATCAAAACGACGTATTCATCCATTAATTATTGATATTGTAGATCCAGCATTTCGAAATCAATTTCAAAAAAGATTAAGTTTATATAAATCAAGAAATTATAAAATTGAAAAAACTATGTTTTAATCATCATCTATAATTTGTATAGATGTATAATCATCATAATCACGTACAGTACGATCACCATAATCACCATAATCAACTTCCATATCTATACCATCTTCACGTTGTGGTATATCTCCATTATCAATATAATCACGTAATTCAGTTTCTTCTTTTTCAATTGTATATTCTTCATAAAATTCTTCTCTCATTTTATTTGTTATTAAAAATTCAGATAAACCTAATTGTAATAAAATTTGTGATTGTAAACGTTGTTCATCATCCATTTGATATCTTAAAATTTGTTTAATTTTATTTCTTTCTGCTGCACGTAATATTTCTTCTTCTTTTTTTGCTTTTTCTTCATTCATAAATAATAATTTAAATGTTAAATCAGTTTTTCGATATGTTTTAACTAAACGTATATATGATTGATTTGTTTTAATAATTGATAATAATTGAAATAAAATAGATTTTAAAGAATCACGTTGTAAAGAAGGATTTTTAATAGATAAATTTGTAATGAGTGTACGAAATCTAATTTGTTCTTTTAATGGAAACGATGAATTTCTTAAAGAATTTAAAATTTGGTTTACAAGAAAAAAATAAGAAGATGAATCAGCAGTTTTAATAAAATCTTGAAATTCAAAACCAGATAAACCTAAATTTATATATTTTGTAATTTCATTAGTATCTAATTCTATATATTGTAATTTAGATGGTTTAAAAGAAAGTTCTTTAAAAAAAGTTGGAATAATTTTTGATTGTAATTTTAAAGTTTGAAGTTGTTGTGGTTGTTTTTTAAATTTAAAAGAATTTAATGTTTTAAAAATAGATGTTTTTGTAAAACTTTTTTCTTCTTGAATAATAATTTCTTTTTGTGGTAAAAGAAATGTATTTGAATAAATAGTTTCTTCTGGTTTTACATATCTTTCTTTTGCAGATTCAAATAAAACTTTAAATTCTCTATAAAAAATTTGTATCCAACGTAATGTTTCATTTTCTAATTGTGATTGATTTGTTATTAATTTACGTAAAATTTCAGATATATTTGAAATACCTAAAATAGGTAATGATTTTAAATATAATTTTAATGTAGAAAATATTGATTTTAATATAGGACAATCATCAGAATTATCTGTATCACGTGGATATCCATATGTAATAAATTCTTTTGAATTAATTTTACGTCTAGGAATTAAAAAAGGATTATGTGTTTGAATTAAAACAAGAAATCCAGCAATACCAAAAATTCCTTCTGTAAGAAGACGATTTTCTTCTGAAATTTTTTTTGATTGTTCTGATTTTTCTTTTAAAGATTTTGAAAAAATTCTAATTTTTTGTAATATTGGTTGTAATTGTTGTTCTGTAGGAATAATTTGTAAATATGATAAAAGTATATAAATAATTGATTCACCAGAATTTTGATTATTAAATAAAGATTTTAATGATGTTAATGAATTTACAACTATAATTTCTGATGTTAATGGTGTATATTCCATAGTAAGATGTCCTTCTAAATCATATTCTTTTGTTGCAACTAAATTATCATTATTAATAATATCACCACAAAATTTACAAATTCTTGAACCTTCACTTAAATATGTCCACATAGAATAAAATTTAAATCTTGGAATTTTTTCTTCTAATACACCTCTTAAAATTTCTAACGTATGATAACACATAACAAAACTTCCACTCAAATCAAAATAATTATTTTCTTTAAATTCTAAATCACGCATTAAAATTTCTAATGCTTCTGCTTTATCAAGAGGTTCTCTTTCTGTATCTTTTAATATAGAAAGTACATCTTTCCTTCGTTCAGAATCATTTTTTCCTTCAAATTTTGTATATGTTTCTTTTTTAGTATATAATTCAGAAGGTAAATATAATTTAGAAAGAGTTATATAATCTTTTACTATATCATTTTTTGTAGTTTCTTTCCAAGAAATTCTATCTTTATAAAGTTTTTTAATTTTTTCTTGTAAAATTGTTGTAATAGGAATACATTTTCCACTTTTTTGTATAGGTCTATATAATCCCGATTCTAAAAAAGATTCAAATGATTTTAAAAATCCTTGACATATTTCTGCTTCACTATCTGGATAATCATATGTTATTGTTTCTAAATAAGGATACATACTCATACTACCAACTAAATTTGCATTTGATAATAAACATTTTGAAACAAGATTTCCACCATCATATTGTAAAGATAACCAATATCTTGGATCATATGCAGAATACCAAGGTGTATAATTACTTAATAAAAAATCAGATGGTTTTTCATCTATATCATTTTTAAATTGTAATTCTTTTACTGGAATAGGTAAATCTCTATATTCAGCTGGAAAAAATCTAGATTTCCATGCCATCCATGGAATATTATATAATTCTAATCCGTACAATTTTAAATATTTAAGACCTTCTTCATATGGATCACGTGTAGTTGGTATTGCATGTTCTAATATAGTTTCAATAGAAGGATAAATATTTTCTAATGATACATCTGTTTCTATAAATGTTTCTTTATTTGATTTTAAAAAAGGATGATCAAAAGGTCTTGGAATAGGTAATCTTTCTTTTAAATAATAACCTATTGTTTTAATATAATCATCTGTATTTGTAAATAATTCTTTTACAATTTTTTTTGAACCATCATCATTTAAAATAGTTTTTGTACTTTCAAATGAATCTAAAACTTGTATTGTTTTTTTCCCATCTTTTGAAATTAAAGTACCTTTTGAAACTCTTCCTTCACTTTTATTTTTATAAGGTTTTGGTAATGCACCAATTAATCTAGAATAATAATTTGGAACTTTTCTTTGATCTCTTTCAAATAATGGTGTCCATTTTAATTTAAAATTATATTCTTCATAATCAAATTCATTATATACTGGATAAATCCAACCAATATTTTTTAATTCAAAATTTGATTTAATATAATAATCAGTTTCTGTTATATAGATTGTTTTTTCATATGCAACTTTAATTCTATCACGTAAAGATTTAAAATATTTTTCTTGAAATCGTGTCATTTTAGGAGGAATAACTTTTTCAAAAAAATCATTAATTTGTTGATCTAATGTAAAAAATCTTAATTCATATGGTCTTTGTATATCTTCTTCAAAATCAAATGTTTCTAAAATTTTCAAATCATCTAATTCAAATTTTAATATATCAGCTTCCATTATTTTATAAAGAAGATTCTACAATTGAACAATAATCATGTATAGATTTTTGAACATCTTTAAGAATTTCTTCTGGATTTTTAGTTGTTACAAATTTTAATACCATATCAGATTTCAAAGGATGAGGTATATCATAAGAAACAAAAGAAACATTATTTGAATGATAAATACATTCTTGTAAAACTGAACCAATAGTATGACCTCCATCAATACGTATACTAAAACAATCTTTTTCTTTTGTAATATTTTGTAATGCACTTTCAATCCATGTATCAATTTTTTGTTTTAAAATTTGTAGAGAATATTTTAAAATTTCAAGAGGTGTTAAAATACCAATTGTTTCAAATGAAAAGTCAATCCAATTTGGTCTACCAACTTCATCAATAGAATAATATTTATTAATATAGAAATTATCAAAGATACGAACATCTTTTTTTTCATCAATCCATGCTTTTCTTGCTAATTCAACTCTCATAGGATCAATATGAAATTTATAAGTTTGATCTTTACATACATGAGAACCTTTTTCTAATGCTAATTCAGCTGTTAAATGTACTTCTTCATCTGTATTTAATTTTAAGAATACAAGAGGTGTATCCAGATCTCTATCACGCATTAGAAGATGTTGTTTACCATCTTGAATAGTAAAATCATCTGTTGTAATAAGAGAAGGATCTTTCCTTTTTTCAATAAGTAATTGAATTTTTGCATTTTTAATAAGTTCAGTATCATCTGGTTTTACGTTAACGGGTAATAATTCAACACGATGTTTTAACATTTCATGAGGCATTTGTGAAGAATTATTAATAATTTTTACATTTTTTAATGTAACAATAGGAAGTTCACTTATTGTAATACGTCGTAATGAATTTACAAATGTAGTAGGAAAATTACGAAATTCTGTATAAAGTTTATAAGATCCTCTTTTTTTTATTTCGAATGTAGCCATCGTTGTTTTTAATTATATGTTTTATTTCGTTTATGTCATTTCCGTTTTTTCTCTTCTTAACTTAAAAATGTCACAACCTTATTTATTTTATAGTGAAAGATGTCCATATAGTAAACAAATTATTGAAACATTAAAAGGATTAAATAAAGCTGGATTATATAAATTTGTTTTAGTTGAATCATTAGCAAGAGAATCAATACCTCCTTTTTTAAAGAAAGTTCCAACTTTATATATACCAGAAAAAAAAGAAGTTATTGTAGGAAAAGATATATTTGGTTATATAAGTAAACCTACAAATTCAAGAACTGAATTACCAACAAAAGATGAAAAAGGTATTCCTACTGGATCATCATTACCATCTGAAATTTCAGCATGGGGATTTGAAGGTACTGGTAAATTATCAGAAGCATTTTCATCATGGGATAATCCTTCTTTATTTTCAACAAATGAAGGAACAAGTTTATATTCCTTTGTGAGTGGTATACAAACCAATGTAGGAGAACCAACAAAATCTGAAAATACTACAAAATCTAAAACTGGTGCTAATGATGATGTATCATCAAGATTAGAAGCTTTACAACAACAGCGTAAAAAAGAATTTTCTGGTATCTCTCGAACATAATATAAATGTCAAAAAAAATATTTCTAGATACATTTTATAAACAATTTTTTGATTTTTTAACTGAATTAGATAAAATGTATCCTAATGATAGTGATTTTTCAACATTTTCAACAAAATTATCAGTTTTAAAAACTGTTAATCCTATGTTACCTATACAATTTATTAAAACAGAAATTATAGAGAAATATCAAGAACAAATTTTTAAGAAAGATGAATCTTTTTTTGTTAATAGTAAAGATATTGAACAATCATCTGAAATAAATATATTTTTTAAATTGAAATCTTATATTACAGATATGACAGAAGAAAATAAAGAAATTGTATGGTCATATATACATATTATAGTGAAACTTACAATGAAAATATTAGAATTTTAAAAAAAACGGATATTTTCTTTATAAACTATTTTTCTTAAAATGGATTACGTTCGTATTCCCCCACTCTTAACACCTAGAACACAACAGTTTGCGTTTGCATTAACTGTTGTGTTCTTCTGTATTATTCCTCTTCTTCCTCTTAACTTCTTTCTTTGTCTTATTTACGCATTCATTCTTTACCCACTTTTCTTTGTGGTTATCTTTGTACTTTCTTTTCTTCGTGCAACTGTGTTTTGTGGTGGATTTGAAATTTTCAAAGAAGTTTATAGTGACACTTTAAAATTCCCAACACCAAAACAACTCTTTTCTTCTTCTTGGTACTTTTGTTTAAGTATGTTAAAAGGAATATGGGATGAGTTTGATAAGTGGTTAGAAGAACAGACTTAAAATTCTTCTATTTTTTTATTATGTAATTCTTCAATTGATTTTGTAGAATTATTAAAATTACGAAATAAAATTTGATTTACTTCTGCAGGTGTCCATTTATAATTTAAACTATCCGAGAAGAAAAAAGATGAAAAATCTTCTTCATAAAAAGAAGTTAATATTTCTTTTAAAATTTCAATTGAACATTTTTTAAATTGTAAAATCATATCAATTCTACCTGGACGTATAAGAGCTTTATCAATTCTTTCTGGAAAATTTGTTGAAATAGCAAGAATTCTACCTTCTGATTCAAGAGTACCATCTAATAAATTTAATATAAATGATAAATCGATTGGTTCAACATCTTCAATCATATTTCCTAATTCATCAAATTTAATTTCTTTTGATACTGGTTTTTTAAATTCACGTTTTAATACAATATCACCCATAGCATCAATATCTTCAATAACATACATTCTTTCACTTACTGGAATATTATAACGTTCTGTTTTTCCATTATCCCATACATGTATTTCATCATTAAAAAATAAATGAGTTAATTGTTCTTTTGATTTAATTTCTGATAAATGTATATTAATTATATGACGATTTCCAACATTTGCAATAGCTTTTATTGTTGAAGTTTTTCCACATCCAGGTTCACCATAAAACATAAATCCTAATGTATGTGGTATACCTTTTTTATTATACCAATCTTTTCTTGTAAGAAAAAATTCAGTATGTGATTGTATATTTTCTTTTTCTTCAAAAAAAACATTATCAAATGTTCTTGAAGTTTTAAAAATATGTTTTGTAAACATGATATATGTTGAAGGTAAAGGATTTTGTAAACCTTTTTTTTGTTGTATCATCATATTAAAAAAATATTTATTTCTACCTAATTTATTTAACATATATCTTTCATAATCTAATGTACATGTTTCAATATATTTTTGTAAATATTGTGAATCTTTTTCATAAGAAAATAATTTAAATTTAATAAATTCAATAGAACCTTCATGAAGTTTAATATCTAATAATTGAAAATATATAAACGATTCAATTTGTAATTCTTCAAAATTATATGGTAAATAATCATGATTAATTATAGATAATAATTTTGTTATAGATGGAATTTTTGATATAGTATGAATAATAGCATCCATACGATTTTGAAATTGTGTAGGTTGTTTTTTATCATCTTTTGTTCTTTCAAATAAAATTTCAGAAATACATTTTTTTTCTATGAATGTAGATTTATAATTTCTTGAACGACAAAATATATCATAGAAAAAAGTACAATTATGTAATACTTTTTCAAATAATGTAATTAAAATAAAATTTTTTACAGTATTTGAAGAATTTAAAATTGTTTGAAATTTTATAATATCTAAAATTTGATTCATGTTTTTACTATATTATTGTTTAGGTATACATAAATCTAATGTTGGTATATTTAAATTAACGGGTTTTGAACGTTTTAATCGTAAAGATTCTGTAGCATTATATAATGTTTCACTAGATAATCCAATATTTTTCTTAATATCTTTTAATGGTGATTGTATTGCCATAGTAGGAAATAATAATTTTACAGGGGGATAATCAAAATTAATAATATCATTTGATGATGAATATATATAAGATCTATATTGTTTAATATCTAGAGGTCCACCAAATAATCGTAATAATTCTTTTGGTGGTGATGGTGTTATACATTCTTCATATAATTCTTTATATAATGTACTTAATAATACATGTCTATTCCATCTTGTAGAATCTGATACAGTATAATCACTATATAAATATGCTAAAGAACATTCTGGTGAACAAAAATTTCCTTTACATACATAAATATTTTTATATGTATCATATGTTATAGGTAAATGAAATTTTGTTGTTTTAAATGAATGACAACACCAAAAACATGCAATATTTTCAGAATATTCAATACATTTTATTGAATCTAAAATAGTTTTTAAAATATCTTTTGAAAATCTTGGATTTTCTTGTATTTCTGTTGTTTCTAAAATATCTGAATAATTAAAAGATTCTGCTATAGGATTTATTGTTTCTTCTTGATATAATTTTAAAAAGAATATTATAGGAGTTTCTTGAATATCAAGATTTTTTTTCTTTCTTGGCATTTTCTTTTTATACTTTTTGAATGTTAAAAACGGATT
>Ga0181349_1000597_pt1 | contig 15532 bp, 25 predicted proteins | sample Su13VDMM110SD_FD_130106 | JGI IMG/M metagenome (GOLD analysis project Ga0181349, IMG submission 130106) | Freshwater viral communities from Lake Michigan, USA - Su13.VD.MM110.S.D | ecosystem: Environmental > Aquatic > Freshwater > Lake | place: USA: Michigan | collected 2013-07-16 | reverse complement strand
GATGCTAATAAAGATTTTTTTACAAAATACATATTGATATTATCGTTTTGGAAAATGCAAGTATATCCATATTTTTCTGCCATTTTACAACCTGCACTAAAAGAAAAACCATAGTAGTCGTCATTTTCCCAAGTATGTTCAGGATTATATTTTATTGTTACACTATCAACTTCTGCAAATATTGGATTGAATTCTGCTATAATTACATTTGGCTCGTACCCATCTTTTAACACTTCTTCTAAAACATATAAGTCATTGCCATCTAAGTCAATACAAAACAAGTCAAACTTTTTAGGTGCATCGTAATTTTTAAGCAATGGTATTATATTTTCTTTGGATATAAAATGCTGCTTAATTTCTTCATTTCCCTTGTTATCACCATCAATAAGTAATGCTTCGTATCCTTTTTCAATGAAATATCTTGTATTTGAAAGATGGTATCCATCCCAAGCACCTAATTCAATGATAAAATTGTTAACTTTTGGAACACTTTTTAAAATATGCTCCAAGTAGCATTCTTCATTTACCTGACTGTATTTTTTCCATACGGGAATTGTATATAATTCTTCTATCCAGTTCATAATATTTTTTTATGCGGTTTTTGGTATAATATAAATTAAACCTCGTTTTATTTCAGTTGAAGTAGCATCTGAATTGTAATAATATTCATATCCATCTACACCGTATATAGCTTCCAATGAAGGCTTTATCCATTCAAATTCAAAAGGTTGCCCATGAATAGAATCATAGCCTAAAGTTGGCTCGTTTGGTACTTTAAAATCGTGTATTACTATTATAGGATTAACAAATACTTTATTAGAAATTTCTTGTAATTCGTTAAGCAATGGGCAAAAATCTCCCCAATGAGCGTCCAAAAAGAATATGGCGTTATTAAGGCTAAAATCTGTTAAACCTAAATAATTTTCGTCAGCGTTTGAAACGCTTTTAAGAAATTCTACCGAATCGGATATAAAAGCACATACATTCGGCATTTCTTCTATTTTATATTTGCCCCACTTAGCGAATTCCTCATTAACTTCCGCCGTTAAGACAGACCCAAAGTTATTTCCAAGCCATTTAGTAGTGCTATACAAGCAGCTACCAGTTTCTATGGCAGTTTTAATATTGAACTTTTCTTTTAGTTTCAAAAATTCCTCACAAACAAAAGTATCATTGTTGAATGGGTTATCTTGAAACGGCATTAAAATTGGCTGGCTCATTTGTATTTATTTATTATTTGTTTAAGTTCAATCATTCTGCTATTCCAAGTGGCTGTACTTTTAACAATCGAATACCCTTCTTCACCTATAATTCTTCTTTCGATTGGTCTTTGCAAGTAATAATGGCACTTTTCTACCAAGTCATCAATACTTGACCAAGTAACTAAATGCTTTCCATTTTCAAAATCTTTATCATAATCTTTATAATCGTGAGATAATACAAATGCACCGCAGGCTAATTCCCTGAACAACCTATCACTACTATACCTAGAATAATTAAAATGGCTACAATTAATAGCTATTCCACAAGTTCTATATATTTGTGCTTCTTGTTCATTATTTACAAATGCAAGTTCTGGATATATACCACACATATTCCAATTTCCTCCATAAAGGTTAAATCTTTCTCCAAAATTTCTTTTCAAAGCATAAACCAACTCCTTCCTATAATCAGTTAAAGGATATGGATTTTGGTCATCTTGATAATAATTGGCACAAAAAACAATGTTATTGTAACATTCGGCATTAGCAGGGAAGTAATATTTATGGTCATATCCTACTTGTAAATATTCAGACCTTAATCCAAGAGACTTCATTCTTTCTACATCAGTTTCATTGGTAAAGCAAGTCACAAAATACTTACCCAATCTTATATACCAATCGATATTAGTTCTTACATCCCCCGTCCAATTAAAACCTATACTATGGTCATTAATAGCTTTAGCAGCTTCTTCGCTAATAACGTTTGGTGTTTGTATTTGTAAGAAAACTGCATCATATTTATTTTGTGTTACTTCATTTATAATAGCTTGATTATAATTGATTTCTTGCTGCCACCATATAGTTTTAACAGAAGTGAATGAATTTTTAAACGCCTCTGACATCGTGTAATGCGGATATTCTTCGCCATTCATGGCTATTCGTAATATATTCATATTAATATGTTGGCGTTATAAGTTTGTAAGGAGGCGGCACTCGGTATATAACCTGACCGTTTTCAATGTAATTTCTTATCCCTGAATTGTGGAAATGATAAGTTTTGATGCTTTTGCTTGGATTTATGACATTATAACCAGCTTGTTCAAGTTCATAAGCCAAGCTATTATCACAACCTGCAATTCCCATTCCAAAATCAATATTTTTACTTATTCTAGGATTACCATAAAAAATCCATGTGTCTTGTGTATCTGGTCTTTCAAAATGAATAGCTTCTGAAATATTTTCGCCAGTATCCCACCTGCTCAAAGCAAGGCAGGTATTGATTTTATCAATTTTTTCAAAACATTCTTTGATTGCGTCTAGGTTACCAAAAAATATATCTGTGTTTGCCAATACATTTATAGAATCCTTGTATTTCTCCAAACTCATTATATCAAAAAAATCGCTAAAAGTAGGTCTGCTACTTACATTGTGGATTGTTAAATAAGGAACATTACTTAAACCTTTAATACTTTGCTGATACAAATTACTACACAATTCAAAATCTTCAGTTCCTTCTGCTAGTATATGTATTGTATTAAAATTATTTGATATATTTTTGTTAAGGCAATATATCAATTCATTAAATCGTGCTTGATTTTTGTCCTTATAGAAAGATGTGAAAAGGTTAATATCCATTTGCTTTAATTTACTTTCGCTATCCAAAATTACTTTAATTTCTTCTATTTCGGTCTGCCCCTCGTTCTTTTTTTTTTAGTTAAATCTTCTTCAATAGGCTTTGATAAAATTTCTTCTATTTTTGGCTCTTGAAAGGTAATAGATTTGTTATTAAATGCTAAAACAAGTGCTATTGCAAGTGGGTCAAATACAAAGACAATCAATAAGATAAAATACTTTACAGCTTTTTTTAACTCAACACCAAACGCTTCAGCCACAAACCTAAATCCACCTACCTGCTGTTCTAATCCAATGTTTTCATTTTTAACATTGTCAATTTGCTGAAATAAAGTATTGTTACTTATTGAGAGTGAATCAATTTTTTTTGATAGATTGCTTATCTGCATATCTGCGGACTTAATCATTCCTGTTATTCTGGAGGTTGACTGCTGACGTTCAATTATTTTAGATATATTACTTTCTTGAGAATTCCTTATACTTGAAAGGTTGGTTATTTGCAAGCTATATCTACTAATTTCACTTTTATTTATATCTATTTTGTTTTTAAGTACTAATATTTCCCTATCAACCTTATCTAATAAAATACTTTGTTTTTGAAATGCGTCAGACAAAAAACCAAATATTCCTACTGATGTGAGAAACATTAATATTACAACTGCTATTGTAAGATAAAGTTTAAGTAGCTTACCAATTTTCTGCCAACTTTGTTTCAGGTATGATGCTGAAACTAATTTAGCGTATTCTAAAACAATAGCCATTATCATAACCGAAACTGATGCACCGTGAAACAATAATCCAAGTCCAGTTACAGAAAAAAAAGCCGCACATCCAGCTACAAGAATAGCTGCAATACCTAATAAGAGTCTTATAGAAAAAAATTTCATACTCAAATTTACATAAATGTTTCAACATTAGGTTTCGAACCTAAACTAACAGAATCAAAATCTGTGGTGCTACCGTTACACTATATTGAAATTGTATTTATTTAGATTTTGGTATTCGAAATTAATGTGTATTTAGCGTAGGTAACTGGATTACCATTTTCATCCTTACTCGAAATTGATTTGGTATCAAAAAGCCATCCAATCTTTTTAAGGCTAAAAATCATAGCCGAAAGTCTTGTTGCTTTGTAAAGCGTAATTGCCTGCCAACTTGTTATACTTTTCTTTTTTACAAGATGGTCTTTAACCTGTTGAATCTTTGTCATTATTGGTTTTTTTGGTTTGAAATTGGAAAAGGAATTGAACCTTTTACTTTTAGACAAACATCAAATTGTGGCGCATTTGTCTAAAAACACCATTATAATTCGTCAATTTATGGTGCTGCCTACCCTTTTGGCTACCAATTTACCGATGGTTAGTTTTTTATTTCTTTAAAAGTTTTCCCATCTTTTTCAATGTTCCAACATTTTAATGTATTTATCACTCCTTCATCCCCATCCCTTTTTGTAAATTGCTTTCCTTTTATATCAATATAGCAAGATATATAATCCCCCTCTTTATAATTGTCAATCATATTGCAGTCTGCTTGCCAAAGTTCAAGCTGGAATGTGTTTGGATATTTTTCTGATACTTCTTCCAACCAGATATATCTTTTTTCAAAACTTCCAAATATGACAGATGGAAATACTTTTTTTAAATTGCCTGATAATTTTATAATCATTTGCTTATAATTATTTCTTCTTCTTCTTTTAAACCAATACCATTATAAGGGTCAACAACTGTACGTTTATCTGGGTTTTTTAATCCACTATTATTATTGTTTGGTCTTTCCCTTACTTCCTCATATTCAATTACTTCAACCACTTTGCTTCCCTTAACTCCGATAACATTAAAATCTTGAGAATACCCTGACTTTACAAATTGGGCTATTACTCTTGCTTCAGCTTCAGTGCAACTCATTGCATCAACTAAATACAATTCATTTACTGTTTTAATTTTAACTGACCCTTTAAATTCTGTTTCAGTTTTAATCGCTACTAACACTTCAAAATACTTCATAATTGTTTTTTTTATTGTTTAAATTTAATTTCCTTCTTCTACTAAAATATATTCTATAATATCATCCAATACATTAATGACCTTTCGAGTAACTAATCTAACGCCTTTAACATCAACCCAATCACCTTCTTTTAAATTTATTTCTTTGTCAATAATCATAAACACTTCTTCATTTTTTTGGTCAATTTGCCATCCTTGTTCTTTATAATTTTTTTCATAATAATCATAACATTCAGAAAGATTACCGATTAAAAAAATTTCATCACTAATTGAAAATTTTGTTTTCATAATTGTTTTTTTATTGTTTTTAAGTTATTATATGGTCAAATTCTTCAAATTTTTCTTTTGGAATACAAACACAGTCAAGGCATTTTCCGCTAGTTGTATTATATGGAATACCTTCTTGAAACCTCTTTACCACATATCCTAAAGACTCTATTTTTTCTTGTAGTTCTTTTTCGTTAGTTCCTGCCTCTTGCAATAAATCTTCTTCAAACTCAACGAATAGGTATGGTCGATGTTTTGCTATTATTTTTTCTGCACCATTAATTACATTTAATTCATACCCTTGTACATCAATTTTCATTAAAACAACATCTTTGTACTCGTTTTCAAATGAGTCTAAAGGCATCTGTGTAACCAATTCGCCAGTTTTACCAACTTTAACATTCCCAAAGTTAACAGCATCCTTTTCAAAGTAATTTGGGGTTTCAATATAAACTTTGTCAACACAATCCCCAATCGCTAAATTGTGACAATAAACATTATCAAGTCCATTCATAAATACATTCCCACATAATTGATAATAAATCAACCTTTGTGGTTCGTATGTATAAACCTTTCCGCTATCACCTACTAAATGAGAAAAATCTATTGCAAAGCCTCCATTATTTCCCCCAATATCAATAATATCTTTGCCATCAGTTTCTATTAGGTTTTTGTTAAGGAATTCAAACATATACGGTTCATACTGCCAACCATTTATTATTGAAGAACTTGGTGCATTATCATTTGGAAATAAAGCATATACCAAATTATTTACCAAATAGGCGTTTTTAAAGTCTCTTTTTGCTCTTTGGTATATTTGTATATTATATTTTGTTTTCATTGTCTCATTAGAATAATTTTAACTGATTTTTAGTTATGATGCTCTGTACAGAAATTAAACCTGCTTGTACTTGCCTTAGTGACCAATCTGCTCCCCTAAGTTCTTCGTGAGTTTCTTGTACCCTTCTCCATAACCTATCTATTGTTTTTATTGATGAAAGTTTATCTGTGAAAATACAATCATAGTAGTCTTTCTTATCCTTTCCCAATACATTCATTTCAAAATCGTGTATAATTTTTACCACTAACATCATATTATCCCTTGAATCTTCATTATTTTGCAAGATACTGATGGTCATTTTTGTAAGGTAACTACTTTCCATATTGTTTTTTGAATGTTTCTTTATCTGGTACACCTCCCCACATTTTTATATATAATTCCTTATTTTTTTTACTTGCTTCAAGTACAGAGATGTCCTTTTCAAGCGTTTGGGAAGCCCTATATATATATGGATTGAGTAATGGCGTTTTTATTGGTGCAAGACCATTTAGCTTCATTCTGTATTCGTATGACTTATCTTCGTAGTAAGCAGGGAAAAAGCATTCATCAAATTCACCTACCTTATTCCAAATAGCCTTACTGATTATGAATGAACACCAATCTGGGGTTGCCCTTAAAAACTCATTCTTATACCTCTTATGTGAAATCAAGTCCATAATATCAACTGTTTTCTTGCCCATATATATGTCGTCATTGAGTATCAAAGCATTTTCGTGCTTTTCAAAAACCTTTGAACATAAGCAGTTCCAAGATGCTCCAACTCCTATATTGGAATCATTTTCAATTACTTTGATATTCTTAAACTCTTTTATGTCTTGCTTTCCATTATCAAGAACGAAAATGTCAATATCGTAAAAGTCCCTTGCATACATAAATAATGTAGGCATAAGAAGGTCATACCTATTTAACGTTGGAATACCTATTGCAAAACTCATTTGTTTAAATTTGGTGCAATTATACCGTGCATATCATTCCACTTCTTTGTCCTTGAAGATACAAGGTCGTTATAAGAATCTTCATCTTTTTGTCTTTCGTTGTACAGAGTTATTAATCTGTCCACCGCTTCAAAATGAAAGTCATCAGTACAAGATTGGATAATGTTTTCAATCCATAGAGCTATTTCGTTTGTCATAATATGTAATGTTTTGTGATACAATTATTATTTTCAAAGATAATACTATTTTATTGACTTTCCAAATTTTCTTTTCTATTTTTTATTTCTGATACAACCTGCTCTATGAAGTCGGTAGCATTTTGTACACCAAACGATATAAATGTATCGTCTCTTTGAGCTTGGTCTTCAAAAACCATTGGAAATTGAATTTTAGCTACATTAAGTTCTTCTATGAGTGGAATACTAGCTACTAAAAAGTGTTTATCAGTTTCTTCGTCAACACCTTTACTCACAAAAAGTTCTATATCGCTATACTTAAACGATTTAGTAAACTCATTTTCGGTTATTAGTAAACATTCTTTTGGCTGGGTAATGTTCATCCCTACTATTTTTGCCATATTATTTTGTTTTTAAAATGGTAAATCTTCTTTATCTCCTATTGGTTCTTCAATTGACAAATCATACATTGAGCGTAACCACTTTTTCCAGTACGCTATTTGCTCTGAATTATCCCAAACTGTATTTCCTTTAAGTTGCATTGATTTAAGCAATGGAAGGTCTCCCATATTATCTTTTGTATGGAAGTGCTTTAGACTTTTATTCTTTTGGTTAATAAAGCAAGTTGTTTGTGGAGTACCTTTATCTCCCTTCTTGTATGACGGCACAATTTCAACTTCTTCCAACGGATTTCCACTCTTTATAGAATTACAGAAACCTCTAAAATATCCACTATCAATTCGCATCTGTAACAAAAACAGCTCGCCATCATTATCAACTAATATCTTAGCCACCTCAAATTTCTTTCCTTCAAACTCGTCTTCTTCAAAAGTAACATTTCTTACTATTCCTGATATAGCTGAATAGTTTTCTGTTACTCCGTCTTTTTTAACTACTAACTGACCTTGCCTTATGTTGACATAAGTAAAGTTGCTGCTTCCTTTTTTTAAACCTCCCATTTTGTATATTATTTTGGTTAACAATTATTATTTTACAAAACTACGCTATTATTTCCTATTACTCAAAAACTTCTCCAGTACCAACATCAACTCTAAGGTCGTCAATTTCTTCGATAACTGCTTTCTCTTGTTCTTCAAATAGATTACCAACATTTGAGAATGGTTTTATATATTCTTCTACCACATAAACCTCTTTAAAGTAAATGTCTGTATAATACTTGCCATTGTAAATTCTTGATTTCAGGTATATGTTACCCTTAATCTTGTCTTTTGGCTTTAGCTTCATTTCATTAATAATCTTGTCTTTCCAATATCCAAACACAGCGATTGCAACTGGCACTATTTTATCAGCCATTTTCTTTTTTAATACAATTTGTGCTACCTTATCGGAAACAATTACTATGTCAAATATCCTTCCTGTTATAACCATTGGTTTGTTTTTTAAAACATAAAGTTACGTAAAAAGTTCTGGTTTTATATTGTTTAGCAAAACATCAATATTAACACTCTTGAAGTAGTTTTGCACACACCAATTCCTTGCCCACCTCTTATATTCAGCTTCTTCGTTAATCCTAAATTTGTCAAATGGGCTTTTGTTTTTAAAATCTTCTTTCGCCTTAGCTGCTTTCTCCTTTCCCCAAACCATAGCGGCATCTACTTCCTCTGGAGTTGGCGAAATCCATTTATGTCCCCTTAAAAAATTGTAGCAAAAATTGAAAACATCCCTTACCTCTCCAGTCTCTTTGTATTCCTTATAAAAATCACGGATTAATTCCTGCATCATTTTTTGACTTTGTTCAGGAGTTGGCTTATTAGCAATGTCTCTCTGCTTATTATCGTGTACTTCTTTCCTTCTAATAGTTTCAGCAAGCGTCCTTTTCCTATAATACTTATAAGCGTCCAAAATCTTGCCTACATATAGCGGAGAGAAGCTACCATAAAACTCAACGTCTTCTAATTGCCTTGTTACTGATAGATTACAAGCAAGTCTAATTTCCTCAATTGTTAAATATCCATAATTCTTATAAATAAATTCAGATAACAATACCAATTCTTCAGTAGCATCCCCTTTGGGAAGTCCTATATACATTCTCCAATAAGACACTACATTTAGTAATGGCTCTAAGTCTCGTAAGTTTTCTATTAATTGGCTTTTCTCAATACTATGTATTATTTCTGCTTCTTCCTTAGTTTGTGCGAAGTGCGATAATTGTTTTTGCTCTTGCAACTGAATCTGCGAATTTTGAGAATTTGGTGTGTTTTGTATCTGGCTCATTTGTTGAGTTTAAATAATTTTCAAACTTTGTTTTAGAAAATAACGTCATTGGTCGTAGGTATCTTTCCCAATCTGTTCCTTTCCAGTCAATCACTTTCTTATCTATAACACTCTTGAATTCAGAAATTGAATACCCTTCATCAATTCGTGCGGCAATCAATTTCAGGTTATTTCCTGTTTGGGTTGAGAAAGAGCTATTAGTTTTTGAGTTTAGATACTCTAATACTTGAAGAGCTATCTTCGTTGTTTGATTGCTTAATACCTTATTCTGCTTTTTAGACTTACCCTTTTCTTCAACTACCTTAAAATTATGCTGAATGAGAAACTGTACTCCGAATTCGTATATTTCTTTAATTTCACTAACTCCCGAATATGCCTTTTGTTGTTTCTCTATAAATTCTGGCTCAAATAATTCATCCACGAACTCACTTAACCAATAGAACCACACTCGGCTGTACAGCTTCCCTTTTTCAGCAATAGCTTTAAAAAAAATCTCTGGTATAACGTAATGTCTCAAAATAAATCAAAATTAATACGGACTTATTTGTTTTCTTTTATATCATAATAGAATGAATTTGTGTCTTCTACTATCCATTTATCTGATTGATTTTCCACAGAATCCAATTCTGTATCTACTTTAAATTGCTTTAAATCTTCTGGTAATGGTTTTGTTACAAAGTTTGAATCTTTCCAAAATATCCGATTATTAGGCATACACAATAAATACCCATCGTCTGATTCAAGCAGATGTCCACATTTGTAATCAGAAGGTTCATCGCTATATGGATTGTTATACCAATCAACTGTTAGAATGTAAGTAGCCCAAACTTTAGTCCCATCCCTTAAAACTACTTCAGCCCTATGAAACGCAAGGAAATCATATTCAATAACAGATACGTTCTCACTGAAGCAATCCCAAAGTTGTTTATAGTTAAAGGGTATATCATTTGTAGGAATATGAGTATATATCTCTGATATTGGTACTCTACTTCTTAACATACCCGAATCAGTCAACACATGAAATGTAAGTATTTTACCTCCACAAGACTGAATACCAAAAACATATACATTGTAATATTCATTAATATCATTGTCATCTTTGGTAAAATAAGATTTTTTTACAAGAGCCTTAAAACTTGGAATGTTTGAATTTAATACCATAATTTTTAATGTTTTAGTAAATAAAGGCTTCAAACACTTTTTTGGTTACTCTTTTGCTTCTAATATAATAACGTCCATTAAAATAATAGGTTAATTCATTTCCTCTATCATCAAGAGTAAGACCAACTTCAAATCCAAGCGGAGAATTTATCCAAAACACATGAGTTAATTCCCCTTTTTCATTATATAATTTTAAACTTTGGTATTTTGTTTCAATGTTTTTCATTTTTATTTGTTTTATTTTTTACCAAAGGCTTACATTGTATTCAGCCGTATTGAGTACATGGGTTATAGTTGGTTTGCCATCAAATCTTCTTTTAATAAAATCTCCAATTTGTTCCCAACAATCTATAAAACTCTCTTGTGAGGTAAATGAAAGGGCAACACTTTGCTCTTCACATTCAATCTTTACTGATACTTCTGACATTGTCATTTTTAAAAAATTAAGTAGGTTACTAATAAAATCCAAGTTATTGAAGAAATATGATGCCTAATCCAAAAATACTTTTCATAAAAATAATTTGAAGATTCAGTATATTTCGAAATAAAATCATATTTCTTAATATAAAATAAGGCTACTGTTAAAGGAAAAATGTAAGAAACTAAAATAAAGGGTATATGGAAAATTACTCGAAATACTCTTCTCATAACTAATACTTGTTTTCCTTTTTAATGTCTTTTAACTCAATAATGTCGTCCACTGGTATCTCTAATGCTTCCGCAATCATTACTGCGGTCTCAATAGTGTAGTTCTTTAACCTTCCCGTGCAGATTTTAGAAATTCTATCCCTTCCAATCTTAAAACCATCAGGAGTTTTTTCGCTTTTTGTTTTTTCTTTAATAAGACGAACTAAGTCACCCTGTGACATATTCCTATCTATTAGGATTTGCTCTAATTTGGTTTCCGTTAGCATTTGTTTTTTTTAAAATGTAATTGTAATTTTTTTTGTATCAAAGTCTATGAATGCGGTTTCTGGTATTATCATAGAAAGGTTAAAAGAATCAGCCATTACGTTTATTTTCCAGCTTTCGTCTGTTTTTATGGTAATCTTAGTTTCCTTCTTATAATCATCATTTCTTTCTGTCCAAGCAAAACTTCCATATATTATGCAATTAATAAGCAGTTGAGCTACTTTTTCAGCTTTTACAACTTCTACCTCCCAATCAACAAACATATCCATTTCGGTATTTACTATGTTTAGTTTTTTTTGTTTGTATAGAACTGATAGTTCAAGTAATTTGCTTGTCATTGTGCAAAACTATTATTATTTAATTAAACAACAAATTATATTTTATATAAACTAATTTTACTAAAAAAAAATCGTTCATCTTTGAGTTCTCCCTTTGTAATTTTGTCACCACAACTTGTAGTCTTATATAAATAGAAATCATCTTCTTCAAAGTAATAAATAAATCCAACTATCCATCCTTGTGATTGTTTAATGAGTCCGCACTTTAAACATTTAGCCTTTTCCTCAAATTCAATTTTTTGATTATCCCATTTGTGCCTTTCCTTGCGTGTTAAAATCTGCATTATAATTTATTAATAATTTTAAAATAAACTTAGTTGGTTATCATTTTCTGGTTTATCTATTTCCCATGCAGATATTCTAGCTTCGGATATTTTACAGTATTCTGGGTCTAGTTCTAGTCCAACGTAATTAAAGCCTTCTAATTTAGCTGCTATTCCAGTTGTACCACTACCATTGAAAGGGTCTAATACTATTCCGTTAGGAGGTGTTATTAGTCTTACTAAGTATTGCATTAATTTAATTGGTTTAACTGTCGGATGAAAATTTGTTTTTGCAAATGTGGCACTTGCTCCAGCATAAGGATTATTTACTCTACCATCCATTATTAATCCTTTACTTCCTTCTTTTCTTCCAGTGATATCTGCTCCACTTTTTTCCTCAAAATCATCTAATCCTTTGTTTCTTTCTCCTTTTGAAGATTTTGCTGTGTAAAAAAAGCGACTTGCTGTTCCTTCACTTGCTTTACTTTTACCAGTATTAACTTTGAATACCCCTAATGAATTAGATTTATTTTTTAGTGAATAATCTTTTGTCCTTGCTCCAGTTTTTAATATTCCACTTTGTTCATCTAATATCCTAATAGGGCAATCTTCAACACAATCCCAATCTTCGACTTCCTCATTGCCATCTGCATCACCAAGACCTCCAGAATTAGCCGCATTTTCTATTTTATTAAATCCATAACCTTGTTTATTCATACTTTCACTTCCACCAACTCCACCTTTAATTGCTTTTACCTTTTTAGTTCCATTACATACACAATCTTCGTGATGGCTGAAAATTACGTTTGCTGGGAAACGACCTTGAGTTGAGTCATAAGGAGTCCTTTCAATGTTATTGCTATTCCAACCATTAGTATCATCAAGTATTTTACCACTAAAACCTATATTTATTTTCTCCCCATTAGTAGAAATTCTACATCCATCAATATTAATACCCCCTACTCCCCACTTGATTACATTTTCAGCAATACTTAGTCCTTTCTCTAAAGGTTTCCTTGCTAATACTATTGGTTCACTTGCTGGTTTTAAGGCACTTCCCCATCCATCCCATTGTTTAGCAGCATCGGTTGATGGTGCGGTTATATCAAATTCGGTTTCTCCGCTAAAATTAGCAATATCTCCTTTTGTTAAACCAGCTTTTCCTTTTCCTATAACTTCTCTTTTTGCCTCTTCTATATTATCAAAAGGTAAATTCAAATAATCCTTTATAGTGTTATATTGTTCAAGAGTAATTGACTGATTGTTTTGTTTATTCCATAACCAACCAGTAGGATTGCCATTTTTACTTGGAAATAACATAGTCAGTTCTTTTTTAGTAATCCCCCTTTCTTTTGCGACTTCTAAAATATATTCAATAAACCAATCTAGCGACTCTCCACCCATTTTATCTAACGCTTTACTAATATTGTGACTTTTAGGAAATCCACTTCCATAGTGCCAAGTAATTGTATCTCTCACTTCAAAACCAGCAAACCTCATAGCCATAACTCCCCAATCGTAAGTCCTTGTACCAAAGAATGATAATACATGACCACCATGCTTTAATACTCTAAAGGCTTCTTTCCATAATAATGGTTGAGGTACAAAAGAATCCCAATCCTTTCCCATAAAACCAGTACCGCTTATTTCATGATAGCCCTTTTCAACCCAGTCTTTCATTAAGTCAACTGCATTTGGCTCTTTCCCTAGTCCATAGGGAGCATCAGTAACAATACTATCAAAGTAGTTATCTGGGTATTGTTTTAACAACTCAATGTTATTACCGCATATTATTTGTGTAGTCATTTATCTGTAATATTTTATAAAACTATTATTATTTAATTAAACAACAAATTATATTTTAGGGTGTAAGTTTAAATATAAAAATATATGTGCAATAACATCTATTGTCCATCCATTACCAAGCATTTTATATCGTTGTGAATTACTAGCAGACTTGGTATAATTATCTGGAACTGTCTGAAGTCTTTCACATTCTAATGGCGTTAATCTTCTAATTCTGATTGTTCTATTTTCTTGGGTATTAATATTGTATTCAAGTTCTTTAATTAATGATATACCACTTTTGGTGTAACCATCGCCAGATTTAGTCTGTAAAGTACCAGATTTAAAGTTTTGTCTCCACCTAAAACCTTCATCGTGCCTGAAGTCTCCACCTATTATTTCCTTTACTAAATTTTCTTCACCTTCTTTATGTAGTACTTGTTTTGGTTGCTTATAATCTGATGCACACAAAGCTCCAATTTGAGCATTTGTATTATATATAAGACCCTTTTGACCTCCACTTCCAGAATGACCGACTATTTTAGCTTCAGATTCTACATCCACTTTCATATTTTTTGTCATTTTATCACTCAAAAAATATTTTTCATCTATTAACATATTATCTGTTGGACATAAAGCTCCATTTGCCCTCAATGAATTTCCTTTATCATTTTTAGTTTTAGGCTTAAAACCAAATCCAGTACCTTTTTCATCGTGCCTATCTTTATGTTTTTCAAAACCTTTTATCATTTTATCACTCAAGAAATACTTTTCATCTATTGGTTCTGTTCTTACAAGTATTTTTTCATCTGAAGTGGCTTTAGTTAAAGTTGGAGCAATTCCGTTTTCATCATATACTCTATTTGATTTTTCATATACCCCTTCTCTTTCTTCGAATTCCATTATAGCGGCATCAAATTCATCTGTAAGGATTCCTAAAATTTCCTTTAGCTTTAACCATAAACTAGCTTCTGGTATAGAAAAACTATCATCTTTTCTAAACCAATGTTCTACTTTAGTCTTTGGTACTCCCAATTTTTCAGAAATTTTACTTGCTGAAATACGATGATTTTTTAGTAATTCCTGAAGTTTTGAGATATCAACTTCGTACTTTCTCACGGATACCATTTGTTCAAGGGTATGTGTTATAATAGCATTTCGTTTAAGCATACTAACATATTCATCTGATGAACCACCCCTTCCGATAGCTTCCGTCAATGTTCCACTTTTATTAGTTTGAACATTAAGTTTGTTAAACTTATCCTTTTGTCCTTCAGAAAGGTCGATATAATATTTTTCATCAACTGGAATTGATTCTATTAATCGTAACTTATTATAACAAATAGCATTAGGGTTATCTTGTAATATGTCTTTAAGTAATATCTTCTTATCTTTTGGTTGTGGTATAGTTGATGCAAGGTCGCCAAATAAACCTGAAGGTTGTAAGCCTATGTTTGTCCAATATAACCTTTCACGATTTTGTGCAGATACTAAATTTGAATTTATCTTAATAGGGCTTACTCCAATTGCCCTTGTAAGTATCCTTTCCCATTTATCAACCATAACCACATTTTCTAATAAAAAGTATTTTGGTTTAAGTTCATTCAAAAGACGCATATATTCCCAAAACAAATAAGACTGACCTTCAAATTCATACTCTTGACTTTTTAAATCTAAATAATGTTCGAGAGATAATACTTCTTGTTCATCTTTTGTTGCCATCCCTTTGCGTTTTCCAGCAAATGAAAAAGATTGACAAGGACTTCCTCCCATAATTAAGTC
>Ga0181349_1000596_pt1 | contig 15533 bp, 4 predicted proteins | sample Su13VDMM110SD_FD_130106 | JGI IMG/M metagenome (GOLD analysis project Ga0181349, IMG submission 130106) | Freshwater viral communities from Lake Michigan, USA - Su13.VD.MM110.S.D | ecosystem: Environmental > Aquatic > Freshwater > Lake | place: USA: Michigan | collected 2013-07-16 | reverse complement strand
AATGGTGTCAGCAAAGCCAGTTATATTGACTGGATAGTAGACTACAATCGCAACAGTGGTCTTGACAGCACCACCCAGCTCACTGCTGACCTAGCCAGCCTTGATGTGAGACTGTGTTACCGCATGGCCAGCTTCAGCGACAAACAGTATATCAAAATTTACACTGAAAAGTCCAGTCCCAACAGTGTAAACACCACATTCTTGATTCCTGATGACAGCTACAATTTGTTGTTGTATAAAAATCAACCGTTTGACCGAGTCAGCTATTCATCAATAGTGATACAACAAACACCTGGTGGTTACGCAGTGTTTGGCTACAGCACCACACAGCCTTATTTTAATACCATGGCCAGCGTGTTTGCTGGACAACTACAAACTTACAGCAGTGGCGGAGTCACAGTGCAAGTACCAACCACGTACAGCAATCAAGTTGTGCAGGTACCGTATGGCACTATATTTGCCAACGAAACAGCAGTCAGTAACTTTTTGTTGAGCTACGGACAATACCTTGAACGTCAGGGTGTAGTATTTGAAGACACCACCAACGGTTATATTTTGAGTTGGGGTCAAATGGTCAATGAATTCCTGTACTGGAGTCAACAAGGTTGGGATGACAATGCCCTGATCAATTTGAATCCCTTGGCATTCAAACTCAGTGTGACTAGACCGCAGGCCATAGTGGACAGCATTGTGGCCCAAACCAACGAAAATATTTTACTGGATCAAAACCGTGGCGAGTTGTCTACTCGTAACTTGATTATCACACGCCTGGACAACACATTCACTGTGGAACCGGCCACAGATCAAACTTTGAGTTATATTGATCTCAAATACACTGCTTATGAACACATGATTGTATTGGACAATGCCAGTACATTTGGTGATTTGATTTACGCTCCTATCACGGGTGCCAGACAAAGCAGATTGAATTTGATTGCTGCCACCTCAACCGAATGGAATGGCTCAGTTGATGCTCAAGGATTTATTCTAAATCAAAACAACATTGAGGCATGGGATCCATACAGGACCTATGCCAAAGGCGAAATTGTCACTTACAAAGGCACCTACTGGTCAGCAGCCACTATTGTACAGCCCAGCATCTTGTTCAACGCCAATGATTGGTATCAAAGTGACTACACACGCATTGAATTGGGACTGTTGCCCAACTTGGCCAACAAAGCTGATCAGTTGCAAAACAGCTACAACATCAACACTGCCAACCTGGAAGGCGACAATGACCTGCTGAGTTACGGCTTGATTGGATTCCGTCCACGACAATACATGTCATCGTTGAATCTTGATGACGTCAGTCAACTGAACATCTATCGACAATTCTTGGGTTCAAAAGGCACCATACTCAGTGCAGAATTATTTGCACAAGCCAATCTCGGTAAAGAACAGGCGGACTATAACATCTATGAAAATTGGGCAGTGCAACGTGCGGTGTACGGTGCCAATGCCAACCGTAGTTTCTTCCAGTTGAGATTGGATCGTGCTCTACTAAACAGCAATCCCAGCCTGGTACAAGTGGTGGCTGCAGGTGAATCAAGCCAGGCAGACCAACCAATTTTGTTGTCAGACATATGGAGACAAAGTTACAAAATAACTTCAACTGACATACTGCCAGTCACCAAGTCATTACCAACAGACACGGCATTGCCCACTGCTGGTTATGTCAATTTAGATGATGCTGACATCACAGTGTTTGACATAAATGACACTGCCAGTTTGGAAGCAAATTTAAATCTCATTGCGGTTGGTACCACCATATGGGTGGCAAAAACCAATCAATATGACTGGGATATCTATCGAGCCGAAGCAGTGCCAGGCACAGTGCAACATGTATGTGACAACCTAGATGGCACCAGCTTGGTGATATTTTCACAGCAACATGGTTTAAAATCGGGTGATCAACTCATCATAAAACAGTTTGATTTTGAAGTTGACGGAGTATACACAGTTATTAGTGTACCAAGTCTAATAAAAATTACCGTTGCATTCAGCTTCACTGGCAGTCGTACCATTGTAGACAGCACTGGTCTAGCCTTTACATTGCAGACTCAACGTGTGGCCCAGGCCAGCGACATTATCAATTTACCGTATGCCAACACCATTCAGCCTGGTGCTCAAGTTTGGGTTGACAACAATGGTGACGATTCGTGGACTGTGTTGAAAAAGGAAGAAGTATTCTCTTCCTTGACTGAACTAGCACCAGTTTTGACTGATGTAGGTGAGCAGTACAGTTCCAGTGTGGCACAAGCACAGCGTCAGTATGCCGCAATCGTGGGTAGCCCGCAATACAGATTCCCTGTGGATGCAACTGAATGGAGCCAAGCAGAGATTTACAACATAGGCGACATTGTATTTGTGGCTGATCCTTATCAAACTGCATTTTATCAATGTGTACTGGGAACTCCAACACCACCAGGACCAGTGCCGACCAATACCACTTACTGGAAATCGTATTCTTTAGATTCACTGCCTAGAAAAGGTGGCGTATATGTGTATGTTCGCAGCGACAGCGACATATACACTGTGATTAGCCCACTGGCACCACTTGATTCAGTATTGACCTTGGATGTGACAGGTGTGCGTGGGTTTGGTAATAGTGTTGCGTTTGGCAACAAAGACTGGGCAGTGGCCGGAGCATCAGCCAGCCTGGGCAGCGTCAGCCAAGTCAACAATGGATATGCGGCTGTAATTTTTCGTGACCCATTATTGGCTGCACCTGGTAGCATACCTTACGGACCATGGCAACTGCTGACCACTCCAGACAGTGTCAGTGTAGACCAAGGCGAATTTGGTTATTCGGCCACTGTGAGTCTAGACGAGCGTTGGATGTACATTGGTGCACCGGGCGTTAATCGAGTTTATGCGTATGGGCAAGTGCCCTGGGAAAAACAATTCTTAAATGCATTTGGTGATGGATTAACAAAATCTTTTTACATTGGCGATGCAATACAAATCAATGCTGACACACAGTTGCAAATTGGTGTAGGTGGCGCTGGCCAAATATTGAATGTTGATTACACTGTAGACTCTACTTTCAGCACAGTGACATTTACCAACGCACCTGCTGTTGGCGAAGCTGTCGAAATTCAACGTGTGAATCGAAAAATTCTTGATTACGGCGTTTATTACAATGTGACAGCCACAGGTGGTACAGGCACAGGCGCAGAATTTACCGTGACTAGACTGCGCAATACTGTGACAGTGTCGGTAAGCAGTGGTGGGTCAGGTTACGCAAATGGCAGTCCCAGTGCAGGTACATTGACCATATCAGCAGCAAGTTTTGACGGCAATGCTAACATTGTGATGCAAGTCACCGTGGCAGGTGGGATCGTTACTGGTGTATTTGGTACTCCTACATATGCAGGCACATTGGTCAACACATTCTCCTTGAATGAATATTTCTTCACAGTTGATTCCATCTACAGTTTCAGCGTTCAAGTTGATGATGTTTTACAACGTCCCAACATTGACTACACATTCAATTCAACCACTAAAGATTTGACTTTTATTGGCAGTGTGCCTACTGCAGGAACAACAATCTTGGTACGTGCCGAAGGATATTTTGAATATGCAGGCACAATATCTTATGGTGGCAGCACAGCAGGCGATAGATTTGGCAGCAGTGTAAGTACCAGCACTGATGGTCGTCAAGTGCTGATTGGTGGTGAAAAAGTATTGATTTCTGGTGCGTTGAATGCGGTAACACTGACAGGTCTGGCAGCAGTTGGCACCAACACATACACCAATATCTCACAAAATTCCACTTCTGGGTCAGGTACTGGTGCCAGATTCACCATAGCAAAAGCAGCCAACACCTACTCAGTCACAGTGACAGATCCTGGACAAGGCTACACAATTGGAGATACAATTACCATACTTGGCAGTGTGGTGGGCGGCAGTGTGTTGTACAACAACTTGACCATGACAGTGTCCACTGTGAACTCGTATCCGCAAGCAGGCTCAGTGTACGTGTATGACAGAAATGTACAAAAATTCATCTACAATTCAGACAATTCTACTATTTCAGGATTCCAATTCACAGTACTTGGATCGGTTGCTGAGCCAGTGAGTGTGCTGGTCAATGGTGAGTTTTTGCTGAATGCCGCTGCCACAACTCCGCATGCCAGCAATACATTCACGGTGACTGGCAACGTGGTCACCATCAACGGCAATTTACAAACTGGTGACATAGTAGAAATTGAGACCAATCAATTTGCACAGACACAAATTGTGCATCAAAATGCACTGGAAGAATTCAGTAACTTTGGACAAGCACTAGATCTTTGCAGCTACAATTGCAGCCTGTATGTGGGTGCACCGCAGAGTGGTATTCAAACATTCAAAGGTGGTGTGGTTCAACGCAATGTCAATCAAAGTCGCACCTACGGCATCATAACATCTACAGTTGGTAATCCTGCATTAGACAATGGTGACACAATTCGTATCAACAATATTGATGTTGCAGTGCCCAACTCGCCCAATCAAAATGTCACGGGATTGGCCTCAGCCATCAACGCCGCAGTGCCCAATGTCAACGCCACAGTTGATGGATCAGGACGGCTAACGCTGGCAGTGAAAAACTCAGCTGCCGCAGCGGTTGGCAACAAGTTGCAAGTGGCACCAGGCAGCATAGGCACAACATTTGCTGATCTTGGATTTGATGTATTTGCATTTACTCAAACCATAATCAGTCCATACCCGCAAGATTTTGCGTCATTTGGTGCCAGCATCAGTGTAGACGATTCTGCTGTTAACTTGGTTGTGGGTGCTCCACAGGGCACATTGTACCTTGCAGTAATTTTTGATCTTGGCGAAACAATATTTGATGAAGGAGTCACTGACTTTTTTGACCAGGTGATGCAAAGTGGATCTATATACACTTATGATTTGTTGTCCGGCAGCACCAACACCCTGAGCAATCCTGGCAAGTTTGTGTTTGGTCAGCAAATACAAAATTCCAATGTGAATTCATATGACAGATATGGTGCAGCAGTTGATTACACTTCTGGCCTATTATGGTCCGGTGCTCCTGGCAATGAACTTGGCGACAGCACATTGACCGGCAATTACGGGCGAGTGTTCATAAGTGAAAATACCACTCGCACACCAGCATGGACAGTGCTAAGAGAACAACTGCCAGTGGTAGACGTAAGATTGCTAAATTCAGTCTATGCATATGATCGCGTGACTTCGGCTACAACATCATATTTTGATTTTTTCAATCCATTGCAAGGCAAAATTCTTGGTGCCGCCAAACAGAACTTGGATTACATTGGAGCAGTGGATCCTGCCAATTACAATGTGGGACCTCGTAACATAACTGGTTCAAGTTGGTTTGCTGGATATCTAGGACAGACTTGGTGGGATACCGGCACTGTGAGATTTATTGACCCCAATCAAGATGATATTGTTTACGCCAGCCGACGGTGGGGACAAGTATTCCCAGGAAGTTCAGTGGACGTGTATCAATGGATAGTGAGCAATGTGCCACCAGCCAACTATGTAGGTCCTGGCTTTCCAAGAGATACCACAAGTTACACAGTCAACACTGTGTTAAATCAAACTGGCGTATTTGTACGTGAATATTATTACTGGGTTCGTGGGTTGACCACTACCGCTACTGCACAAGGCAAAACATTGCCAATCAGCACTGTGGCCAACTATATCAGTGATCCTCGCGCTAGTGGTATACCATATATTGCTCCGATTGATGCAAGTACCTTTGCAATTTACAATGCTAGAGATCTTATTTCAGCACAAGATACCATTATCAGTATTGAGTTTGATCGTGAATACACCAATGATGATGTACACGTTGAGTACGAATTAATTGCACAAGATCAAGCAGATGGATTTCTCAGTGATAATTTATATCGTAAATTATTAGACAGTTTCTGCGGAGTAGACATTGCAGGTAATTTGGTGCCAGATATCAATCTCAACGTGGCCGAACGTTATGGTGTTCAATTCCGTCCACGACAGAGCATGTTTGTGGATAGATTTGCTGCACTGAAAAATTATCTAACACGAGCCAATGAAGTATGTGCAAGATACACAATTTCTGAAAATAGAGAGTTTGTGCTGTTAAACAGCCAAGACCCTGAACCTGGTGCCACATCAGGCAAATGGAACAAACAAGTGGCCAACCTTGATATTTTGGGATTTCAAAATATCTATGATGTTGTATTGGGCTACAAGTACCTGGTGACCAGTGACAGCAACAATCGAGGTTTATGGACAATTTACACAGTTCAATTGGTCAGTGGCACCGTGGCCACTAGACAGTTGCTACTTACTCAAGTTCAAAATTACGATACTAAACAATACTGGAGCTATATTAATTGGGTAATGCCTGGATACAACGCCAGCAACAAAATTATTGCCGAGGTTCCTAATTATGCAGGATTGTCCACAATTGATGTACCAGTAGGCAGCAGTGTAAAAGTCATTGCCAATGCTCAGGGCAAATATGAAATTTACCTGCGCACAGCCACCGGATATGATCGAGTGATATTACAAGATGGCACTATAGAATTTTCAGCAGAACTGTGGGATTATCAATTGGGGCGATTTGGGTTTGACGTGGAAGTATTTGATGCTCAGTACTATGATCAAGAACCTGTGATTGAAACTCGTAAAATTATTCAAGCCATCAACGAAGAAATTTTCATTGACGATTTATTGATTGAACGCAATCGTGCATTGACTTTGATGTTTAACTTTGTACTGAGCGAATTTGCAGCACCTGAATGGTTGATCAAAACCAGCTTGATTGATGTTGAACACAGAATTCGTAGTTTGTTACCATATCAAAACTACAGTCGTGACAATCAAGAATTTGTGTTGGATTACATCCAAGAGGTCAAGCCGTACCATGTACAAATTCGTGCATTTAATCTGTTGTACAACGGTTTTAATGAGTGGTTTGGTGACATGACTGATTTTGATGTACCAGCCTACTACAACATCTCATTGGATGTTCCACAATATACCAGTCCAATATTGTTGCCATATGATCATGGCACTGCGGTCAATTCACAAAATAATATTTTAAGTGATCTGCCCAGCAATAGCACAGTTTGGACATCGTGGCCTTACAGTCAATGGTATCAAAATTATCTAATGAGCATTGACACCATTGATGTGATTGACAACGGATCCGGTTATACTGAACCGCCTGAAGTGATAATTACCGCCAATCCAGATGATCCAGTGCCAACTCGTCCTGCCGTGGCAGTGGCATTGTTAAATAGTCTTGGTCAAGTGTATGCTATCAATGTAATTGATTCTGGCGAAGGATATCGCTCAAGCCCCACTGTGGTCTTTGATGGCGGCAACGGCACCGGTGCTGTGGCATATCCCAGATTGATAAATGGGCGCACACGCTCATTTAAAACTGTGATTAGATATGACCGATATCAATACCAAACAGCCGTTGAAACTTGGAGCACTAACGGCACTTATCTAAATGGTACTTTGGTGCGTTACAATAATCAAGTATGGTCGGCCAGCAGTTCAGATGGCAGCAGTGCTGTTACTGGTCCTACATTTGATCTTGAAAATTGGACCTTGGTCAATGCCGCAAACTATACCTATCCGGGTGCTGCTCAAGCAACTGGTCTGACAGGTGTTGATAGAACTGCTGGACTTTATGTTCCAGCTGCAAACAGTCCTGGATTGGAACTACCATTATTGATAGATGGCATTGACTATCCTGGAGTGCAAGTGTACGGCAATTATTTCTTGGGTAGTTCCTCAACTGATCCAATTATTGCTTGCACAGCAACCAACTCCAGTGACAATACCATTACTTGTAGTGCCACACTGCAATTGACAGTGGGCAATCCAGTAAAATTTTCTGGGGCAGCATTTGGCGGCGTACAAGTAGGAATCACCTACTTTGTACACTCTGTTGTGACTTCTAATACTTTCACTGTCAGCACATCTGAGGGAGGGTTTGCATTGTCACTGACTGATGCTGTTGGTACTATGTCAGCACAAACAACACTGTTGTTGGATGCAAATTATCAAAGCAGTTTCTTAGACAGTTACCTTGGCACTCAGTTCAGCGACATCAATGTGGACGGTGGAGAATTTGTTGGTGCATACGAAGGGCATGCACCTGAAGAACTGGTCAATGGATCAGAGTATGACACGTTGGACATGCGAATTTACACCCGTCCAGGATCAGACTGGGATAACAATGGACATGGATTCCAAATAACTTCTGTTCGTTACACATACCAACCAGGAATTTCTTTGATTTACAGTTGGGCCAATTTGGTGCAAGTGACGACGCAAGTACTGGTATCTAATTTGACCACTGGTGTAGACTTGATACAAGATGTCAACTACTCTATAGAATGGGCTGATCAGACCATTGAAATTATTTCTGGGGTGGCTAGTGGCGAAATCATCAATATCAATGTGTACGAAGTGGGTGGCGGCAGCCAACTGTTTAGAAAAACATATTTGAGTGCTGACATTATTGCCGCAAACAACAATGTTATCATACCAGTGGCCTACAAAGAAATTGTAAGTGTACCAATCTTTGTAAATGGAAGTTTGGTTGCCAACCCCCTTGTGTCACCATACATAGAATCTATTCCTTGGGCGCTGACTTCAGAATATCAAGCATTAGACGTGGTGTTCAACAACAACACCATCACTTGTACCAATACCAATAGTACATATAGTGTGATCACGTGCAATAATACCAGTTCCCTGACAATAGGACAACCCATTGTATTTTCTGGCACTGTGTTTGGTGGCATTGTGAGTGGTGTAAAATACTATGTGTTAAGCGTGGCCAATGGCACACAGTTTTTAATCACTGACGTGGCTGGGTCAACCACAGCGTTGACATTGACCACAGCATCTGGTTCAATGACCGGCAGTCCATCAGGCACGTATTATCGCGCTGTTCAAACAATACCGCCAGGTATTTTGTTGACCGACATCACATATTGGTTGCCATTTGTACCGTCTAACTACTCCAAGGTTGAGATACCAGTCACTGTGACCTTGACAGATTTGGTCACAGTTGTGGCCTTGGGCAATGCATTGAGTATGCCAGCGACAGAAGTTGTGGGCACAAGCAACGCCGTGATCTTGCAAGGCGATTTAAGCACACTCACCGTGGGGCAGACTGTGACGTTTTCAGGTTACAGCCTGGGCGGTGTGTTGACCAATGAACAATATCAAATCTTCAGCATTGTAGAAGATTCCACCAATGCAATAACATTGAGTTTGAACGGCACTACCGAAGTTGATCTAATAGACGATCAAACGCAATGGTTAGGCGAGCTCACTGCCAAATTTGTACCAACTGATTTCCAAAGTTGGAGTGCCCCAGTAGTTGAAAACTTTGTTGCAGTTGGTGATGTGCTGGTCACCAACTCAGTTACATTAACTGCCAATTTGTCTGGTACCAACGTTGCCAACATGATAGTAGAAATTAATGGTGCAAGAATTCAACCTCCTGAAGGCATAGAATGGATTGGAGATGACAGTTCTGTGAGTTTTGGCCTGCCTCAACGCGGCGGCTATCAACAAAGTTTAATTTATGCACCTGATCAAGTTCAAGTATGGGTAGACAATGTGCTACAGGTGCAAAGCGTGGGTGCAACTGTTGGTACCTATGGTGTTACCAACTGGACTGGCAGTAACACACCTGGACGCCAAGTGGTGTTTGTCACGCCGCCAGCAGCTGGTGCAAGGATATTGATCAGTGTAACTACCGTGGCTGCATATCAAATAGCAGGTGACACCGTGCAATTTAATGCTGCACTGAATTTCAATGATAACATTACTGTCACTACCTGGAACGACACAGCACAACAAAACGCATTGACATTGGTATTTGTGGGCCCAATAGTGACCGGGCTCACAGTGAATGAACCGTATGACAGCACCAATTATGATTCTGGATCATTTAATGATCAACCAGGATCTTTTGACTACACTATTGGTACCAGTGTACCTGACAACAATTTTGATTTGCAAAGACCGGATGTCACGGCTGGTAGACTGTGGGTCACATTGGATGGTACAAGACTGTTTGAGGGATCAGATTACATCATACAGGGTCAATATTTAATTTTAGCATCGGGTGCAATCAGTCCCACAGAGACCATGGTGATAACAGAATTTACTGACAGCATAGTTCCTGAAGCCGCAGCATTCCGTATTTTCCAAGACATGCGCGGTGTACAAGCAACCTATCGTATGACTGCTGATACAACCACTGTGTTGGCGCAAGCATTGTCAGCCACTGCTGACATAATTTATGTTGAAGATGCTGCAAAATTATCAATACCGAACTTGGCCAGTGGTGTGTTTGGTACAATTACCATTGACGGCGAGCGTATTTTGTATCGTAACATTGACTTGGTATCGAACACAGTATCGAGCCTGCGCAGAGGCACAGCTGGCACAGCGGCCACTTCGCATTTGATTGGCACAGAAGTGTATGACTTGGGCACAGGCAATTTGCTGAATGAAGTGTACCAAAATTATGTAGTGTCTAATTCAAGTCTAGCCGATGGTAGCACAACTATCTATTATGCCCCCGCTATAGATATTGGAGATTTTGGCGACTCTAGCACTGCTTACACAGAAAGTGTTGAAGTCTATGTGGGTGGAGTGAGACAATACAACTACAGTGAAACCCAAGCCACCAGTGAATATCGATATATTGTAACTGATTTTTCACCCTTGGCCATTGAGTTTCTAGTTGACAACGACCCCATCACTCCCATGTTGCCACCAGCTGCTGGCAGTGAAGTGCTGATATTGCAACGCCGTGGATTGAGCTGGTATCAACCAGGTGTCAACACTGCCAGCGACGGGGTGGCCTTGCAAGAAACTGACACTGTGGCCGCAAGGTTTTTGTGCGGCAGATAACACGGATAAATAACTGATCATGGCAAATCAAACTGAAAAACAAACGGTGGAGTCAAACCCCCCAAAAGAGCAACCTGCTCGCCGCCCCAATGAAACTGGCACAATCAGTGTACAAGCCCATATGCGTATATTTGACCCAAAAACCCAAAAAACTTACGTGGAGGGACGAGCATGATTATTCAGCCCGGACTGTGCAAAATTGAAGGATTTGTAAAGATACACAATCCCAAAACTGGTGAAGTGCTGGTGGACAAAAAGAACGCAATTCACTACGAAAATATCAGTTTGGCCATGGCTCAGACCCTGAGCGATCGCAACACCGGTTACATCTATCAAATGGCATTTGGCAACGGTGGAAGTTCAGTTGACCCCACAGGCGTTATCACTTATTTGCCCCCAAACACCACTGGTCAAAACGCTGACTTGTACAATCAAACCTACGCCAAAGTGGTTGATGACAACTCAGCTGCCAACATTGATCCAGAAAACAACAAGATGACTGCCCTGCACACCAGTGGCAATGTTTACAGTGATATTCTTGTGACTTGTTTGTTGGACTATGGCGAGCCGCCCGCACAACAGGCCTTTGATAATTCAACAAATTTCAATGGGGAATTTGTATTTGATGAATTAGGACTTAAAACATGGAATGGTAGTACAACTAATTTACGGTTGATCACTCATGTGATTTTTCACCCGGTGCAAAAAAGTTTGAATAGACAAATTCAAATTGATTACACCCTGCGTATACAGACGCTGAGCAACATAAATGCTGTATAAATATTGAAACTAGGAACAGGTAACTGACATGGCATATACAATCAATCTAACCGACGGTACAGTTTTTGCTACCATTACTGACGGAACAGTAAACACCACAGCTGGGTTTGCATCGGGCGCACCACTTACATTAGTGGGCAAAAACTACGCCGGCTACGGTGAATTTTTAGATGAAAACTTTATTAGACTGATGGAAAATGGAGCAAGTACCACACAACCACCAGCACCACTGACAGGTCAACTTTGGTGGGACAAGACCAATACACTGTTGAAAGTGTACACTGGCACTGGATTTAAAAACATTGGGTCAGCCACAGCGTCTGCCACTCAACCCACCAGCAATGTCACCGGTGACTTATGGTATGATACCACAAACCAGCAGTTAAAAGTCTATACTGGCGCTGCGTTTTTAGTGGTAGGCCCTGGATACACCGCAGCTCAAGGCCAATCAGGTGCTGTGCCTGAAACTATTCTTGACAACGTGGGTGCAACCAAATACATCACCAGCCTGTATGTGAACACTGTGAGAGTTGGCATAATTTACAACAGTTCATCGTTTACTCCACAAGTATCATTGGCCACAGCCTTCCCCACTATCTTTCCAGGATTTACATTGTCTAGTTCAGTAGCAAGTGCTGTGTTTGCAGGATCAGCAACCAATGCACAACTGTTGGACAATCTTGACTCAACTGACTTCATGCGAGCCACAGCCAACACATCAACTACAGGTACTGTTAGTATTTTAAACAACACTGGATTGAGCGTGGGCGCAGCCAATGTATTCAATGTAAACACCACCACAACTGATGCCAACGTCAAGAGCAATATAACTGGTGGTAATTTGAATATTCAAGCCAATGTGAGTGGTACCACATACAATGTGGCACAAGCATTGGGTGCCACAGGTGTATTTGCAGTCAGCAATGCCATCACAGTCGGAACAACTGCAAGTGCAGTGGGCAACATCACTGGTGGTAACATCAATACTGGTGGTGTGATGACTGCTACTGGCAATATCACTGGTGGTAATCTTAATACTGCGGCATTGGTTCAAGCTGCCACAGTCAGTGCCACTGGTAACGTTCAGGGTGGTAATTTGCGTACCGCTGGATTGATTTCAGCCACAGGTAACATTACCGCAGCCGCCAATGTGGCAGGTTCATTCTTTATTGGCAATGGATCGCAGCTGACAGGGTTGAGCCTGGGCGTCAGCGTTACCAAATTTGTAAACGGAACATCTGAAGGCAATATTGGTGTGTCAGGCGGCAATGTTAATTTCACCGTGGGTGGCACAGCCAATGTGGTGGTAATTGACACCACCACATTGTATGTCAGCACTGCCAATGTGGCCAGCATTGCCAAAAGTGGTACCAACGCAGTGGGCAACATTGGAAGTTCAACCAATTATTTCAATCAAGTATTTGCCACAGCCACCACAGCATTGTACGCTGACGTTGCAGAACGTTTTGCAGCCGATACCTTGTTAGAGCCTGGTACTGTTGTTGAATTGGGTGGCACAGCAGAAATTACCAAATCACAGCAAGATTTAAGTGAAAATGTTTTTGGGGTCATAAGTACAAGACCTGCATACACCATGAATGGTGGCGCCGGAGAAGATAACACCCATCCCAAAGTGGCCATGACTGGTCGAGTACCGGTCAAAGTCATAGGATACATACGCAAAGGCGATCGATTGGTCAGTGCAGGATCTGGTGTGGCCCGTGCTGCTCAAACAGGAGAAGCCACAGCATTCAATGTGATTGGGCGAAGCCTGGTTGACAAACATACCCCTGAATTGGGTACAATTGAAGCCATAGTCACAATCAAGTAAGGAACAAACTAAATGACATATTCAGCAGGCGGACTAATTCAGGCCACAGACTACAACGGCTTTGTGAGCACCACAGCAGGCGCCAATCTAAATGATATCTGGAGCACTGGATCTGGGGATAAAGGTTGGGGACAAACCGCAGTTGGCACAGTGGCAGCCGCAGGAACAGTCACAGCCACTCAATGGGCCAGCCTGGTCAACACCCTGGCCAGTTCAGGAAATCAAACCAATACCACTATCACTGCTAGAACAGCACCCACAACTGGTGTCACTATTGCTATATTGGCAGCAGTAAATACTGATCTCACCAATTGTACCACAAATCGTGGCAACGCAGTTGGAACTGGTGCGCAATACACTGGCTGGACTGGCACCAACTCAAAAACTGCTGCCACTGGTGCAGGTGCTTGGACTATTACAATTACCAATACCATAACATTCCCCAGTGCAGCCCAGGCCAGATATTTCTTCAATGCTGGTGGACGGATTAGAATCAGTTCTACCAAAACTTCCACAGGTGATCTTGGAGATCCGCCCTGGAACGCATTGGCCGCAAGTTCGGGAGATATTTACATTACTGGACGTGTGAACAGTGCTTCCCAAACCATTGCTGGCACACCATATACAGGCACAACCAAAGTAGGCGGCTCAGGTACCAATACCACATTGACCACCACAACCGGCTGGTATCAACTCTCGCCAGGGGCAGCCGCAACGGAAATTTACAAACAATTTTCCCCCACTGCACCTTACACCAGCGACTTTATTCGATACACTGCGGCAGTAAATGCTGGCAGCACCACCTTGACCATTGTGGCAACCTGGTCGGGAGCAGATGGAGATCCAATTTCTGGTGGCACAGCAGCATCAGGTGGCACAGCAGGCACCGCACCTTGCACTATGGTCACATATTACCCACCTTCAACAACATATCTTTCGGCAAGTTGGGGCACACCCACTGTAGCTGCCACAACAGCTTAACCAAAAAGGGGCAACAGCCCCTTTACTTTTCTCTACTTTTCCTGTATACTAACGTATGAATACTGATGCCTTGGTTGCTCACGCACGAGCAAGATTTGATCATGCAGCCGCTCGACGGGTGCTTAAAGAAAAGTATGAAGCACGTATGGTATTTGCCTACGCTGGTGGAATGTGGCGTGCTGGTCCAGAATTACTGACTGTACTGCTGGCCTGCGCACAAGACACGGATGTTGTGATCCTGGACCTGTATGAAACACCAGTGCAAATCACTGTAACAGACCTGTTTGCTCGAGCACATGAGCGTTGGCAAGAACAAATGAATGCATGGCGAGTGGAATGGGACGAACTAAACAAAAAACGCTGACACAGGGTGTGCTGATCTTTGCCTTCAATAATGAGGCAACGGATTACATTGCCATGGCAGCATGGTCAGCCAAGAACATTCGCAGACACTTAAACTTGCCTGTGGCTGTAGTCACAGACCATCCTGCGGCAGCCGCCGAGTATGAATTTGAACATATTGTTGTCACAGCACCGGACACGGGCGGCACTAGACACTTTGCAGATTACGGCACCACAGTGACCTGGCACAATGCTGGACGCATCAATGCTTACGAACTGTCACCGTTTGATCAAACCTTGGTACTGGATGCTGACTATGTGATAGCCAGTGATAGATTATTGCAAGTACTAGCACTACCACAACAATTTGCAGCCTTCAAGGATGGATTTGATCCCAGCAGTATGACCAATCTTGACACATTTGGTGCGTATAATATGCCCATGTGGTGGGCCACTGTGATGATGTTCCGTCGAGGCAACGTCAGCCAGTACATATTTGATTCAATGCAAATGATACGCAACAATTGGCAACACTACCGGGACTTGTACGGCATCCACCAAAGCAACTATCGCAATGACTATGCCCTAAGCATTGCCCTGGGCTTGGTAGCAGGTGCTGAACAATCAGTGCATGAGATATTTTGGCCCATGCTCAATGTCATGCCAGAACACGGATTGACTT
>Ga0181349_1000594_pt1 | contig 15548 bp, 26 predicted proteins | sample Su13VDMM110SD_FD_130106 | JGI IMG/M metagenome (GOLD analysis project Ga0181349, IMG submission 130106) | Freshwater viral communities from Lake Michigan, USA - Su13.VD.MM110.S.D | ecosystem: Environmental > Aquatic > Freshwater > Lake | place: USA: Michigan | collected 2013-07-16 | reverse complement strand
GCAGCTTCGTAGGCGACCAGCGCGGCGACGGCGGTATTAAGGGGAGCAAAATTCAGTGAAATAGCCTTTTCTGTTTTCATCATGACTAAGTATAGCCTGAAACCAGCTCAAAAGCAAGCCATAAATTGTGTAATGATTAGAGTCTCTTGGCTAATTTAGAAGGGGATTACGACCTGTGGAATTACGGTGATATCGATATCATTTGGTAATTTTGGGGAATCTGAGGGCGCTTGCTTATTGATAGAGCCAGAGGCTGAAAAACACATGGTGCTACCTCCTTCCTTGCAAGAGGTGCATCCGCTAGAAGAAATCAGAAAGAGTGCCACCAAAGACAGGAGCAGCATTCTTATTGGCTTTTCGGATTGTTGACTCATAATCTTCCTCTGTCGGGTAAGGTATCGGAGATCCCATTCCTTTCTCCCAAAAATACAACTCAATTTCGTTAGGGAGGATCTTCCGCATACCTCGCAAAACTTTTTTATTGTCCTCGTAATGTCTAGCCACACCTAGTTCTAACACCTTACTGGCTTTATAAACTACAACATTGGCTACAGACCTCGACACACCCAATAAATGGAATGAAATTACTCTCTCAGGATAATATATATTCAACCAGTTTTTTGTGGCTTCATAAACTCTTGGTTCTCGTTTTCTTGCAGAAATAGCGTGGAAGGTGGTTTCGGCTGGTTCGATTAGTTTCTCGGCATTGGTATACCAATCTATCAGGAATTCTTTCCTAGCCTTACGTTCTGTTCCATTCATCCGACCCCATTTCTTCTCGTTCGGTGGTGGTTGTCCTGCAAGAACTCCATCAATATCATAAGAAACTATCATAGAATTAGTGGATCCACTTTACCTGTCTTTTCAACAATGGCTTTCTGTTTCTCCCAAATAGCTTCACGGATCTCTACAGAATAAGCTGCAAACTTATCTAGATGTTCTTTGGTGTCGCATGGGTAACACCAATTTAAGCCATTGTTACCTGCAGGAGCACAGACAGGAATGCCAGCATAAAGAGCATGGTAAGCACGACCAGTTCTCCAACCAGACTTCTTATGTTTGTCATCATATACTGCTAGACAACCATAAAAGTCTTGATAGAATTTACGACGATCTCTTTGCTGTGGGTTTGGTAAAATTGTAAGTGCATCAAAGTCTTCCCACTCAGCTTCTTTACCTGCAACTTGAAGGTAACGTGAAGAAGTGAATATCTTGAAGTATTTGGTTCTTCCACCTGGACGACCAATGTAAATTATCTTTCCGATAGTTCCACCATGAAACTCAGCAAACTCCATACCTGAAGCCATTGGCAAATCAACTGTAGTTGAATGGATAGGACACTTTAGAATCGTTGCTACCTCAGCACAGTTAGTTGCATTGGCAGCAATGGTCCAACGTGACCAATCTTCATCGGGTAAAAGTTCCCAAAGGAATGGTAGATCTGGATCGTCATTCAGAAAGATAACACGACCCGTATGAGCTTTAATCATTTCAATCGTGGTATCCCAATACTTTTGATAGAACTGAAGGTTCGTTCCACCAAATTCAAGCATCAGAACATCACACTCTTGGTAAGTATCTGATGATGTAAAGCCATCATCAGATGTGGCATCAGTTGGTTCAGACAGTGGAATGATTCTATGACCAAAGTCAAGCATGTTCTTGAATAGAGCTACACGTTTCTCGACCCATGCTCCACGAACACCATTCTCTTTGTTGGTCAAACCAATCTTACCTGAAACCCTACGGTAACCAACACGTGTTCCAGTGTTGCTGGAGTTCTTTGAATAGAACCACTCTAGCAATCTTTCTTCACCTAAAAATTCATGTAATGACATTACTGCTCCAATTACAGATCATATCAGAAGAATCCTTCCAAACTTCCAATAACATTTCGAACTTTAGCAGCCTCTTCTGGAAACCCATTTAGATCCAGACACACTGCCCAATCTTCTGTCGTGAAACAACCAGGTGAGATTCCATTCCAGCCGTCATGCCAAAGCGGATGATCTGGATTGAGTCGACGAGCATATACAAAGTTCTTACGAGTTTCCTCCATCTTATGAGGCTCACATTCAGCCATCCGCTCACGAACATATAGGACTAGACTTAGACGTTCGAATCCTTCTTCGCAGGAAACCAGAGGAACATTTCCATGGATACAGTGTGCGTCCATCATGATCATATCACCAGGCTGCACATTCACAGCCGCACGATACTCCGGAAAGCAAAGATAGAATCCATCAAACTGTTTCCCATTAGAAACAACAATTAGATTGCTGAAGCCACGCGGATTGCGCCCAGAAACGCCAGGATCACATAAGTCTCCAGCATCACGATGGCATGCAGTGCGAAAGCTTTTATTGATAGTGATAGTCGTGTAAACTGTGTTACCAACCATGAATTGCTTATCGATATTTTGAACATAATCTTTTTGTCCTTTCCAACGAATGGGAACATTCTCTCTGAAAACTTCAGAAGCAGCCTCAAGCAACGGCATGGCAGCATTGTACTTCTCTGGATTGGCTGCAGTCCACCCTGTCTGCCGGCAGAATGGAATACGTGGGTATCTATCCATAGATCCAGCCACACCAGACAATGCGCCATTAGCATACGTTGTGTCTGTGATATACAATTTCGCGAGATCAATTGCATGCTGCATTCTTTGCTCGGGCGTATTATGCCTTTGCTGGAGGACCCATTCGGAGAACACAAACGTCTTTGGTGTTTCGCTGAGCCAAGTGGCACCAGCTTTGATGGCAATATTCTTTGGAGAAGAGATTCCCATGTCAGCAAGACTTACTCCTCCGGTTCCTCTGCCAGTCATTGGCTTATCCGGCACTCTAGCAATAATCGCATCGAGCTGATCGGCTCCTGGATTATCCGAAAACTTTCCGGCAGTCGGAGATCCACTGGCGAAGTAATCCAGAATCGCCTTTTGTTGCTGTGTCACCCAGCGACGAGTGCCCTTGCCGCTCGGCATTTTCTGAATAGCTTCTCTCTCAACACCAGCCGCAAGCCCACGATTATCAGTCATCGTTGCGCCAGTTTCTAGCGCGTCGTATGTTTCGCGAGACATCTTCTGAGAGAAAACACCCTTGCGAAATTTCAGCAGAAGATTAGTTTCGTTATATTCGCGGGCATCGCCTGGCTCGAGTGGTTTGTATACATCCATATCTTCGTTGATCAGAAGATCATACGAATCGTGATCTAGGAATTTCCCAAGAAGATGTTCACACTCGTAATCGTGTGTCAAATGAACGATCTTTGTCATACACTCTCTCCAGAAAAGACATCATTATAACTTACAAAGTGTATATTACCACAATCAGGCATAGATGTCAAGTGTGTATTGTTTGGAAACGCAAATTTAAATTCACAGCCCTTATGATAATTCGTGAACCATCGCAGATATCGAACACGTCCAGGATTATCCATCGCACTCGCGCGAGTATCAGGACCATAGTTTTTTGATCCATGAAAGAGATTGGAAACCGACTGTTTGGCGTCTTCGATCAGAAAGTCGAATCCAAGACAGATCAGAATATCATGTCCCATCTTAATGGCTTCTGCCATAGCATTCATTCCGGCATTAGAACGTGGGCGATTTGGATTGCACTCCTCCGGTTCCCAGCGTTCCTCGAAAGGAGGAACAATGAACTTGTCTTTAGGAAAATCTGACTGTCTAATTTCGTTGATTATGCCGTCGTCGATCGCCACGAGATAATCGGGCATGAATTCGCGATATAACGCATTGCATCCGATAATAGTGCCAGCCCCTCGAAAAGTTTCTAGATCGAAACCCTTGCGCGAGGTGCCATTGCCGACAATGAGCGCAATCTTATCTGCCTTAAAGGAAGACACCTCTATTCTTCTACCGGCTTGCCGACTATTAATAGAAAAATAACGATGATATAATTAACCGCAGCAACAATTGTCCACACCCAACCAAATGACAAACTTGGCGCCAGAAACTCGAAGTTCATCATCGCCAATAACGTGCAAACAAGAGCTGTGAACAATCGATCAAGGTCGAGCCACCATTCAGTCTTCTTTTTCTTTTCCATCACCAATCCTTTGCTACGTCGGGGAACGCAATCTTAACTGCAGCCACAGAAATTTTCAGCGCCTTGTTCTTAACTCGGAGAACCAGTTCGGCATCTTTTGGCGCAATTGTTTCTAGAAATTCAATGAACAGGGTTTCTCGCGTCATCTGGCTTAGTTCGATACCTTCTACAGTATTGACGAAATACTTCAGTCGTCGAGCTTCATAATACAAACGACCTTCTTGATCTGTCCCTTCTGCGACTGGCTTATATGGCGGATTCGAACTCGGCAAGAGCCACTTTACATTTGGATCCAATGCTAATGTCAAAATTTCCTTAAGCGCAAACGAGTCATTCTTCATCAGAATCTCAGCTTGTTTTTGGGATTCTGTGTGTCCTTCAGCTTCTTCTAAGATATTTGCAAGAGATTGTTGCATGTTAAAACTCTCCAATTTTTTCTGCCAACTTTGCGAGCTTAAACTGTATAAAGTAATTTAGTATGCCAGAACGAGGCGCAGCTGTTAGTGTGTCGTATTTCTCACAACATTTTTCTTGAATTTTTTCTGGGATCTTTTGCAAATCAATGAGCATTTCATTCCGATGATAATTTCTGAGCATCTCCTCGTTGCAAAAATCCTTCAAATTCATAGTCACCCAACCCGCGAGCTTTACACGAGACACAGGGCGCTGACGTTTGTTCACTACGAACGTGTCATCTTCAGATAAAAAATTAGGGATGCCATCACCAGAATCACCAAGCATGATATGTTCACGCAAAAACCTCTCTGGGTTGTCATTAGTAATCAGCTTCTTCTGGATTGGAGAATATTGACTGACGTTGGCGTATTTCTGAAGCTGAATGAAATCTTTATCGCCGGAAAGAATGATGATCGGAACAGAATCATTTTTGTTGAGATACGTGCCATATTTATTGCATAGAGAGCCGATGATATCATCGGCTTCTGCATGTTCCACCTGAACAACCTTATATGGCATGTGATCACGAATTTCGTCCCGAATTCTATTAAGAATATCGAAAACGAAGTGCCAGTCGATGCTAGAAGCTTCACGAGATTTCTTGCGTGATGCCTTATAATGTGGGAACATCTGTTTGCGCCAATAATGGCGATCATCACAACAAATAACAAGTTCACCAAACTTCTCGCCGAATTTCATACGATATCCGCGAAGAGAATTGATAATCATGTGTCGGACCACAGCTTCTTCAACAACGCCATCATTCACGCTCAGATGCACCATGAGGTTAGAAATCTGAACCTGATTGAAGTCTACAAGAATAGCCATGTTATCTCACCTATATAGTCATCATTTTTCGGGTGTATTGATTGCTTTGATTAGTTGCGTTAATGCATCGCTAAGTGGATGAGGAATATCGAAATTCGTGTAAACAGTACTCCTCAAACATTCTATAGAAAAAGAATAGCGTTTTCTGAAATCATCTGAAGAAATGTCGATGCCATGGGCTGATAACTGAGCTGCAACATATTCGGCATAGTGATTGACGATTCGGTCGATATAGTTTTTTGTAGCAGAAATAGCAATTTTCTCTGTTGGAAACTGTTCGATAGAGCCGAGTTTGCTGGGGAACATAATTAAATTATTAGAACTCAATTTGTCGCCCGAAGTGCTAGGAACCACAATTAAATTATTATTAGAACTCATTTTGTCGCCCGAAGGATAATCGTAAACTCATTTATTCTACCATTACACGCAGCTGCCTTTGTACTCAATGCAGAAAATTTCTTGAAGGCTGTCTTCGCGTTATCTGAAAGCATAGTTGGCAGAAACTTTTCTGGTTTACGAATCTTCCTCTTCTCGGATGCGGTCTCGTCGAAATTGATCAGTGAAGTTCCCCTGACAGAGATACCTCCACGATCGATTGCAACATAACGAGACATGACGCAATATTTAGTATTGAACGTCCACACTTCTGACGCTCCAACCAGATTGACCGCATTGATCGACACAAGCTTCAGTGAAGGGTCGGATTTTTGGAACCGAATATTCTTCGTAATTTGATCCGCCGTCTTAACTTTAATTTTACGCAAAGTTGGAGAGCGCGACTTGCGTTGGTTAGAGGAAAACGTCTTGCAATCTTCGAGCATTGCATTTACGAATTTGAATAATGCCTGAATCTTTTTCTTAGAAAGATTGTGATAACCTTCGTTTATGTCAGGATCTTTGCCTTTGACTGCGAGAGCGAGTTCCTCAGCCAATGGCTTGAAGTGCTCGATTACCGAGTGCATATGAGCCGACTTAGCTTCCTTTCTGCGAAAAAGATCATAGAAAGAATATGAATTCTTGTATCCAGTTTCGGTGAAGGCATCGATCTGCTCGTCGATCTCGGCGATGTGCCCACCGCTGATCATTCGCATGCGATCCTGAATATCTATGATCGGAGAAAGAGCTTTCTTGGCGGAAATCTTTTCACGACCAATCTCTCGCAAAGCGTCGGTTTTCTTTTTTATGAAGCTGACTCTTTTCGCATTATGTACAACTCCACGGACATGCATCCGAAGAAGCCAAGCATATACAGGTGGGATTGCACTATCTTCAGCCGCAGCCAGTTCGCGCAAAGTTGTCTTGTCTGCCTTGATTTGCTTTAGATACTCATCAAGAAATTTGCGGAAATCAGAACGGCTGCAGTTGTAATTGTAGAAGGAGTATGCCTTCGCATAGTCAGATTCGGAAACGATAGATGCTGGGTCGGGTTCCTGACCGTAGGCTTTTTCATCTAAAGTATTAACCACAATCTTCTTCACTGCCAACACCTCATATTCATCATGAACGAAACTATATTATAGCCTATATGCCACGCAATAGATATATCTAAATTATGTTGCAGTAACAGTCACTTAGCTAATTCTTCTAGCAATAAGGTCCACTGCTGTGCTCGAAGATCCCAGGAATAGAAATTATCGAAAAAAGATTTCTGGTAGTTTCGCTTGTTTTGATTCGACTCATTCCAGTAGTTATGAATAACGCCAACCAGGACGTTCGCGAACAGATTAGCATGCTTATTGTTATTCTCGTTAAGCCCATACATGGTAGCAAAATTGGCACAAGTTTCTGGAAGTGCACCATAATTGGAACACACGACTTCACATCCAGCACTCATAGCCTCGATCACCGAGATGCAAGAAGTCTCTGGCCAAATGTTCGGATATGCGTATATGTGCGCCTTCTGCAGAGCCTCACGAACAACTGTATTGGGTTGAAATCCGTGGTATGTGATATTCGGATTCTGTCTGCACTTATCAAAGAGTGCCTGATATTCCTTGTCGCGATCTGGCCAGCCATACGCATTGAATGAGGAGAAAACGTCGAGGTGAAGATTGGGAATCTGTTTGTTAACCGCCTCGAACACCGGAACCAAAAGTTCCAGACCACGATGTGGAGTGGTATGATAGATGAGGCGAAGGACATCATCCTTTGGCTTTTCATGAGAAGGAATAGGAACAATCGCATTCTGTAGCACAAATCCGTCACCGTATGGAACATCGCGACCAATGTTGAATGTGGCTTGTTGATAATGTGAAACGAAAATGAGCTTTGCGAATTTGGCTCGATTGGCAGCGATCGAAAGGTGAGAACTTTCTTCGTCGTCCCACGTATCGTGAAGATACAATATATTTTTTTTATCTTTTCTAAGGTTTTTCTCACGAAATCGAGAACAGATAATGTTGAAATTATTCATCAGTTCCGGGTCTATTCTTTCGCGCAATCCCTTCATCATCATTTCGGTTCCACCCATAGCCCCTATATGCGCATATGTTCCATCTAAGGCTGGTTCGATAAACTCAATCTCTTTTTCTTTGTTCATACCACTGATATTCAGTTTTGTCACGCAATCACCTCTGTCACAGAATCGATACGGAACGAACGCCATCCCTTACTATCTATATCCCAAACCGCGAGCACGTTTGCATTTTGTTTAGTTTTATGCTCTACGATGTTTGTTTGTGGCGGAAGATGATCCGAATGTAACGTGCAGTTCATGACACGTTCATCACCATTCACCTTCGTGAACTTCACAATAATCACACCCTCGCGCGCACGAGCAGCAATCAATTCCTTATCGAAAGTCATCACCAAATCCTCCAGAAGTGTTTTCAAGTTGAGTTTCAAGATATTCTATAAGATCATTATAGTTCATAAAGATATGATCGTCCAGCAATATTTCACCTTCCTTTCCCAAAGACCAGAAATTGTTGTCTAGTTGCGTGATGTCCTCTTTTCTTTCTGTTCTAACGATTTCTAAAATTCTCTTATATTCAGACCAAATCATCATCAACTCCGAAGTTGTATCTTTGAATCATATTCTATAATATTCCTAGCCTAAATACTAGCTAATAATACTATTGTGATTACAATTATTTAGCTAATTCATGAGGTGAAAGATGGATCAATGGTTAAAGTTGATTGCGGATGTGGGATTCCCTATTGCCGCAGCGTGTGTGGGTGGATACTTGGTATTTCTCACGATGAAATTCATTCTGGCTGGAGTTATGAGCAATGTTAAGGGTTTGTCTAATATTATCGTTGCGCTAGACAATCGCGTGAAAACTATGAACTCTGACGTTATCCGTATTGATACAATGGTTTCAACAGCTCTAGGTGTTAATCCAGACATAGATCGCATGTCTAGAGCAGATGGCAAGATAGACGCTAGAAAGGATTAGGGATTCATGTATGAGTATAAATGCCGTGTGAATAAAGTGTTGGATGGTGATACTGTTGATATCGATCTAGATCTTGGGTTCAATATTATTTTATCATCGAAACGAGTGCGCATGGCTGGCGTCGACACCCCAGAATCGAGAACTTCTGACAAAGAAGAAAAGCCTCGTGGTCTTTTGTCTAAGAAGGTTCTTTCAGAAAAGCTCCCTATTGGTTCTTGGATTAAAATTAGAACAATGAATCCGAATAATAATGACGATAAGTTTGGGCGTATTCTAGGCGAATTTATCTTGGATGATGGCGTGAACGTAAATGCGTGGTTGATCGAAAATCATTATGCTGTACCATATATTGGAGAAAATAAGGTTTTGGTGCGAGATCAGCATCAAGCCAATAAGAAAATTCTTATCGCAAGAGGAGAGTTGAAGGAGTAGTAGAATTTGGAAAATTTAGCAGAATTACTGAATAAGTATGGTTTTCCAATTGTATCTTCTTTAGGTCTTGGGTATCTCGTATACTATGTATGGATCTGGGCAACGATAGAAATCAAGCCTGTTCTCGGGGAAGCGTCTTCGGTTCTCTTGGCGTTGATTGACAGAATTCGCATGTTAGATAATGACTTGATTCGGTTGAATCAAAAACTCAATATAGCATTACAGATGCGTAGCAAAAAGCTCTGATCTTAACTTTTAATAATAGTTGGAGAATCAAATGGATACGTTCGGAAACTATATGATGACAGAGGCTAAGGATAATCTTGGTCATGGCTCCGAGAATCATGTTATTACCTTTGGACGTATGAATCCACCCACTTCCGGTCACGAACAGGTCGTAAACAAGGTCAAGTCGATAGCTTCAGCAAATAAGGCGTCACACGAGGTTATTCTTTCTGGATCTCAGGATGCCAAGAAGAATCCCCTCACTCCAGAACAAAAGAAGAAGCATGCTTCTCGGGCATTCCCTGCAACAAATATCACAGTGTCTGATAAGGTGCACCCAACTTTCCTGCATCACATGGCTCGGATTCATAAGAGTGGAACAAAGAACCTGCATGTTGTGGTCGGTTCTGATCGCGTAAAGGAATTCCACGATTTGGCTCACAAGTATAATGGCGTTGCAGGAAAGTACGGTCATTATAACTTCAAGTCAATTACGGTTCACTCGGCTGGACAACGCGATCCAGATGCGAAAGGTGTTTCGGGAATGTCAGGATCAAAGCTGCGCTCTCACGCAAACGCAGGAAACTATTCTGAATACAAGAAAGGCGTGTCGTCACAAATGAGTGACAAACACGCCAAGGAAATGTATGATCATATACGAAAGGGTTCTGGTCTAAACTGACAGGAGATAAATTGTCCCGCTAATCGCTTTCCCATGCCCAGTGAACAGTTATCCAGTCTTCAAGGCAATCCTGGAAACAATAGTTTTTATCCACATGATCTTTACCAAATTTAGCACACATCTTTTCATGCCAATATGACCAGTACTCATTCTGGATTTCTTCTTCTGACATAACTTTAACATGGCCACCAGTTTCATCTGCTAGCAAATTTTCTGGATCATACTCGTTATAACAAAAATATCTCAATTGAAGAAATCCGTTCGCTTAGTAATAGAAATAAACTCTGTTCTGGTGGTATCCTCACCCTTCCTGCTGTGAACAGCAACAGCGCCCTCGTCGTCATTAGAAGTGTTGTGGATGCCGATATTGTTCACAGCGGCTGACCGGCGACGAGACCGGTCTGTAATGATCTGTCTTAGAAACAATACGTTACCGCGTGGCACAATTCACTCCTTATTTCGAGGCATCTGCATCACTGATGCAGATGGAATAGTATTAGAACTTCGCAATAATAGCTGTTCCAATGAAGGTATCTGTCTTGTTCCAGTCCTTATCGGTAACATACTGTAGGAACGGACCTACAGACAGAGAATCCGTTACTGCATATTTTGCTCCAATACGCCAATCAGTTTCAGAAATCTCCTCGACTCCAACTCCATTCTTAAATGCTAGGAACTTGGGAGAAACATCCGAGAACACTGTCGCCTTAGTATTCGGCACATCGTGCTTCACACCAACAGTGGGGATGATTCGAAGATTATCATCGGCGCTAGCTGCCAGATCACGCCACTCAGCACGAACACCAGCATACACAGGTCCGAAATTCCGATTATATTCAATGATGTATCGATTTTCATCTGCCGCATCAGCAGCACCTTCAGCGCGTGTGTATCCAACGGTCACACCACTCGTAGTGTAATCGATGCCAAACTCACGAGAAGGATCGTTGATGTTGAGCTTCGTGCCCAATCCAAACCCAGCAGTTTCGATTCTGATATTATTTTCGATCTTATCAAAATCGCCAGCTGAGGCGGATGTAGCTGATAGTGCAAAACAAACTGCAGCCAAGACAATAGACTTATTCATAGAATTCTCCCTTAGTTGTTTTCAAATAACTTCACACACGCTCATTATCTATTTAGTGGTCGGATTGGTCTCGGATGTAAGATTCGAACTTACGATTTCTTGGTCCCAAACCAAGCGCACTGCTATACTCCGACAATTTGGCGCTCCCGGAGGGATTCGAACCCCCGACCCATGAGGTAGAAGCTCATTGCTCTATCCAGCTGAGCTACGGAAGCGTGATGGAGCGGAATGAGAGAATTGAACTCTCGTCAACAGATTGGAAATCTGTAGTTTTACCATTAAACTAATTCCGCAATTTGGTAGTCGGCGTGGGACTCGAACCCACTCAAGAACGCTGATCTGGCGCTAAAAGTCTTATAAGGACTCTCTGCATCCCATGCTACCGACCAAAACCGTTATACTATACCCACGAGCCCATCACCACAAGGAAATATTTGTTAATTGTTTTCCCCTAATTTCGAAATGCTCGCCGATACCAATCACACCATTATCGCGATCGATCTGCTCTGGGCTGTCTGCAAGGATAGTCTGCTCGACAAAAAATCTAGGATCGACAATATCGCCATCGATATCTCGCAGAGAATGAATGCATGTGGCAAGAGTTTCATCTTCCAGCGAGGTCAGCTTGTGCCTCGCATCTTTGTCTATGAAGATGAATGATGGCGCAGTAAACTCTTTCGAAAATGTCACTGCCATATTGTTATCATATTTCTCAACCAACAGTCTGCCTTTGGACAATAAGGTTCCGTGATCGAATGAGTGACGATGACCTTCTTCAACGTCTCCAGCCTTCACGAATCGCATTAGTCGAGAATATACATTGCTGATTGCAATTACTGTAATTTCCGGTTTCATTCATATACTCCTACAGATTAACAGGTTGGTAGAGCCATGGGGATTTGAACCCCACTGATTTTCTTTTCTTGTGCGCACAAAAAAAGATGAACACACAAGCATTCCCTAGCCCTATGGGTGGCGGAGGATAAAGGAATTGAACCATCAACCCTTACGGGTGGCGCGGATTTCAAGTCCGCTTGAGCACCATGCTCGCTATCCTCCGGAGAAACCCCTCAGCCTTATATCTAGTCTTAGTGACATCGCTATTTATAAGGCTGAGGTCCTCTTGCTGGTGCCCCTTACCCGATTCGAACAGGTCACCTGCTGATTACAAATCAGCTGCTCTACCAAATGAGCTAAAAGGGCACTATCATCAAACTCGTTAGATATATGAAATATATGAATGAAACGCACAAACAAAGCAGAAACAAAATCTTAATGATCCACGGCAAAATCGTCAGAACCAACCAAACAAGAAAAATCCAAACAAAAACAGAAAAAACAAATAATATGACGACTAGAACGAGGGTCATGTCGATAAGCATGAAGATTAGTGATGAATCTGCGCAGCACTCAGGCTCAGCAACTTTGCCGCCGTCGTAGCCATCTTGATAAAATTGGAATCGTGCCCTGGTTCCTCACCGCAAATCTGGTATTGATATAGATGAATCATCTCATGAACCAAAGTTGCCTCGAATTCTCTCTGATCCTCATAGATATCAATCACCCCTAATACAGGGAATTCGTCGTCGTCTTCCTTGAAGCAATATCCAAGTTCTGTGTCCAAATCATCCTCGATAACAAGACTCACTTTGTCCAGGTCGAGCTTATTGGAGAACACTACACGATTGAACGTGGTAAGGAAAGACTGCAAAATCGGCATCGTCACGGTGTAGTGATCATACATAATCGGCGCGCTCCAATTCTTCGCGAATGATGTTCTCGTCGAGAACAGCTCCATGATAATCTTCTAAGCCGTTCAGGAAGTCATTGATATCGAACAACCGAATCTTATCGAACACAGAAACTCCGGAAATGGATACTAGATAATTCCGAAGCATTATGGGAACTTCTTCGTGGGTCGCATACTCATACATCGTTTGATTCCGTTTCACTACGTTTCATATCGTGAGAGTATTATACCGCTTTATCAGCCTAGAGGCAAGCACTAAATTCGTTAATGTTTACAATAAGTTGGCTAAATTAGAGGCTACCATGGGGCGCAAAGCCTGATTGATCCATGAATTGACTCCCTAATCGACTCGATTGTGGCTTCACCCCGACCATGAAACCCGAACACATTAGCAATCACTAATGTGTTTTCTGGAACCTCTATGAATTTTATGTTCAGGTTCATATCATCAATTTCCTGAGGAAATGCCCGGAGAGATCCCTGGGCATGGCCATACCCCCTTTCCGGCTCAATCTCTTTATTGTAAAATTTCATATAAGAATCTTGCATCCAATTCAGACGCTCTATGCTCATTTGATTCGAATAAGGGGAGAAAGATACTGGACCATTTTCGAGCCTTACCTCTTTTGGAAAATACCAGAACTTGGTGGCATCAAAGTAGGTATCCATATGCATGATCTTCTGAATGTCTTTATCGCCTGGAATGTTGTGCACTCTCTGAACAAAGGTGTTGTCACGAAACTGATCGGATGCATCCGGATGATCATCCGGAAGAAACATACAATCAAATACATATTCACGCAGACGTGTGTTCCAAAGAAAGTCGTGAAGATGGAGATTTTCTCGCGGGCTAATTTTTGAGATAATGGTTGCGGTTTCCTTAGAAGTTCCGATAGGAAACCTGCTAATATCATTTCTGATACTATCCAATCTTTCTCGGGAAAGGAAATTTTTGATACTGACATATCCGCGTGAGAGAAACTCTTTGGCGTGTTCTGGCATATTTTTAGATAACTTCACTCTAAGATCAGCAATCTCCCTCACAAAGAGAGAACGAAATACCAACGCTCCCCTCTCAACTGCCTTTCTTGGTAGATTAAGGATTGCTAGATCTTTTTGAAAACTCAGAATGAGAGATACCAATGACATTGGCAATTCCGTATGATTATACCGAAAGCAAACCGATAAAGAAGATAAGAAGGCGTTCACAATCTGTATGCGGTCGCGTGTCGTTATCGCGACCGCATAGTGCTCTTCTATCTCGTCTATCTCGCTCTGAGTGTATGCATTCAGACCATGAAGAAAAGAATTGAAGATTTCCATATTATACATTACAGGTTTCGATAACCTGTAAATTTGGGCAAAACTCCTGTGCCTCTCTAATGAACACATAGTCGTTAGATGCAATATTGTTATCGCACCAAGATTCTCCAGCAACACGAACCGGAATTGTCGGATCAAGCAAAAGTGATGTCAATGGAAACATCGAAGGTCCGCAATAGATGATAGAAGATGAGAAGATTTTCGCCCAATCTTCTACTGGAGATCCACGAAAACGAGATGTTCCTGGAATCTCTAATTTTTGATTATCAGAAAACAATGTAACTTCGCCTTCAGATTTGGCTATCTCAGCCAACTTCAAGTATTTTTCATATGTGATGGAAGATTTGTCACCAGAACGAATGTGCAGAGAAACCTTTGTATCTGCTGTTCTTTGTGGTGCGTTCGCCACACGACTCTCCATCAAGAATGGCTTTGGGCGCATCCATTGTCTTAGAATTCTTTCTCTATTACGGAAAACTTGGCGAGCGCATCCAGTTTCCCAATAAGGAGTCTTTCTCATTTCCTCTTGCACTCGAATTTCGAAATTGCAGTCGAACAACTTAGATAGATTCTCGACTGCAAGATCTCCACTAAGCCCAAGTGTGTTCACAAAAACAATTGGTTGCTCGTGTTTGGTAACTCTAGACAGCGCAACAAATGTTTCAAGAATTTGTACGCACATATTACCACGCACGTGAACTTTCATAATGTTTTCCACTAAGGTTATGCCTGTCTTTCCGTATATGAAGTTCCAATATGTGTAGGACCGAAGTAGTCATCTACAACCGTCTTGACTGTTTCGATGCTAAACGGCTTGCACGAAAATACGTCAAGATACATATCCCCAGTGTCGTTACAGAAATGCGCACAGATATTGCTGGTTTCGATAAGCTGGACTAATGTGAATCCAGCCTTGTTTCCGGAACCGAAGTTTACCACTTGAGGTTCACCATAAGCTTTCATATCGATCCTTCGAACCAACTCCTTTGCAAACGCCGAAACATGTTCTGCTTCGGTGATCGACTCAATTCTGCATGCACGGCAATTAAGCTGAACGTGGTAACCCCAATAGTTTGACATTTCTTTCTATTTACTCCTATGCTAGTTTGTTGAAGTCGGAAGGCACATTGGTGTCATATGTCCACTCGCACCAGTTATTGAAGAATTTACTGGTGGCATTCATATCAAATCTCGGAAGAGTGATCATTGTTTTCAATTCTTCTGGATCAGTAGCATTCATAGTCACGACATCATATTCGCATCGCCCAAATGTAATTACCGGCTTGAGATGCAAAAGCGT
>Ga0181349_1000593_pt1 | contig 15550 bp, 16 predicted proteins | sample Su13VDMM110SD_FD_130106 | JGI IMG/M metagenome (GOLD analysis project Ga0181349, IMG submission 130106) | Freshwater viral communities from Lake Michigan, USA - Su13.VD.MM110.S.D | ecosystem: Environmental > Aquatic > Freshwater > Lake | place: USA: Michigan | collected 2013-07-16 | reverse complement strand
GTGGATTTGTTGCCGTATAAGGTAAAATATATTAGGTTTATTAGAAATTCTGATTCAAAAAATGATAACCTATTATATGCGAAATCTTCAGGGGTTGAACCAACTTATACCCCCAAAATGGGTTATAATAATGAATACAAGAGAGAAATAGTATTTAAAATTAAACCAGACATTCAAAATGATATCTACCAGTTGCATTATTACGATAACAACAGTTCAGACAATGTGTTTGATTATGCATATATCCCCGATTACAAATCAAGTGTCATGATGAATAAGTTATTTAGAAATATAAAAGAAAATGCAAATTTAGATGCACTAGAGGAAAGCGACGACGAAGAAGAATTTGAAAATGGCCGTCCAGATAAGTTTGTCTTTTTAGATAGAGCATTAAATATGATTTGCACGTGGAATTCAAAATTCAAAAAATGGACACCTATTCGGGTGGCTTCAAATAACGATAAAATCATAACAAAGAATGAATTGTCGCGTTACAATTAGTATAAACTATTCGCAGATAGTTTTTAACATTATTTCGGTAACTAAATACGGATCTAAATTGCTCGCAGGTCTTCTGTCTTCCAAGTAGCCGCATTTGTCATTATATACATTGATAGGAATGCGAATAGAACAACCTCTATTTCCAACACCATACGAAAAATCATTAATACTACTGGTTTCATGATGACCACTTAATCTCATTTCATTATGCTTGCCATAAATGCCAATATGCTCTGCATGTTTTAATTTAAGTTTTTCACACGCTTCATAAATATGATAAATGCCATCTGCTTCTCTCATCTCCTTGGTTGAAAAATTAGTATGACCGCCGGTTCCATTCCAATCGCCTGTGTAAGGTTTCGGGTGGAATGTTGCATAACAGTCATATTTTTCAGTAATTTTTTGCAAAATATATCTAGAAACCCACAAGTCATCGGATACTTTTAGTGCATCGCAAACACCAATTTGGTATTCCCACTGAGACGCCATTACTTCTGCATTTGTTCCACAAATATCTATGTCTGCCTTTAAACAAAATTTTAAATGCTCGTTTGATATTTCTCTTCCAAAATTTCTGTCACCACCAATAGAACAATAATATGGATTTTGTTTTCCAATTTCAGGATTATTATGCTCTTTCCATTTATAGGGTAAATTACACCCCTCTGCAGACAAATTATTTTTATTGCGCTCAAATAAAGTATATTCTTGCTCAATTCCAAATAAGCCCTCTTTTTTTGAATACTTTTCTGATGCATTTCTACATACATCTCGGTTATTTGTTTGATGCGGCGTCAAATCCTTGTTGTAACATTCACACATTACTAAATATGACTTTACATAATCAATAAAGGGATTTTTATATATTCTTACAGGTTTAAGAATAATATCTGATTCTTTTCCAGTTGCTTGATGGGTAGAAGAACCGTCAAAATTCCAGAAAGGAATATCGGTTACTGATAATTCTTCTTTATCTATGGATAAAATTTTATTTTTTGATCGTAAATCATTCACTCCGTCTATCCAAATATATTCTAAACAGAATTTCATTGTATAAAATTAGTATTTATAAAGTTTTGCAAAGTTAAACCAAATTGATGTGTAACAAAAAATAATATTGTCATATATAAATATGGCATCAATGGCTGTTAATTCTTCATGGTCCCCATTTCCTTTTAAAAATGTTCCTGCACCATTAAGTAATGTTGATCCAAAATATGTAAATGTTACAAATTCAAATGATCCCCGGTCGTTTGGTTCAAATGAAACAAACCGTCAATGGGGTTTGTCAGGAGTCTCAAATAATGCCCAAGCCGCTGCTGCAAGTGCGTTGAAAGGTGGATCTAGACACAAAACAAGAACTCTTCGTAAAAAAATTAAAAATATTGCTAATAAGTATAAGAAGATGAAAGGTGGAAAAAGCAGAAAAATGACTTTAGGGTCAATTAAACGAAAATTGTCGTCTATTCTCCGTATGGGAAAAAGAAAAAGCAATCGTATGCATGGTAAGAAATCCAAGAAGAATGTTAGTCGCAGACATCGTGGAACTAAAAGGCAACGAGGTGGGCAACTTCAGTGGATGAGCAATGTTGCATACACCCCTTCTTACTCAACGGGTGGTTATCTAGCACCTGCTAATAACGCTTTAGCAAATCCTGTTCCGTATCAAGTAACAAATAATTGCGTAGATAATTACAACCATTTTACTGGAAAAGGTTTCCAGATGTAAATCAACCTTTGATAAAGGTTGAACCAAATATGCCTTTTAGAAAATGCATTTTTATTTTTTTGGTAATTTAATAAAACACGTTTCTAATAACGCTTCGTCTGATTTGGCACATAGTTTTTCTTTTCCCTTCGTTTTTGAGCATGATACATGGGTCCAAAAGCGTGTGTCCGGATCATACTCCGCATTAGAAGTTTGAATTATTTTATAATTTTGTTTTTTATAAAATGCTTTCCTTTTAGTCCATTGATTTCTAAACGGTTGATGCTCGTCAATTATATCAACCACAACAGGATTTCCATGGCGTTCTCTCAAAATTCTTCCAACTGCTTGTTCAATATCTGTTTTGGGTGTTGCCATGATGAGTGTGGTAAGGGTTTTTATGTCAAGAGCTTCTGCGGCCATACTAAAGGTGGCTATTATTACAGACTTTGATTCGCTTTCTTTGAGCGCGGCTTCTTTCATCCCACCAACATAATATCCAACGCTCGCAATATTTCTCGCTTTAATTGCGTCATAAAAGTATGTCAGCAAAATCCTGTTGTGCGCAAGAATCATAATTTGTTGTGCAGGATTCTCTTTTACCATGTCTCCCAGGACTCGTAATATAAATTCACTTCTATGATTAAATGCACACAGCTTAGAAATCATCGTGCTATATTGAACATTCCCTCTGAAATCAGTCGCCACCTTTTTGAATTCTGCATCATTGCTGGTATATTCAATTCCGCGAACTATAACAGCATGTTCTTCGTCTCTCGTTCCTTTAAAAACAACTTCCCCCAAAAACATTTTAAATACCTTTGTAGTGCCGTCCTTGCGGTTCATTGTGGCAGATAATCCGAGTGTATATTTTGTGACAAGTTTGAAAAGAGCGCATGAGAATACCTCACTTGAAATGTGATGCACCTCGTCAATAATAGTCAAGCCAAAACTCTGAAATGTGGATTCGTGGTAATCCTTCATAGAAAGAGACTGCAACATACCAATAACAATATCTTTGTCTGCAATATCCACAATCTGCCCCTGAATCTTACCAACTCGCGCCCCAGGAAGAAATTGTTGAATGCGTTCTATCCACTGATTCATCAAAAACTCTTTATGCACAATTATTAGGGTCTTCTTTTTTAATTGTGAGCATATATGCAGTGCTAAACAAGTTTTTCCAAATGCGCAAGGAAGCTCTAGAAGTCCGCCCCCAGTGTTGCCATTTTTTATAACATGATCAATATAAGTTTTTACAACAGGCTTTTGATTATCACGCAAGTCTCCTGCAAATTTTATGTCAATATCATCGCCTTCAGGAATTTTTGATTCTGCAGCCACTCCAAAATGAGTCTCCCCAAAATATCTTGGAATATAAAATTTATTACCAGACTCGCGATACACGGGGAATGTATTTGTTTGAGTTCCAGCACCAGGCGTTCCAGGAGTATATGGTTTAGCAGTTAATTCGGTTTTAATAAATTTCTGCTGTTCCGCTGTTAAATCTTTCTTATAAATAGTGTATCCTTTTTGACCAAGATAAGTGTTTAGCATTTTTGAATTGTCCATAGTTGTATTATACATCTTTTAGATATATTATTAATTGTTCAATTTTTATATGATTTAGTTAATGATTTTAAAGAGGATGAATAGAATAAAATCTATTAATATGATATATGGATAGTTTTTCAGACTTATTTAAAAAGGAAAACATGGGACAAGTAGTCTTATGCATATTGTTCATTATTTATTTAATCATGGGATACAAAATGCCTGACTCTGTTGCAGGAGTAATTGATACCATTTATGGCAAGGTTGTTGTTGCTGTAATTGCTCTTGTTTTATTTTCATTTTCAAACCCAATTTTAGGTGTTCTTGGATTTCTTGTTGCATTTGAATTAATTAGACGTTCTTCAATGACAACTGGCACATATGCACTTGATCACTATGTCCCAACGGAAGTTAAAAAGGAAACGCAGTTAAATGCAATGAATCAATTTCCTTATACTTTAGAGCAGGAAGTTGTGAAGAAAATGGCGCCCATAAGAGATAATAGTGATTCTTCAACGCAGCCATCTTTTTCTCCTGTCTTGGATGATACTTATGATGCTGCACCAATTAATTACGAAGGCGTCATCTAAACCCGTATAATGTGTTAAATAATTTTACAATATAATAATCGTAAAATTATTTTTAAGGAGAAGAAGAAGAACCCGTAACATCGCCATCAGCACTTCCACCCGTTAAAACCACAAGACCTTTATGAATAAGCATAAGAACAATAACAAATACAAATGCAAATAATAACATTAAAAAGATGGGGTTAAAAATAATACTGGATAATGTAATTCCGGCATCAAAATCGGTGTTTGCTTTAATACTAACAACTTCGTTTGTTTCTTCGTCAGATGCATTTGTGGGTTGGCAATCTATGTATATGTCACTTCCGTTTATACCAGCTCCCTTTGTTGGTCCATCTGGATTAACAAATAGACTTGGCCCGCTTGGAAAAACAACTGCGCCTAAAGGTGTGATAATTTTGTTCATTGCATCTAAATTACTTTGCGATATATAGATTGCATTTTGCATACCAAATGCAACAAAATCTGATCCATTTCCCGAATAACTATAGAATTCCTTCATTGGTATGAAATCATTTAGTGTAAAATCTGTGATTCCTTGATTAGTGCTTCCACCCTGAGAAGGCGCCCCCTTGGACATGGCAGAAATTATTTCTCCAATAGTATTTGATGCAGCATTAGAAGTGCCATTTGTTGATATTGGTATGCAAACCATCAATCCTTGCCCTCCCGTTGTTGGAGTGTGCATAATGAATAGTTCTGCATCGGCTTGCACATTATTATATGAATGTAAAGATGGACTATATATGTAGCACGAAGTTATGTTATATTTTGTTTTATTAAATGTTACGGGTGACGTAGAATCAGTATAAGATAATGTTATATTATTTCCTGCATTTGTTGCAGTGCAACTGCTTACAGGGTAATCAAATGAAAAAGCACATTTATAGTTGCATGTTCCATCAATATTTTGTGGAGATATATTCATAGGTGTTGTTTTTGGTTGAGTGGTCATTAATATAACTATATAAATAAAAATATTATTTTATTTATATAGATAGCATGAAATTAACTAAAGGTAAAATATCAAAGATCCAGAACAAAAAAAAGCAAAGTTTAAAGCGATATAAAAAGGGTGGTAAAACTCACAAATCCAAAACATTTAGAAAGAGAAGGGCATTTAATCTGCATAATAAAAGTTTAAAAAAATATAAGGGCGGACAACCCGTAGAAACGGAAGCTAAATCTGACGGAACCCCCAATCTAGCAGAAAAACCTACAACCGATGTAGAAGGAGCACCCTCCCCAACGGTTGCCCCTACAACCGATGTAGAGGCAACACCAGTTGTTGAAGAGCCCGTTAAAAGCGACGAAATCCCCACGCCAGTTGTCCCTACAAGCGATGTAGAGGCAACACAAGTTGAGGAAGAACCCGTTAAAAGTAATGTGGTTGGCGAAGAGTCTCTTGGAAGCGATGTAGAAGAGCCCGATAAAACCAATGCAACCCCTCCGCCAGTTGTCCCTACAAGCGATGTAGAGGAAACACCGGTTGGTGAAGAGTCTCTTGGAACCAATGTAGATGCAACACCGGTTGGGGAAGAGTCTCTTGGAACCGATGTAGATGCAACACGGGTTGGGGAAGAAGAAGACCCGGGTGAAGGCCCTGGAAGTGGCTCTGCATTGCCTCCGCCAATATCGGCAGAAGGGTCTTTAGACGCAGATAATTTGAGTAATAATGCAGATGATTCTGTAGGAACTAATGTTGCTGCAGGAAGTGAAGGAGAACAAGAAGCAAGTGTAGAAGGAGAACAAGAAGCAAGTGTAGAAGGAGAACAAGAAAATCAACCATCCATGACTGAAAACACGCCAGCAGGAAATGATATTTCAATTGTTGCCGAATCATTGAGTAAATTAGCAGATTATATTTCCGAAAAAATTGCACAAAAGCTTAAAAATCTTTCATTTGGAAGTTCATCTGGATCTGGGTCTGATTTAAATAGAGATTCGTTTAATGCAGTCGCAAATGCAAATGAAACCTTGGCTGAAAGCGCGTAAAAAAATTATTATTTGCATATAGTAAATGATAATTATCAACAATTACTCAAGACCAATATATATTTTATTTGATTATGATGAAAATATAAAAAATTACGTTTTAGATGAAACATTTTTTGATAAAAATGGATATATATTTATTTTAACATCATGGTATAAAACTGATAAAGCCGTTTCAATTGCAAACATGAATCCGCTTTATAACATTGTAATACTAGCAAATTCAATAGAAGAAAAGACGTTTTTTGAAACTAGAACCAAGAGTGATGTGATATTTTGCAATCATAATGCTTTTCTAGACGAAAATAAATTTAAAATTCTAGGAAACTTACCAAAATTTTACAACTTGGTAATAGACAGCGCTTTTCATGAGTATAAAAACGTAGAAAAGGCTAAAAAAGTTGAAAACGTTTTGCATATTGGATATTTTAAACGATCAAATAAACTGACTCAAAATAAGGTTATTCCAAGTTATGGAAAATTAGCAAATTTTGTAAATGGAGAATATAAACTATTAAATAAAGTTCAAATAAACACATTTTATAATCAATCGCAAATTGGCGGGATATTTTCAGAAAGCGAGGGTGCGTGTTTTGCCTCATCTCAGTATTTATTATCAGGATTACCCGTTATTAGCATTAAAAGTAGCGGTGGCAGAGATATTTGGTATAACGAATATAACTCGGTTATATGCGATAATGATGAGGACAGTATTTATAATGCATGTCAATTGGCGCGAAATAAACTTGCGTCGGGAGAATTCAATAGGGAGAAAATAAGAGAACTACACATACAAAAAATGGACGAACATAGAAATGCACTCATTGAATACATAAAGCGATGTGTTTTGTCCGAAGAAATAGACGTTTCCTTGGTTAAAAAGATGTTTGCTTACTTCTAAATGAAAGGAATATATTTTATGGTATCATTGTCATATTTCGTTATTTTAAACGCTTGATTGTATCCCTCTACATAAACAGTATCGCCATTGTATAATTCATCACAACCATATTCATTTGTGCAGCTGCGACCATTTCTAACTATTGGCAGCTTGACACTGTTATTCTGATCGCTCATTGTATAATACTGCCATTTATAGCGACTTACAAATAATGGACGACCCATTAATGGAAGAATTTTTCCACCACCGTTAAGCGGTGTTAAAATTCCAATTTGACGATAACTAGTATCAACTGCACCAATATTTGTAGAAACGTTTATAGGGACAGTTCCTGGGGGCGTGTATGTTATATTTGGCACTAAATATCTCTCATCTCTTAATGGGGGGACATATGGATTCATTAAAACATCTCCCGGCAAATTGTTATAGCCATAGTTTGGACGCGTAAAGAATCCATAACCACCCGAAGGGGAATTCTGCTCTTGTTTAATTATAATTTTTTCAGTCGGTTTATAATTGTCGTTTGTGTCGTTATTTAAACTTCTATAAACAAAGTAGAATACAACTGCAATTATTATTACTAAAAATATCATGGTTGCATTTTCTAGACATATAACTCCTGGAGGACATTTTTTACTCATTGATATATATATATTATAACAATATATATGTCAAAATGCAGTTTAATTTAATTTACGCTTAACTGTTCTTTTACCGATTTTATCGTTTTCTTGTATTATTGCGTTTTTTATATTTTCTTGTTTTACCTCCTGAACGTTTTTTACCAGCATCTCTTACAGGTGGTGCAGCTGATGCAGCTGATGCAGCCGACACCCAAGTTGAAACATCATTTCTACTATACAAACCATCTTCTGTAATAGTAAGGATTTCTCCACTTGCAATTCGTCCCCTTATAGCATCTACACTAACAAGATTGCGCTGTTGAGGTGACTGTGTAAGAGCTCTAATTATTGGTATTATATTTGCATACATTTCAATAGCACCGGGTGTAAGTGTCCAATCGGGCCGTCTTTGCCCCCAGTCATCGCTGAAACCGCGTCCATACAAATGCTGCAAAAAGGTAATTAATTGTGGTCTATCCATATCCGTCATGTCAAAATATGTTGTGTTTGTAACATAATCTACATAGGTCATAAACTTAATTATTTTTTCCATTTTTTCTATTACCATTTCTTGCGTTGTTCTCCCCCCAACATATAAATCTGTTGCATCATATGACAACACTTCAGCAAGGTCAGTTGCGTATGTTCTGCCAGTTAGAGCTTCATATCCCGTTATTATTCCACCTTCATCCTCTGGAAATGGGTGGGGTGATCTAAAATTCAACGTTCTTCCAAAATCTATTAATACCGATCTTTCTTCTAGTCCAGACGACGGAGGGTTTCTACTAGCTAATACATTTCCCTGATGACAGTCATAATTCATTACCTTCAATTTTGTAAATAAAATAAATATTTGAGCCAGAGCATAGTCGCAATCGCTTGTAAAGGCTGCAGCATTTTCAACACTTGATAATTCTCTAAATTCACTATTAGCCAACTCCATAGTAATTAAACCTAACGTTTTATTTCCAGTTACATTGTCACGTAAAAATGATAACATTGATTGAACAGTTGGGCTATTTCCTTGCATGGTCATAAGTTGTCTTAGTAATACATTTGAAGAACGCGCATTAAAATATGAAAAATCTACCACAGAAATAGTGATTGGTCTTCCAAGCGGAGCAAGCGTTCCTATATAAATTCCCTGTTGTATAATTGCTTCGGTTTTAAAACTATCTAAATCTTCTGTTTCTTTATGACGACCCGCAACTGGGTTGCCATCATCATCACGGTCGCCTGGAATTACTAACATTGGTAATGCCGCCGGCCTCGGCGAAATAATCGCAAATTTAAAGATTAAACTATAAACTGGTCTATTCATAGCAGTTCCATCCGCATTTAATCCGAAAAACTCTGCTGTATCAGGATCATTTGGTATATCTAGTCTAAATATATATCCTTTTAATGAACTATATGCAATCTTTGTTAAAGTTGCGCCTGGAATATTAGCAAAAATCATTTTATACACGGCTTGCCAACTTGTTAATGAGGAGTCTTTTTGTCTTAAACCACCCTTGTTTTTTTTTCGTGTGTTTGTTTTTCTCCTAATATGATTTTTGCTATTTTTTTTCATATATATTAAATAAAGAATTTAATTATAAATTACTCTTTATTTAATCAACATTTGTTACTAACGTTTTGAATCGTGACTTTATTCAGACGCACCAAATTGTTTGGCCATGGCAGTAATGTTGCCGAATTGCTTCATATCAAAACTTCCCAAGAGCGTTTTTGCTTGGGTTAATAATGGCGTCATGCTCTTCATTGCGTCGGCCAATTGCATTTGCTGTCCCATTAATTTTTGGGTGTCCTCTGTTAAACGCTTAATACCATCCCCGCCCAAAATTTTATTCAAATCACCATATGCATCCTCAACTGTAGAAGCATAATCAATTCTGTTATTTTTCTTATACATAGTTGTCATTCCCGATTCGGCGTCTTGTCCTTCAGGTTCATTCCCAGTTTCGGCCAGGGTAGTATCCATTAAATTTTCAGTTTTCGGCGACATTTTTGCATCTTTTTTAACTGAGGTTTTTGTAGTGGCAGCTTTTGTTGTATTGTTATTTTCAACTGGTGTGGCGTTTTTATCTGTTGCAGCGCTTTCATCTGTTGCAGCGCTTTCATCTGTTGCTGCGTTTCCAACCGGTTTTGCAATAGGTATAGACTTTTCATCCATAGTACCAGTAGCCCCTTCTCTAATTACACCTGAGCTTATAAAAATGCTTGTTAAAATAAGGGGGACAGCCAACACAACAATCATGTTTTTATTAAAACTATACACTAAATACCCAACTAAAATAAATAAAGCAATTGCTTTATAATTTCCCATTACCATATAGCCAAAAACATTAGTTACTGCTAAAAAGAATACAATATACAAAACGTATTTATTCTCTAATAATTTGGAGACCGAACTAGGAAGTTTCATTTATATATATAATAATCTATTAAAAAAAATTGATGAAATTAATATTTAATCTTATATTTATAAACTGTAAATATGGAGATTATACAAAATCACAAATATAATTTAGTTGTTTGCGAGATATTTAACAGGTATATCCACGGATTTGACAAGAATAGTTATAATTGTGTAAAAGGGCATTATTTATGCATGCATGTTTCAAGAAATAGAACTATATTTGATGAACGAAACTACGATGAAGATGATTATGATGACGAAGACGACAACGAAGAATGTCATGTGAATGATATAGTAGATCTGCACGGAGCTTACTATATAAACTATGTTAGCAAGCCTACCAAAAAACACGATATTATTAGAAATTACAGAAAAATAATTTCTAAAAATGATTATATTCAACCACATATTGCTGAAGTCATTTATTTACCTAGTGGAGAATGTGTTGCAATAATAAAAACAGTATGGTTGAAACTTATTCAACGCGCATGGAAACGTGTGTTCCATCAACGAAAACAAGTTTTAAGAAAAAGAATGCAGATAAATTCTTTGCATTTCAGAGAATTATATGGAAAATGGCCTAGTGATTGCAACTTTTATCCATCTATTTATGGAATGTTAAATTTGGAGCGAGCTGCATAGGTGAGCAACTAGAATCCTCTGCGAAGCGAGAACGTTAGTGGAGGATTCATTTTGAACTTGTGGAAGATGATTTGCGCGAATATCTTTTATTACTTGATCTTCTTTTATATACTGCACGGTAACCCCCCTTTTGCGTTTTCTTTGATTTTTTTCCTTTTCTTGTGCCTCGTTTTTGTTTTCTTGGTTTTCTTGATTTGCCGCCCTGTATTTGACCATTTTTATAATTAAGACCTCTAAATGCATTTTGTAGTTCTTGTGGTGTTGTTGCGGCATTTATTTGCTGAATTGCAGCAGCATATTTATTATTTGGTTGCCCATTTTGCACCATTTGTCCATTTTTGTTTTGCACCATTGTTTTAGCTGCGCCTAATTCCATTGGATTTGGATTGCCTGGAACATTAACAGGTGTATTCGGTGGAAAATTTGGTTGTCTGGGTTGGCGAGGCCCTTGTCTAGCATCATGAAATTCATCAAGACCAGGTTCTTCAACCGGAGGACCACGACCACCACCAGGAGGACCACCACCAGGAGGACCACCGGCAGCAGGAGGAATACCAGCAATAGCACGGTCTAATTCCGCTTCTAAAGCTTGCATTTCGGCATTAATTGCTTGATTTGTCGCGGTTGCGGTCTGATTTAACTCTGTTACAGCAGCATTATTTTCTCCAATTGCCGCATCAATATTATTAATCATTTCAACTATTTGATCTCTATCTTGTTGGCATTTTTGAACCAAGGCATTTGCCGCTTCTAATTGTTGTCTCGCTTGGTCTCGCTCTTGAGTCAAATTTGCGGTAGCTTCAGCGGACGCGCGTGCTTGGTTTTCCAATTCAGTAACTCGCGCCTCAGCAGCAGTCTTGGCCGCGTTGGCCAATTCCAAGTTTCTCTGTAATTCTTGCAATTGATTGGCAGCTTGGTCTCTCTCTTGAGTTAATTGATCAATTGTTCTTTGCTTGTCAGCAACTTGAGCATTAATCTGTGCAATTCTTTGATTAATATTTGCCACTTTAGCATTCATTGATTGAATTCTTGTTCTTATAGCAACTAAAAAGGCTTCATTTGAGGTTTTTTCAGCAACAACGCTATCTTTTAGTTGCGTTAATCTTTGCGTGAAACCTCGTAATCTATTCATTTGGTCTGCGGGAAAACATTCTGGTGCTGGGGCTGCCATAATAATATATATATATTACGCATATAATTAAATTATTCTGATTATTTCTGAATTATTTCGTCTAAATTGTGTTTTATTTTATCCATCTCCCTAAGAATCTCGGTTTGTTCCATCTTGGTTTTGTGAATATCCTTCTCGGTCAATTTTCCACTTACCATAATATCCCCTATATATTGATTTAACAGATTCATTGCTCGCATTTGTTCCTGATTTTGTTTCACAATATGATTGTGATATTTTTGATAATCATTCTTCACACCTTCTAAAAAGTGATTTTCGGTTATTGCACCTTCTAAAGATTTTCGCCTATCAAGTAATAACTTGCGTTTTGCTTGTATTTGTCCTTCTATTTGAGTCAAATAATTGTCTCTGTCAGCTAAAGTTAATTGATATACATCCATACTTAGACTATAAATGTATTTTAATTTTATAAATTTTTCTAAAATACTTAAAATTAAAATTAATACTTAACGATTAAAATATAAAAGCTCCACTATATATGATTTAGGATGTCCAAGAACAGTTTAGACCCTTTGCTAGCACCAGACGATAATCGGTTTGTAATGTTTCCAATTAAAGACCAAGATATATGGAAAATGTATAAAAAGCAAGTGGATTGTTTTTGGCGAGCCGAAGAAATTGATTTATCAAAAGATTTCACTCATTGGGAAGCGCTTGAACAAGACGAGAAATATTTTATTTCTATGATTTTGGCGTTTTTTGCAGCTAGTGATGGAATTGTTCTGGAGAATTTGGCTGCACGATTTATGAATGATGTTCAACTTTCTGAGGCTAGAGCGTTTTACGGATTTCAAATTGCTATGGAAAATATACACGGTGAAACATACAGTTTATTGATTGAATCGTATATAAAAAATACGGAAGAAAAGCACAAGTTCTTTAATGCTATAGAGAATTTTCCTTGCATTAAAAAGAAGTCCGACTGGGCTCAAAAATGGATACATGATAACCGCAGTAGTTTTGCAACGCGCTTGGTAGCGTTTGCTTGCGTAGAGGGAATCTTTTTTTCAGGCGCATTTTGCAGCATTTATTGGTTGAAAAAACGTGGATTAATGCCCGGGCTTACTTTTTCAAATGAACTTATATCTCGCGATGAAGCGTTGCACACCGAATTTGCAGTATTGTTGTATAACAAACTTCAAAAGAAGATGACAAAGGCTAGAATTCACGAGATTATTAAAGAGGCAGTTGAAATTGAAACCGAATTTATTTGCGAAGCTCTTCCTTGCCGCTTAATTGGAATGAATTCTGATTTGATGACAAAATACATTCAATTTGTTGCAGATAGATTGTGTTTGCAACTTGGATACGACAAAATTTTCAATGTGTTGAATCCATTTGATTTCATGGAACTCATTTCACTTGAATCCAAAACAAATTTCTTTGAAAAACGCGTTGATAGTTATGCATTAGCAGAAAAAACAATGGCAGATGATGTGTTTGAGTTTAATGCAGATTTTTAGAAAGTCTGCCCCCTATAATTTCTGCACAAGTTAATGCAATAATTTCGGCAATGCTCATATATTATATTATACGTTTATTTTCAATTCAAAAAAGAATCTAAAAAATAAATACTAATGTAATATAACACAAAAATGATATCTTGCGAATTAATGGGTGGATTGGGAAATCAATTATTTCAAATTTTTGCAACTATTTCGTATGCTATAAAATATAAACAAGCATTTAAGTTTCTGAAAAAGGATTTTTTAGGGAAACGCACAACATACTGGAATAATTTTCTATCTTCTCTAAAAGTATTTACTACATTAAATCTTCCAAAAATGCAAGTTATAAAAGAACCCATGTTTAATTATCAAGAACTGTCAGTTCCAAATGAAAGCGTAAATACAAATACTAAATTGCATGGGTATTTTCAAAGCTATAAATACTTTGAATCAAGTTTTGACAGCATATGCAGATTAATACGATTGGACGATCAAAAAACAACCATAAAATATAAATATATGCATAATTTTGACAATTTAATTAGTATGCATTTTCGTCTAGGAGACTACAAGTCGTTGCAGGAGTATCATGCACTACTACCATTTAAATATTATAAAAATAGTATTAAACACATTATAGACAAAACAAATAATCCAAAACTTAAAGTATTGTTTTTTTGTGAGAAACAAGACAATGAAGATGTCCAAGATATAATAGAACTATTACAGATATGTTATCCAGATTGTAGATTTATAAAAGGATATGACGATGCAGCTGATTGGGAACAAATGCTTATGATGAGTATTTGCCGTCACAATATTATTGCAAACAGCACCTTTAGTTGGTGGTCTGCTTATTTTAATACACACGAAGACAAAATTGTTTGTTATCCAGACATTTGGTTTGGACCAAAATTAATAGATATTAATAATACATGCGACTTATTCCCAGAAAAATGGAATAAAATAAGTTCTGATTGAGAAATAAGTTAAAAGTAATTTATATTATACAAACTATAATATAAAATGGCCGCTGTTGAAAAAAAGGAACAAGAGTATATTTTGTTAATTATGAATTGCATGAAATACAGAGAAAAGGCTCTTGAACAAAAAGAAGGTTGGTTGCGAAATTTGCCCGAATATATGCCATATTATCATGTTATTGGAAATCCATCATTGCATGTCCCGTTTGAGTTTGATGATGTAGAACGAATCCTCTGGGTAAGAACATTGGATGATTATAATTCACTTCCTAAAAAGGTTATTGCTGCATTTTATGCTGTGCGAGAGACTTTTAAATTTAAATATATTTTTAAGACAGATGATGACCAGATTTTAGATAATGTGAATTTTTTTGATATTGTTACAGGTCTCATCAAGGAAAAAGCGAAAAAAATGAAGGCGCATTATGGTGGGCAAGTCTTGGATGTTCAAATCCCTTATTTGTCGCAATATTTTACAATTCATCCCGAGTTGCCGCAAGATATGATAATACAGAAAACCGAATATTGCAGCGGTCGTTTCTATTTTCTCTCTTCAGAAGCAGTAACCAATCTAGTTTCAAAGAGAGAAATTGTTGAGAAGGAGTATCTGGAAGACTATGCAATTGGTCTTAATTTGAATCCAATTTTGAAGAAAGTTATGATTAATGTGCAAAGCGATAAGTATTTCAAAGATACGGAATTAAATACAGTTATTGTATAAGTTTTTTCTTCTTTTTCAGTAATTTAATAAAAACGTCATTCCAGAAGTAAAACAGATACATAAATTATTTATCGTGGTATTATTTAACGCGGCGCAAGGATTGGAGGAGGAGCATCCGGCATTTTGGTGGTTGGCCCTCAGCCTCCTCTCATTCGGTGTTTCATTTGTTTGCGTGTATGAATGCGTTTTTTGCGGTGACGCATTGTTTTACGACGTGCTAAACGGGTCTTTCTGCTAGGCATTTATATATAATGATAATATTTTATTATT
>Ga0181349_1000590_pt1 | contig 15589 bp, 14 predicted proteins | sample Su13VDMM110SD_FD_130106 | JGI IMG/M metagenome (GOLD analysis project Ga0181349, IMG submission 130106) | Freshwater viral communities from Lake Michigan, USA - Su13.VD.MM110.S.D | ecosystem: Environmental > Aquatic > Freshwater > Lake | place: USA: Michigan | collected 2013-07-16 | reverse complement strand
ACGCTTCACAATAACCTAATTCACCTGCTTGGATTGCATCATAAGGATCTGCGAGGGTACCCTCACCAATTCCTGCAGCAATGCAAGCAAGCATTGGTTTAGTCCGAATAAAGAATCCGCAGTTACCACAGGTTGCACTTTTAGCATCTTTAATTGTCGTGTTAAATTTATCTGCTTTTGCTTGCCAATATTCCTCATTAGGTTCACCAGGATTTAGTGGTCCGTAATTAGCTTGTTCTATTGCATCTTGTCTATTAGCAAGATTTAGTTCTATATCTACTGTCGCTTCTGGACATCCGTATTCATTAAACTTACTTTTCTTCCTAGGCGTTTGTTCCACATAAGGTGGTAAGCCAGAAGTATCATAACTCATTTCTTCACGTATGCTTTCTAATTTGTTGCTTGCCCATTCTATTCCTGCTGTTCCACCCCATGCATCCCACATAAGTTTACCACATCCTTCAGAATAAGGTGTATCTGCATTCTGTGCATGTCTAGCAAAGCTTGCCATCCGTGCTATGGTCTCTTCAGAAATAGGTTCTCTATTCGCCAACTGGTTAGCTCTTGCTTTGCCAATTGGTGTTCCACAATCACCCCAACCATTTTCTTCTGCATAAGCTAATGCTCTTTTAGCAGCTTCTGTTGCAGACTCGGGATAATCTGTATAAGATTCAAATTCCATATCTTTATAAAATTCTTGCTCGTACATAGAAATACATCTAGCAACTGCTTCGTCCTGGTCCTTACCTTCAGCTAATAAAACAGGCATACATCTGCCCATAAAATCAGGTTGTGATTCTCCTGCGGTAGGTTTTACAAATTCCTGATTACGCATGTAAATGAAGTATCTTTCAATAGCAGGTTCGTCTACCAAGGCAATAGAGGAAACGCCAGATTCTTCTAGCTCTTCCATTACCTCCAGTTCTATAACACGCTTTTCTTTATTTTTATTTTCCATATTAGAATTTATATATGTGAGTATGGTTTTTTAGATTTTTGCCAAATCCATTAATCTCTTATTGGCTTCTTGTTGTGAAGTCATGTCAGAAGCTACCACATAGGTTTTAACAATTGGTGCGGGTTGTGATGCCATCATAGCTTGTATAGTGTCCATATTAGCCATCATTCCGCCTTCCTGATACTTTCTATTACCAACAGAATTAATTGCCGTTAACATAGGTAAAAATGATTGTGTAGACCTTCTATTAACTACATACTCACCACCTTCTAGTTCTCCAAATCCTGTTTTAATTCCTCCCTGTGCATGAGAAGGTCCTTGTAATAATCCACCTTCAGCAAAAGTAGATCCAGTAGGTTTAGTTGCTGGTGCAGCCGCTGCTCCTGCAGATGGGACAGTAGGAACCTGAACTGCCGTAATTGATTTAACTGCTTTAAAACCAGAAGCAAGAATAGTTGCAACGTTAATAACTTTAGCAACTACATCGAAAGGTGAAGGCAAAACAGATTTTTGTTTTAAAGCTTCTGTTACACCTTGATAAGTATTAATAGTTGCTTGTGCAATTCCTAATGCCTTCCCAGCTACTGTATCTCTACCAATTAATTCAGATAATTGTCCAATAGAATTACCAGCTTCACTTAACTGTTGTCGCTTAAATCCATATTGGTCAGCATCAATCTGTTTGTTTGTTTCTGCAATCTTACCGTTAAATTCTGTTTGTTGGGCTTCAATTGCTTTTAAAGCATCGGCGTTACCTTGTGCAGCAACTCTTTGTGCTTCTAAACTATTATTAAATTCAACTGCTTTATCTGCAAGAAATTGTTTTTCTGCGTCAAAATCTCTAATTCTAACGTCTTGCATCGCAATTAATCCAGCATTAATATCTCCTTCTATTAAGGCTCTATCTTTTTCAAGTGCTTCTTTTTTTGCGTTGTAAACCTTTTCATTATACTCGGCGGTAATTGCTAATGCTTTTTCACCTTTTGCAATTTCTAATGCTGCTATTTCATCAGCATTATCTTTATTTTTTGTAATTAAGGCGTCGTAAAATCTATCACTTTCTACTAGAGCTAAATCGTATTTTTGTTTTTCACTAACTGCTAATGCCTTGGCAGTTTCGTCTGCTAACTTCTTATCTTCTTCAACTTTCTTCTTTTGCTCCTCTGTCAACTTAGCATCTCTAGCAGTCTTGTCGTTAGTATATTTTGCTTCTAAATCATTTCTTTGAGCCAGTAAAGCTTTGTATTCATTAGACCCTTCTTTTTCAAGAGCCATTAAATCTATAATTCTTTTCTGCTCTCTTGTGTACTCTTTGTCTTTGTAAGCTTGTTCTGCTTGTAAAGCTTGAATTGTACTTTCTGATTTTTTAATTTGTGATTCTGCAAGTTCATCATTAGATTGCTGAACTTGTTCGTTAGTATTAATTAAATCCTGTGCTGCCTTTTTAGTTTTAGCTGCAGCATCAGCATTATTTTTATTTCTTTCTTCTCTATCTTTTTTCTCTTTATCTGTTAGCCTTTTGCTACCTTCAGTGAATGATTTTTCTGCAGATGCAGATGCTGTTTTATAATTATCAACTACATCTAGTATTCCATTACCTACACCAACTGCTAAATCTTTTACATTAGTAATACTTTTAACATAACTGTCTTTTACTGATGTTGCAACATCTGCAACGCCTTCTTTTATTTTATCGAAATCTAATTCAAATACACCTTGTAAAACTTTTCCTGCTCCCTGAGCAACATTTACTAAAGTTTTAAATGCGTTAACTAAATTATTAATAATAAATTCACCAAAGGGTTTAACTATTCCAAATAAAGAACCAAAAACACCAGAAAGAACACTTACCGTTTTGGTTAGTCCTTTCATGAACTTGTCATTCTCCATTAGACCAATAACTAAATCAATAAACAGATTAGCAATAGGTTCAAGAATAGCAAAAAGACCATTTAAGATTTTTGTAAATCCTTCAGAGACTTTAGTTAGTTTTGCTTGTCCTTCTTCAGTACGACTTAAAGCTTCTTTCAGTGCCATGAATGCACCTACAATAAGTGTTAAGGTTACGACAAAAGGATTAGCAAGAAATGCTTTAAAAGTTTTATCTAAACCCTGCATTGCACTACCTACCTTACCTACAACACCTGGTTGTGCAGCAAGTGCATCTTGTACTTCTTGACTTCTTAAAGTTGTTACTTCTAATGTGTCATTCAGATCGTTGTATTCTGCTTTTGCTTTTGCAAATGCAATCTTATCACCAGTAGCTTGTGCCTCTTGCATAGCAACCTGCGCTTTCCTAATCTGCAATTGAAATTTAACAAACGCATCTTCTGCTTCCGAGGTATCGACCGTTATTTTAGGTTTTGTAGCCATTTCATTTTATTATTTTTATAAACATCCACTATCTAAACTGCCATTAAAGCTAACATAACTTCTAGCTTGGTAAGGATCCGGTAACTGGAATGATGGGAATGTCACTGAATTACTTCCACAATATGCTCCTTCAATATTTCCTGGACTAAAATCAGTAGCTAAAACTGTATTATAAGCATTAGCAAAACAAGATGACCCAAATGTTTTTTCCACATCATAATAATAGTAATAACCCGGGGTTCCATTAAAGTTAAAAATTGATACCTCATTATCGATTGTAAATAATTGGACACTTTGTGTGAATGTACTATTATCTGGTGATTGATATAATGTAAGCGTCCCATGTGTACCAAACAAACCATTCATCCTTAATTCTACATCGTAATAAGACGGAGGTGGTGTTGGTGGTGGTGGTGTTGGAGGTGGGGTACCACAAGCAACTCCTGCACTAACAACAGTAAAGGCTGCAACATCTAACAAAGGAAATCCAGGTATAAGAGTACCAGTGTTTACACAATTAGTTAAAGTTACATTACCTAGAGTTGAAATGTATTCATATTCAGTTAATTCAGTTGTACAATTATAGTATTTTATGTAACCAATATCAGTCACATTAATTACTATATCCTCTTCACAATCTTCTGGAGGTGGCGGAGGTGGTGGTGGCGGAGGCGGTGGTGGTGGGGGCGCATCTTCACACGGATGAAAATCAATAGGAATATTAATCGTACTTTCACATACACCAGTAGAAGTTACTGTAATTTGTGTGGCAGTAGTATCAGCATTCACTACGTAATTAGCCAATAAAGAAGTACGCGGAACACCACTTGCTAATACACCCGATACATTATCTGAGATTGTAAAGGGTCCAGCATCTGTTCCTATCGAACTTAAATTTATGTTAACTGCTATCGTTGGCATATTTTATTTTTTATGTACATGAGAACGTTTGTGTTAAATCTGTTCCTGATATTGTAAATGGCGTTCCATATATTGCACAGACTGAACCATAAGCAGGTATTGTTTCTGCAGAATGATTAATTCCATCGCAATCTTCCCAATCTCCTGTCCAATCGAAAGGCTGATAGTTAAAATATTGGAAGCAAGAATTAGCACAAACGAACGAACCTTGCCATGCATCTGTAATTGGTGAGGTTGGATCTGCAGGTCCTGCTTCGACTAATAAATACATGCTATTAGTATAAGGACTACCTAGTGTACCGCTATTAGCTGTACTTAATGAAGCGCCCCAAGGTCCTGGATAAGTTGCACTACCGGCCCAACCAGATGTTGTAATTAAACCTGTAGAATCGTATAAACTAAATCTATTTGGTCTATCTAAAACAGTCCAGTTAAATTGAATTGTGCCTGCTCCTAAATCATCACAAATAAAGTAATTTTCGTAAATGTGATAGTCATTACCAGCATAAGATCCAGAAATAAAATCATCGCAAACATAACAGAAACCTCCAGTGCCACCAGTACAGTTACCGTTTATAAATACTTGGGTATCTGCTTCTATTCTTGCAAAACCTGCATCATAAATGTAAAGTGGATCACAACATACTTCTAGATCGTTAGCATAAACGTAAATTGAATTACCGCCTGTGCCTCCTGTAATATTACAAGATGGTGTTGTACACTTCCAAGCAGTTCCGCCACTTAATCCACAATCGAAAATAGTACCAGTTAAATTAACAGAGAATCTATATTCTGCACCACCTGTACTTGGACTAGCAGGAGCATAAGTATAAGTACTAAACCTAACTGTGTTTTGGGAATTTATAATTGATCCACCTTCTACTTTAGTAGTAAATACTCCAGTGTCGTGCGAAGCACCATAAACTAATGTGCCTTTTACATAAGTGCCCGGTGAAATTGGTCCGGTATAATTGAATGGTGTATTTGCAGTAATTGTAACTAAATCCTTAGTACTTTCAGGCATGAAATTTAAACCATCAAAAGATTTAGTAATTGCAAATGCCCCAGTTCCATTAACATTAGAATTAAAATCAAAAAATACATCTATTGTTTCGTTACCGCAAGGTTCACAAGATCCAGGATCGCCAGTTGCATTTACTGCTCCAGTTCCACCCGTAACTTCTACTGCTGCTAAACCGTTATAATACCAACCATTTGAAACTGGTGTTCCTGTTTGATCAGAAAATAGTACAGTAGCAGTATTTAAATCTTCTGAATCTGCATAGAAATTAAAATTAGAAGTATTAACACAACAAGATGCTTCACATAATGTAGATCCTGTACAACCAACATAAGGAGTTAGATCGTAAATTAAACAGTTACAGATATCGCAAGATCCTGATTGTGTTCTAATACCATTGTTAATAAAAACATAATTAGTGTTATCATAAGCATACCAACCATCTGAAGGAAAAGCAGAACCTATAGAGTTAGCATAAAACACTGTGTTGGTATACCAAGTTGCAGGATCGTTGTTTTGCATCCAAAATTCTCCAGTTGCTCCTTGGCAACAACATGCTAAACAAGCATCACCAGTTGCTCCAAAATAACAAAGTTCTAATGGATCTAATTCTGGAATACACTCACAAAGAGCAGGACTAACGTCTATTGTATCAATAACAGTAACAACAGAACTTGCATTTAAAGTATAAACATAAGTACCATCTGAATAATAACCTAAAGGTGCAAAGATTGATCCTCCAGCATTTAAAAAGAATCTAGTACCAACTACAATATTATCGGGATCAGCAACAAAGACTGCAGTTATTGTACTAAATTCTTGACAGCATACTGCGTTACAAATAGATTCTGACGAATAACAAATATCTCCTACTATTTGATTAGGTGCAGAAATTGCTAAATCAATATTACTAATTTTAAAAAGTACTACTTTACATGGACTTGATTGACCTATTACATAATCATTAATTGAATTAACTAAATAATAAGCATCTTTAATCCAAATTAGATCGTTAAATCTAAGATCTACAATATCAGAATAATCTAAAACAAATTCTCCTTCAAAAGAATAAGCATAATCTTTAATTTGTTTTGTATTCCCACCTGTTTCAATTACTTCTATAATTTGACCATAAGTTGCATCGTACCAAGTTCCCCAAAATCTTTTAAAAGTAGTTAAATCTGACTTTCCATTAGGATTAGGAGCAAGGGTATTATTCCAATTAACTGTAGAATTAGTCCAATCTAATAGAAAGTTTGAACTCGTCCAAGGATTAGGATAATAACCACTCATTAAAGGAACTTGCTCTTGCTCTTGTGCTACTCCGGCATCATCTCTTAAATACCAAGATTTAGAAATTATAGTATCAGGTCCGCCGCTTCCGCATAATTGATTATACCAAGCAATTCTTAATTTAGGTTGTATGGGTTCACGTTTAGTAGGTCCATCATTAATAGGAGTATTTTTTGCAATGTGTGGAATTAAAAAAGTCTCTGCGGCAAGCACATCAGCATCAGATGCTCCTGCGCCGTAACCGATTGGTGCTAAAGGTAAGGTTGCAAAAATTCCTTGTACATCTTTAATACCTTTAATAATTTCTATTTGTGAATCTTTATTTAGCTGACCATAAACTTGTTTTGTTGCCTGTTGGTAATTATAGTTTACGAAATCCGTATCTTCTTGATCCTTGTAAGTTATAAAACGCGGTTGAGACTGAAATAAAGGAGTTAACTTATAACTCTTTTTATCGTTTAATTTATCACTCCAATCTTTTACACCTCCTTGTTTAATCCAATCTTTCCAAGGTGTAATTATAAAATGTTTAGGTTTAGTTCTACTAGGTTCCCATACAAATTTAAATCTTTCGTTAAGAGATCTTATAAAATCAATTTGTTTTATATTATCTGGTAAAACTGCTTTAATATCTAAAACATTCGTTGGGGTTTGGGTAGTATTAATTTTTAAATTATAAAACGTTACACGAGTATCTTCAGCAAAACTACTAATAATATTACTATAAAATTGAATTGTCTCATTTGCAGCAAAAGTATGGAAGACAGAAACAGTTATTGTTCCACTAAGAGAAGTTGGTGCAAAAAAATCAACACCAGATTGATAAGTCGGAGAACCTCCAGGACTACTAAGAGCAAAAATAAATATTTCAGATCCAGTAGGTACAATATTAAAAGGATCCCATTGGTAATCAGCAGTGAATGTAAATTCATATGGACCAGGAACAGATATTGTAAAAACCTGGGAAGACACGTTAAAGTTATTTCCAAAATCAAATGCTGTATTTAAGTTACTTATTCTTTGTACACCAAGATTATTATGAAAAAAAACATTATTAGTTAATTGTGCATTAACATTTTCTACTGCACCAGTACCTCCAGTAAATCCTGGTTCGTATAAAGTTGCCCTTGCATACTTGTCTGAAATAATGTAAAGATCTTTAAATTCATCTCCATAAGTAGGAGATCCAGGCACACCACTAGGACTAACATAAGAGTTACCTTGAATGTATTCTGATTCATAACTGAATTCTGTTCGATCAAAGATTGCATCCCAAATTGCTTTTACTCGCAAGGCAGGTTTCATCTGACCTTGAAATAAAGGAAAGTCAGGATTACAAAATGGTTTAGAACCAGTTGCGCCTAGGCTTCCGGTTGTTGCCATTGTTGGAATAATAGGAAAACTATTAACTCCTGCCCCAGTATAGTTGTAACCCCATTCACACAATGGATAAACAATGTCTCCAACTTCTCCTCCTGTACCACCAAATCCTTGCTTCCAAGAAAGAATAATGTTTTCGTAGTTTAATTCGTGGTTATATTTAGAAAGATCTAAATCCGTTAAAAATCCACCTTGATTTTTACCGGTTGCGCCAGCTGGACTTAATCCTATTTGGGTAGCAAAGTCAGAGACTTCACTTACAAATAAAATTTCATATTCAATTTTACTAGTAGCATCTTCACGATACACATTCATCAACTGAATAACACCCATCATCCAAAGTTGACCTTGATTATTAATGTAAGCCTGTACCTTTACAGCAGGATCAAATAGTGTTTGGTTAACATTAAATGCCTGTTTAAAAAACTTACCATTCGCAGATGAATGTGGTATTCTAAAAGTTTGTGAATATGAAGCAGCAGTAATAGTAGGATCCATTACATCTTGTGCTCTTAAATTCATTTTAATAGGATCTGTATCGTACAGATCTAAAAGAATCCAAGCATAAGGATCGTTTATATCATCATATCTTCTAACAAATAACTGCGGTAACGGCCTCATATTAAATATTTTGCATTGTCTGTTCGGTACTAAATTCTAGTACAAAATTAGCAGTAAACAGTTTAACTTGTTTTATAGTTTTAACTGTGTAAGATTGTTCGCTTACCCTACATGTAAACGGAAAATCTTCTTCTCCAATATACACCCAGGTCTGTGAACTTTTTACAATTCCTTTTAGGAACTCTACATCTTCCTGTGTTAGAAAATCAGAAGTAATTTGCCATTTGGTTTTTATTGATCTATTATACTGGCGTGTTCCACCCTTTAACCAATTCTGTGTTGTATCATTACTTAGAACTACTGGCGTAGTGCCACTAAAATCAACTTCAGTTTGGTAAAAAGTTTGTCCTGTAGCATCGATTGTTTCCTCTGCCTTCATTTCAAAGTTCCAGTAATCTCTACCACCTAATGAATTTAGCCAGCAAATTCTTGCTCTTGGATATAAATAAGAACTACAATCTTCAACTAGATCTATAGTTAGTAATTCAGATACTGGAACAGAAGGTGCACCGGTGTATCCACAACCACCAGTTATGTTTAATTCATTAAAAAGTTGGACTGAATAAGAACTTGGTATTTGACCAAGAGAAGAAAACACTCCCAGATCTTCAAGATCTTTTGGCCCAACTCTTAGAGATAAAAATTCTTGATTGTTAACATTAGAGTAAGATCCTGTTCCTGAATAAGCAATAGAACCACCGCAAGAATATCTTGGACCACCGCCAAAGTTTTGTTCGTAGTTACCAATAGCATAATTTCCTATTGCTCCTGTAGCAGAATAAAAAGTAAACCAAGCAACTTTAGGCGAAGCGTTTTGTAATAGACTTGGCGATCCAGCAAAGTATTCATATACTGGATTTCTGTTTAAAAATGTAATAGCGTATCTGTCATAAACTAATGCTTCAGCAGAAATATTAAGAGGAGGAGCAGCAGCGGTTGTTTGCCACGCACCCCCAGTTGTAGATCTTGGATATTCAGAAAGAAAAAGACCAGGACCACCACAAGTACTAGACGGATAAACTGAATCGTTTTTTAGAACATAAGGTGCTACATAACCAAACAGACCATAATAATCTGCTGCTCCTGTTTCTTGTACTGCTAAATGTTCTTGTTGTCTTCTCCAATCTAATGAAGCGGGTAGAACAATAACAGGAAGAATATCATCATCATCTGTCGGATCTTCTTCGTCGTAATAACCCTGTGCTCCTAATGGATAAGCAGGATCACCTTCATCTTCTACAGCGTTGCCTAAACCATTATAAGTTACTGGATCTGCCCCAGCAGTAGTACGATACTGTTCGCCTACATACAACTTAACATTACACACTGCATTTGTACCCATTTTAAACGGTGTACTTGTAGGCACGCCTACTTCATTAGCAAAATCCCCTATTTCTAAAAAAGGATCTACCATAGAACTTACATCGATCATACCTGCTCCTGCTGGATTAGGTCTTTGAATAAAACGGTTTATGTAAACACTATCAATATAAAGATCAAAAACATAATTAAAATCTATCTCTGTTATCTGATCAGAAGTTACAGACCAAATAATAGGATTATATCCGGGTGAATAAAATTTAGGTCTAAAATTAACTGCGGTTATCATCTTATATTATTATATTTTTGAACCACTTTTTTAGATTCATTTTCAGCTGCACGTAATGCGTCTTTTTTGTAGGCAAGGAAATTAAAGGCTTCTCTAACTCCGAGTTCTGTAACTCTTGAAATCTCGAGAGGATTGTCTCCAGCCAGTCCGACGAAAGTGACGTACCACCCTTTCGCAATAGATCCCATGCTTCTTTCTCCATCTTCATTTGTATCTTCCTCTCCGATGCCAAATAGATTGGCGTAGTTTTTAAAGATGTTTGCGCGATACCCAAAAAAAAACCACTGACTGCTCTAGATTTTCCTAAGGATAAATCTAAAAATAATTCAGATCTATGTTTAAATCCATCATAGTCGTATCGCTCTACTATATTCTTTTTCCATTTACGGGAAACGATTGGACGATATAAGACTGCTAATATTTCATGAATTCTAGAATCTGCATTAGGATCAGAAACAATAACGTCTAAATCTGCAAACTCTCCAATAGTCATTTTATCAAAATCAAGTAATCCATAATCTACACCTTCATGATTAAATTGATGGACTACTTCTTGTTTGTCCCACATTTCTACTTGAATCATATTTTCTAGTCCTTCCCAAATCTTATACCAGGCAGAGATAGTAAAATCTTTTAAAGTATTAACTGGACAACCACTAAGATGCGAAATAATATTATACTTACTTTCTGCGTTATCTAGTAGGAGTAAAGTACGAATAGCATAATAATCCCGGATTTTAATTCCATCAATAGACCATTTATTTCCTTCTAATTCAAAATGTATTTTCATGCAAATGATTCGTTTATTTCTTGGGTAATAACTTCGTTAATCGCTTCGGCGTAAGCAATACTTAATTCATCAGCAATCATTTCTCTAGTAATATCGTTTAAATTAAAAAAATATCTAGGTCGTATACCGCCTATTCCTATTCCTGGGTTTTCATCTACTGCATAATCAGCTAGTGCATCTAGAAGATCTCCTGTAATTTCTTTTCCTGTATTAATACTTTTAGAAGATCTTTCATCCATTGTACCTCTATATAGATAAGTTCCATAATCGTTATATCTAATGTACATGCCTTCTTCATCATAGTCTACCACTATTGCCCTACCTATTTTTGCTGATGGTGCTTGCCCCTGCAAAATAATTTCTATCTTCCTGGCAAGTATAGCGTAGGTTTTTTTAAGAGATATTTTTGTTTCCATACTTAATCAGCAAATGCTGCGTCGCAATTATTAAATGGATTCTTAACCTCTAGTACTACCTCTGCTGACCAACCGCTTAGATTGTTATTTGCAGCTTCTACAAAAGGTCTACATACTACAGGAACATCTAGATACACTTCTACTTCGCCCCAAGTTGTCATACGCATACGACTTAGCAAGTCTTGTAGAATCATAAAGGTCGTATTCAGTTGATCTTCCTGTACTTGCAAATCGTAATTGGTAATATCTTGTACGCTTAGTGCAAAGGAGAACTCCACTTTCCCACCGGCATCTAGATCCGCACGTCTCGGAATGAGCATGACCAGAGGATACTGAGTGGGGTTCTGGGTATTAGTTTCTATATCCAGATCACTTAGTTGACCAAACGTGAATTGTTTAACATTAACGTGGGAAAGGGAAAGAGTTCTTAAATATTCCACCACTGACTTGAATGATGATAAAGGACCTGATGCCATAAAAAGGTGTTTGTTTTACATGAGTATATATGTTAAATAAACTGCCGAAGAAATGGGAAAGAAAGACAAAGCACACCGTAAGAAAGTACAAACCCGCAACGAAAGAGTTGCTGCAGCACATAGAAAATTCCAAAAAGAGATGGGAGAAGAGTTTAAGAAACAGATGGAAGCCCAAGTGCAGGCAAAGCCAAAACCAATTTATGCTTCTACTGGAGACTTCATAGCTAAGAACTATGACAAGATAACCGAGCAAGGAGCAATAGAATATTTAGAAAAGAACTCTGATGTGGCGTTTCGATAACAGTACCTTTAACCAAAACCCGCTAACGGATGCCTATATGGACTACTGTTTCCACCAATATGGAGAACTAATCCGGAATTATAAGCTTTTGAAGAATAGAACCAAGTGGGGATTTGCAGGATTTTGCCTCCAAAGTTTTTTAAGAGATGGAGAAAGAATCGTTAAGTATAGGTTTGCTAAGATCGAAAAAGCCTATATGAAAGATGCAGTTACATATCTGCAGACACACGCAGAGACTTTGTGGCAAGACTACGAGGCTAATCCTGATTACCGAAAAGAATTAGGCGAGTCTTATATCTGGGTTAGAAATTTAAAAGATGTTTATAGAAAACCCCCTACCAATCATTACGAATTAGATCTAGTGTTTGGTGCACTAGAATGCTTTATGCTAATAGAGGAAAAAAATTTATTGTAAAATATTTTTTTATATCGAACAGTTGCTATATATTTGCTTAACAAAACAAATAAACATCCCGTTATGAAAAACAAATTAAAACAATTTATCTTTAGATCTAATTCTGGTTGCGAGGTTTTAATCGAAAAACAGAAATGGTCTATTAGAGAAACCCATATTTGGAATATGGAAAAAATGCAAGATGAAGTATTTTGGGTAGCTTGTAAAAAACAAGGTAAACTTTATATCACTAAAGGTAAAATGCCAATTGGCCAAAACGTTTGGGAAACTGTTAAATACTAATCATGCCAAAGAAAAAACCAAGTTACAATATGTTGTTCGATATGTTAGGTCTACCCTCTACCGAGCACGCTATGAAAAAGGCAGCAGCCAAAATAGTTAAAGAAATTCTTGCACAACCTAAACCAAAGAAACCATGTCCTACTACGAAATAGTTAGAACCACTCCCGGTGGTAAGATTAAAAAGTAATTGCCTAGCAATATTTACTCGGGATGTTTTTAGAACTAGGCAACAGAGCCACTCGCAAGAGTGGCTTTTTTTTTAGAAATCTGTCAGCGCCCTATTTTTAGATCCCGAACCTACGAGTGTATACCCAGAAGAACTTCCTATTTGCATTCTAGTACCCACTGCATATCGCAGTGCATCCATGATGTGGTTGTAGTCATCGATAGGCTTATCCGTACCTTCTCTGTAATAGTAGTTATCGTACTCAAGACGAAGATTAAAACTCATAGCATCTGCATGTACTTCATAGGAAGATAGCGTGTCTATACCGGCTCGTATGGAGTCCGGACCTTTAACACAAGGACGAATGTTACGCCAACCTAATCTTTGTAAAGTTTGGATGCTGCGTGGATCCGCAGAATCTGCAACTATCACACTGTTCTGGGAAATGCCTGCCTTGATCATAGCCCGATGTAGATCCTCTGTAGTTAAACCTGTTTGGTAAAGCCGCTCGCGCACCCATAATTTCTGACCGCGTTTCTTAACCTCAACCAGTGCTGAGGGATCTTGACTAAACCCAAAGTCAAGACCGTATACTACTTCTGCGTCTGCGTCCGGTTCGAAATAGGTCCAATCCCAGTTCTTATAAATTTGCCCCTCTCCTACCGATTTCCAACGACCTAAAATCTGGTGTTCGTAGTAGGAAAAATCTATTGTCCGCATACGCTCCCATTCTGCAATCTTAGAAGGATCTAAATGTTCAGCATTGTCATGGTAGGTAGTGTGCAGGAATGCGTGGTCTATTGCCCACTTAGGATGTGGACTGCCATCTGGTAGATAGAAGCGCTGGAAGATCCAATGGTTCTTACTTGTCGGATTAAAGCAAAGAAAGATCCTACGCTCGCTGCCCTTAGTACGGAAGGAGTCAATTAGCTTAATGTACTCATCTTCGGAAGGCATCTCGGTGGCTTCATCTATTAGCAGGTGGGTCACATTAGACAGACCCTTACCCTTAGCCGACATTGAGTTCTCGGTCATCTTCATAGCGTGGGTAATGATCAGGTTGCCATTGGCCGGATTCTCAATCTCATCGCCTGTAATCCTGATCCTATCCTTAAGTCCCCACTTGTCTATAAGATCTAGGATGTCACGGTAGATGGATGAGGAGATACTCTTTTGGGTATACCTAGATACAACGCCTCTGAAGTTATCTTCCCCAAACAGTTTAACCAGAAAGTAAGCGGCGATTTGGGTGGACTTCCCACTTGCTCTACCACCACTGATAACGAAGTAGTTCTTGTTCTCATAGAAGATAGGATGGTAAGCGTCTAGAAATTTAAATTCGGCCATGATCTATTTATGTCTAGGATGTATCTAGGAGTAGCCATAGAGACCAACCCTATGAAAGTAGAAAAAAAATATAACCCGAGGAATTCTTTTGTCCTCCCTTTCCAAAGGGTTGGGGAGTAAAACCTGGTTTTCCCCGTTGGCCGGGAATCTAAGAAATCCTAGCGACATACCAACGAAATAAACCGTTAAAGTTTGTTAGATGGTGAGGGCGCCCCGATCACATTTTTAATTCTCGCGGGAGTACCCACCCCCCGGCTGGGCATCTAAGTCATCTACGAAATTCTTGGCAATTACCACGATAATAACCGTTAAAGTTTGTTAAAGGGGTTTTCCTTAAGTTCGCCCCAAGCCTCCCCAGGATCTTCAGCGGGGGTGCCCTCACCTGGTACAAAGATAACTTCCCTATCTGGGAGAAACATAGGAATCTCTGCGAGGCTGCCCTCACCCAGTTCTTTTGCAGGGGAATCTAGGGATCTTGTCGAGGCGCCCTCACCGATGTTTATCTGTGGAGGATTGGGTAGGTTAATTTGGATAGGGATCATTATCCCAGAACTTTCTAAATGCACGTCGGTTCTTTGTAGAGAAGGTAAGAAACGTTCACTGATACGTACCCAGAGGTCTAAGGCTTTCTCTGGGTTCTTCTTAGCCAACGCGTGGAGCCAACCTTCTAATTGATCTATGTTGTTCTCTAAGAGTTGCCCAAAGGCTTCCCGCACCTTCTCGGTTATGACCATCTTGTTGCCTGCCCCAACAGGTCTTCCACTAGGATTCAGTACCTGGCCAGGCTTAATGTTGTATCCGTTCTTTGGGACTCTTCTTGGCATATCTTTAGTTAATCTTTTATATACGGGCGGGGCGAAAACCCTCCGGACCTCTCAATAGATGGGCTGGGTTCACTATAAATCTCTAGATTATATTCAGTGGTTGGCTGGGATTGCTAGATACTATTTAGTTATTCTGGGGTGGATGTCAAAGCTTTCTCCTTAACGGGATTGGATCTTTGTTTGCTTGGGAATCCTAGAAGACTTAGCTTAGATGCCCAAGAGTTACCACTTCTTGCATTGTTAACAGTTGCGTGGCTTACACCCCATTTCTTTGCTAATGCTCTACCGCTTACACCCTTAAGTTCTGTTAGTGCTAGGATAACTTGATCTAGAGTTAGCTTACTCTTTCCTGTGTGTTTGATTGTCTTCATTATGATCTACTTAGTTCGTTTATTT
>Ga0181349_1000589_pt1 | contig 15604 bp, 8 predicted proteins | sample Su13VDMM110SD_FD_130106 | JGI IMG/M metagenome (GOLD analysis project Ga0181349, IMG submission 130106) | Freshwater viral communities from Lake Michigan, USA - Su13.VD.MM110.S.D | ecosystem: Environmental > Aquatic > Freshwater > Lake | place: USA: Michigan | collected 2013-07-16 | reverse complement strand
CAGTTAGGAACGACTACTGGACCACAATCAACCAGATTGAGACCCAAATAAGGGCGCAAAGAGCTGACATAGTTAAAAGGATCTACGAGGATCCTGATGCAGCTGCTCAAATTCTCACTGACAAGTACGGCATCATCTACGTGCCTTAAGATTGCGTGCGTTTTAGCGCTTCTCCTGATTCCCTCTGCTGGACGCTGCGAGGATGCGCAGCCCGTCTTTACTCATCTGCAAAAGGGTGAGGTGTCAGCATTTGGGGGTTACCTGCTCTCTCCAGAGGCTGTGGGAACAGTCATTACTGTGGATGATGAGCGTCGCCTCAAGGAGCTTGCAGCGCAGAAGCTGACGTTCGACGAGGAGCGTGCAGGCCTTGTGCGCCAGATTAAAGAAAAAGACGCAAGAATAGAGCGACTGTCGGGCGAGGCAGATGTCGTCGCTGCGTCTCGGGAGAAAGAGCGCGACGCATACAGGCAGGAGACTGCACTGCTTCGAAGGCGCGCTTTGGTCTATGGCGCTGTCGGTGCCCTGTGTGGCGGAGCGTTAGTCGGAGTTGCATCCCTGTTCTGAGTTTTAATGCGTTGGCATTCCGCCTAGTTAGGATATGTCCATGCAGAAGAACATCGCAGAGAGCAAGCGAAGCATTCATAGCACACGGATCGACGTGATCGCCGGTGATCTCACGCCGATTGTGCCGAAGAGCGTGCTGCCCATAAACTTTATAGACAGACCTGTTGTTGAGGATCCTGAGTACCTACCCGACACAGTTCCTGATCTTGCCGCTGCGATGTCTGCTCTCGCTCGCGCCGTGCCAGCAGAGAAGGTCGGAGAGATCTACCGCACAATTCGGGACATCATCGATCGAATTGCGCCCGTCACCAGAACCAGCCTTGAATACGTCGATCTACTTCGCGAGGGGCTGACAGTAGATGATGATCCTGAGGATCCTCTGACGGGCGTCAAGAACACCGCTGCATCAATCGCGTTGTCAATCCAGGCGAAGATCAGGCACTATAGGTCGATAGGGACAGCATTCGCCGACCAGAAGGCTGATGAGCTCCAAAAGTTTGCGAGGACAGTCAGAGACGCATTTGATCTACTCAGTCGCTTGGACACTCGCGCTAGGCAGAATCGGCCAGGCACTTCTGAGAGAGACCGAGATGTTCTTGCTCGTTTTCGTGCGGGCGCTTTTAAAAAGTTCAGTGACCTTGCAAGTCAGTACAACAAGGTCATAAGAGACGAGCAGACAGCGTTTGAGAGCAAAACTGAAGCGCCATCTAGCACCACGCTTTCTCTGATTCAGGCCGAGCTTCCTATGTCGGAGGAGAATCGGCTTGACATCTTTAATGCATTTGAGGCCCGCATAAGAGAACTGCGTGCAGCAGGCGACTCTTTCGACGCATCGGTCGCTGATGCGGTTCGAAACAGGAGCAAGACTGTCTATCCCATGATTGGTATCAAGACGATAGGCGACCAGTCTCTCGACAAGGCGTCCAGCAAGGTCAGCTATGAGCTTGATGCAGGCAACTTTCAATTCTCAAAGGCGCTTTATCAAGAGATCACCAAGGACACAAGTGATCTGAGCCACTTCAGAGTCGAGCTGACAAGATCTTTGAAGAAAGGGCGCGCGCCAGAGATACAGGACATCCACATTGACTCGTATTTCTCGCCGGGTCGCATCAGGGCAGAGATAGTCCCTGAAGGCGAGAGTGTCAGATACGATCCAGAAAGCTCTGATGAGTTCCCGAAGCACGATCTTGAGTACGTAACATCGTTTGGCTACGTCCACGCCTACAGGCGATTTTTGCAGATGTTCGACGGATCCGAGGTGGAGATTCGGCCAGACGTTCGCATCGACTTTGAGAAGATAAAGCTAGACTTTATTGATGATGCAGCTGAGGATCTCAGGCGTCAAGGAGTTTCTAGTCCTGAGGAGGCCGCTGAGAGCTTCTACGAGAAGAATAGAAAATTCATCGTGCGTGAAGCTATCAACCCCCAAAAGGGTGTGGGAAAGTTCAGGTGGGAAGACGAGGAGTCTGAATTTGTGACAGGCACTCGAAAGCGAAGGAGAAAGCCCAAGGTCAGAGACGAAAAAGGCAGGATCAGGACCTTCACACGCGTTAAGACGCCCGAGCGAGCCGCCCTTATTGTTGCAAATCAGCGCCTCGAGGATCTTGAAAAGGCAACAAGAGCAGGATCAAAATCAGTCGAAGAGGAGCTTTCAAGGCGCGCGCAAGATGCTGCCGCCAAGCTTGTTGCGTCAGGCGTCTCTTACGATGAGATTATTAGCACGCTTTCGTCAGATTTCAGCGAGATCAAGGCAGACGAGATTCGCAGAATTCTAGCGACAGCAACTCGATCAAGACGAAACAAGGCCACCCTTGCCGTCAACGAAGTCCAGGACCTGCGCAAGACAGTCAAAACCTACTTCAAGCAGACGACATTTATTGCGGGAGAGACCGCGCCTGTTCCGTCAGGAGAGGCGGCTCACGCGTACCTCCATCTGCAGGAGAAGGCGAAGGAGTCCTTCAAGATAGTGTCTGACGGCGACGTCGAAAAGATGCGCGAGAGGGGCATCAAGGCAGCTCAGAAGATTGAGCAGGCAATGCCTCCTGAGAGCGCAACGCAGGCAATAGGAGAAGTCCTCAGTCGCGCTGTGAATTCAGCTGACAAGGCCGTCAAGCTTGCAGATACTGCCTTCATGAGCAATCTTGTTGCTGTTCTCAGGCACAGCCTCGGTGATATTGCAGCAAGTCAAAGAAAGTCCGTCTCTGACGCTGTCAACACCGTTCAGATCGACAATCCAGAGTTTGCTTTCTCATCTGAATTTCAGAAAATACTTGTCAAGAAGGCAGCTATCAACGATCACATGACGAAGCTTGCCAATGATGTCAAGGGATTTGGCACTGGCCAGACGACAACAACTGCGACGACAACAACTGTCTCGCCCGGCGTCGCAATTAGACGCACTGCCCGACCGAGCGGCAGAGACCTTGGGACGCTGACAGGCATTGCAAAAGAGATTGCTGCAATAGCGAGAATGTCTGTTGACATCTCACCTCCTGTCGTGAAGTTCAATGAGATGATCAACGGCACGCTCGAAGATCAGCTGTCAGACGTCATTGTCGATGCGATTGACGAGTTCATGAGCAATGAAAAAGATGCCGCATCTTACGCCTTGCTCTCGCGCAGCGGTGAGGTTGATGTATCCGCCATGGTGGGAAGGATTGGCGCCGACCTGGCATCGCTGCCTGCAGCTAATTCAAAGGCAGACAACGCCCTTGAGGCACTAATAGGCGAGGCCATGAGGCGATATGGTCTCACGACCAGACCCTTCTTTATGCCTGTCTTTGCAGAGGGCGACCTCGCGAACAAGATAGTAGCAGTAGCTGATCGATCGAAGCGAAAAATAGTCTCATACAGCTCAGCAGATGTGCTGTTGGGATCAGTCGGTCTGAGTGAAAGGATAGCGGAGTCAGTAGAGTCCCTATCACCTGACAGAGCGCTTCCTGTTCTTAATGCAACAATAGACTCGATGGCTCGAGTGGCCCTTCGGGGAGAGATAGCCTCGTTTGATTCGGACGCCTCGCTGGCAAAGATCATAAGATCGATCGTGAACATCTCGTGCAGAGCGCTCATCATCTCGGCAAGCGCGGGCGACACTAAGCAGGCGGAGTTCACACACATAAACGACTATCTTGACGCCCTCTCTGACATGATCCAGATTGGCGTTAGATCGCCTGAGATCGTGCTAGCCCCCATTACGAAGGGCCTCCGCAGCATTCAGCGAGCTGTCTCCGTAGACATGCGTGAGCGTGGTGTTGGCTTTTACGTCGACACAGTGGGGAGGAGCATCGCGAGAGTGGTTGCGTCTCCGAACGTGCACAATCTCACACAGACGACAATAGAGTTCCTAGATCCTGTTCTTGCTGATGCTTTTGACAGGTTCGAGGACACTGCATCAAAGATTATAGCATCAAAGGTCAATGCATCATTCGACAGCGAGTCGTTTCGGGTCATACAGGCACAGGTGCGAGCTGAGCTGATCGTGGCACTTCAGGACGCGTCTGCTGAGATCAACTTCGGCATTGTTACATCACAGTCGTTCAGCGCCCCGCAGAGCCAGATGCCGATGGCAACATTCAGGGACTTGCAAGAGAAGATCATCAAGAGCGGCACGTCCTCGAGATTTGCAAAGTCTGTTGCGACTGCTGCCTACAACTACACAGTCATCAACAAGCGCGTCCCAGGCGAGTTCATTCCTTACTTTGCTCCCGTCAGAGTTCAGGAGAGAATTAACCCTGACACAGGCATGCCTACTCTTAAGCGTGGCGCAAGCTTTGACTTTCTCTTTAAGACGCTTCCTCTGGCAGCAGCAGACCCTCGAATTGATGACGCGCCACCGCATCTCGACGAAAGCTTTCTAGCAAAGGTGTACAAGATTGTCGATATGCATGTGCTCTCTGACATAAGCGATGGTCTGGGCGAGACTGTAAAGAAGCTCTACGATGCCAACGAAAAGCAAAAAGACGCTCTCGCAAAGATTCTCACAATGACGCCCGCTGTGTCAACTGGCAGCAGGGTTGCACGCTTTCCAAAACGCCTGAAAGAGGGCCAGATCCTGACAGTCTACGACGTTATACGGCCAGGAATGGAGTACGATGAGTTTGTAAAGATCCAGGACGAGGCTCAAACGCTTGCAATTAAAATGTTAGTTGCTGCCAATGGATACACTGTCCTGGACAGAGATGGAAAGAAGCCTGGCTTCATAAGCGTCAAGCTTAACCCCACCCAACACCTTGCGCCGCTCGGCCTTGAAATTCTTGAGGCTGTCAAGGATCACGTCGATCTCAGCGCGAGAAATGCCGGCGTGGAGTACTACACGCAGAAAGTGAAGGGCGTGGACGGTGAGGAGAAGGTTGTTGCTATGAGCTCTTCTGACATGGCATCACTCGCCGAGAAGCGTGCAAGAGCCGCCCTGATTCAGAAGATAGGCGAGGAGCATCCGTCAGCCATAGGGCTCACATCGCCGGTGTCGATACGCTCAGACCAGCTAACAGGTCATCCAGCTCTGCCTCCTACACCAAATGAGTACATCAGAAAGCACATGCCAGAGTACGGGGGAATTACCAGCATTACTGACCCGGTCGGCTATCTTTTGCGCCTTACTAGGACTGTCAAGGAATATCGTGACCTGCTTGAGAGCTACGGCACAGCGAGCAAAAAGAAGCAGCTTCTTCCTAGCCTGACAAGTGTGCTCGAGACACTCATCGAGAAGCATTCGACAGTTGTTGAGCGCGCGCGAGAGCTCTCGAGAAAGAGAATGGAGGGAAAGACGCCTCCGCAAATTGATCCTGTTCCGATGATTTCATACAAGATGCAGACAGGCGCTATTCTTGGAGTCAGCAATCCTCCTCTTTCCTCTGAGACACGCGTGCTGTTCGATCAACTCGTCCTTCACTATGAGAAGTTCAAGGATGAGGCAGCGAAGTCGTCGTTTTTGTCCGCGCACGAAGCTGACCTCTCTACATTTAGAGAGCGCTTTAGACTTTTGCAAAAAGTTCAGGACCTGTTTGAGGCCACACAAAACTACACGAAGGCCTTTGCAGAGCTCTACATTCAATGCGCAACAATTTTAAATCGTGTTATCGCGTCAATCGTCGACGCTGAGACTAAAAAGCTAGAGAACGAGGTCACTTCGATTTACCTTCCTGACATTAAGGCAGCTTGCGAAGAGGGAATGAAGAAGGACAGCGACCAGAAGACGTCTGATGATCTTAGCGACATCATTCTCAAAATTGATCGCATTCTTGGAATCGACGAAGAGACCATAAAGCAGCGAAGAGAGAAGAAGGTCTCGTTCAAGATTCCAACGATTGAGAACCTGTCGTCGCAGGCGCTGGGTGATCTCGCTCAAGAGCACAAGCTTCTTGTTGCAAACCTGAGAAGGGTTCGAAAGAAGGCGGGCGTCGTTGCAGACAGGGCCATTGAGCAAACTGACAAGCAGCTCAGCGACCACGCAAGGAAGATGCTGCGGGCCGTCGCCGATGCGACTCAAGTCGATGTCAACATGAAAAACTTCTACGTTGTCAACACGATTGAGGATCTTTCTACTCTAAAAGAGCAGATGCTCAATGAGCGAAAGCAGTCGCTGATCGAGAAGCTGCCTGAAAAGGCGCTGCTTGACATGTCAGAGGACTCGCTAAGCAGGATTGACGCAGCAGCCCAAAGCTACGTTAAGACAGCATTGTCACACATGATATTTGGTGTGCGAAACGTGAGCAACACTTGACACCGAGATGGAAATGACAACCAGCATCAATGAGGCAGTCAGGTTCAGCAATAATGCGAGAGCTGAGATTAAGCGAATCGCCTTAAAGTCAGACAAGACCAGCACTGAGGTTGAGCGTGAGATCATTGATTTTATGGACCAGCAGAGCGCGTCCCACAGTCTTGCTGCTCTAACCGTCTCGAAGTCTGACATTGTAGCTTACGAAATCTCAAGAAGCGCGCTTAAGATAGGCGTCTTTTATTACGATATTGAGTCAGACTCATTCGTGCAAGTCCATGCAGACACTGCAGGCTCTCCTTCCGGCGTCGAGGGCGAGCACGAGTTCGAGGCAGAGACTGACGAGCAGGAAGAGGACAAAGAGGTAAAGCAGGCGGAGGAGGATAAAGAGGCGGACGACGAGGCGGCTGAGGACGACCCCGAAGAGGACGCGCTCGCTGCGGATGTTGGCCACGCGGAAGCGTCAGCGCTTCGTCAGAAGCACGGCGCAATTGTCGCCAAAACAGTCACTTTTAGCGACGGAAGAACGAGCCTGGTCAGGATGAGCCCGCTTGCGCGCTACTACCATCTGCTTCCAAGAAGCGCGATTATCGAGCACGTCAATGAGATCTGGAAGACGCAGGCGTCTCCCATCTTGCGACGCGCGCTCAGTCAGGGAAAGAGGGGAAACTCTCTTAGTCAGTCAATCACAGCTTCGATTACAGCTCTATTCGATCAGCTTCGTGTCGAGACCTGCCTCAGCGACGTCGAGCTCAATGTGCTGCAGAAAGCAATTCTTGAGAGCGCAGATCGCACTACCACAGACATGACAGCGCCTCAGATCAAGCAGCGCGTGGACGACGTGATGCAGAAGTCGATCTCTCTCGCGCTCCAGAGCAGATCAGAAAAGTCAAACATTTTTGACTACATCGCACGAGACAACAGCAAGGTCGCAACACCTGACGAGTACGTGCAGATAGACAGCGGCGTGGGCGATAGGATCACTGTCACCTCAAGCAACATAGCAAGGCTCAGCAGTGCGCTTGAGTCGATGATGAGCACGCGTAATGTTCGGATTGCACCAAACACACGCGCTGCAAAGATGTACCGCGGACTTAGAAGGCGTTCGGGCCTGCCGGGTGAGCGCGGCGGACTTTACAGTGACATGCCTCGCGGAACTTATGCTGATCTCGGATCAGCAATAACGGGCATGGACGAATACGCACCAGATCACATGGGGAAGCGCGGCGCAGCCAGTGGAGACGACGTGCAGGACTCAATGGCAGACTTCATTGACGCAAAGCGCGCGAAGAACAGCTTTGAGACAATTCCCACGCTCAATGTCAAGAAGATGAACGACGACGGCGATTATGCGCCGTATGAGCCTGTCAAGATCAAGATCAGGTCGGGCGACACCGCAGAGACAGTTCACAATCACATCCATGACCTCTCAGACTTGGGCGAGGAGTCCGAATCCTCAACTCCGGGCTATGTTCTTTTTGATGAGATTAAGCACGTAGCAGAGAGCATCGCATCCAACGCCATGAGCCTGCAAGGGAGAGCAGGCGACGAGCAGTTCGTCCTCTTCTGCAGGGAGAAGATACGCGATCAGCTTGCGATCTTGTCGGGCCTGATTGAGTATTTTGCCATGTCTGGCCTTGATGTTAAGCCAGATGAGCTAAGTGCATCAAAGCTCGGCGGCACTCGGTCGCAGATTCTCGACCTCGCCAAGCGATCCAACAATTCTGCGCTTGACATCACAGATGCCATTGTCGCTGCCGAGTCCCTTCGCGACAATAGACGCAATCGTGTGTTCATAGAGGCAAAAATCAAGACGCTTAAGAAGCGTCTTGACAATATGAGCAACGTCGCAACGGACGACGACAAAATTGAAAAAGAAAAAACAGGCTTCACGCGCGAGATGGCAGCTCTTGAGCTAGAAAAGAAGGGCACCACACAAATTTACGCTGATCTTGCTGATAAGATCGAATCTGCGCTGAACAAGGCGAGACTGACAGAAGCCGTCAGAAATTGCCAGGCATACGTGCCCGCTACAAAGAGAGACGAGGAGGAGCATGATTCTGCTGAGTCTCGGAAGAAGCCAAGCAGATTCAACATTCTTCTTGCGCGCACGCGTGCCAAGAGGATGCGTCAAGTCGAGATATCTCAAAAAAGAGAGATCAACACTCTAATTCCTACATTCGATGGAAGCGCAGCAGTCGCAGCGCTCAACACAAGTCGCGCTGTTGAGAGACTTGAGCGTCAAGTCGATGAGACAATGCGCAAGCTGGTATCGCACAACGAGATTCAGTTTCACGCGCTGCAGCCCCTTGACACAATCGACTCAGTGTGCCGACAGCACAGGATTGGCCTCAACCCACTTGCTGAGGAAATACGGACTGGATTTAGCTTCACAGGTGCACTTCCCAGGAGATATGACAAGCGCGGCCTTAGCGTTGAGCGCTACTACACGGTCGATGGCGAGGACACAAAGTCAGGCAGCAGGCGAGATCCGGTCATGAAGGTCTCGTACCATGATGTGGGAGCTGAGAAGACTGGCGAGATAAAGGTTCCTCGCTCGCAGATCAGAACTGCGGCATCTGTCACGGACGAAGCTGTCAGCGCTGCTGCGGCCAGAAACAAGTTTGCTACGGAGCTTCGCTACAGCGCAGCTGCTGCACTTCGTGATGTGTCACTCCAGATTGACAGGGCAGGCGACACTACTGTGATGCCCAGGCTGAATCCGAGCGAGCCTCTCATACCGCAGCTTGCTAAGTTCCTGTACGAGAGCGATATGCAGGCCTGCGACAGGCTCTACACTGGCGGAATTGAGGGCGTCAAGAAGAGCATGATTGACGCGCGCATAGACAGAGATCTCGCGCCAGATCCAAGAGCTGATGCCCGTATAAACGAGAAGCTAGTTTTTGCCATCACTATCGTCGCTGAGGCCAGCAGACGAGCTGGGCGAGGTGCGCAGTTCGCTGACGCGGTTAGGGTCGCATTTGGCAGTGAGGAGAGCGACACGGCGAGTGCCCGCTTTGTGAACAGGATACGCCTTGTCACAGGAGGCACCGCTCAAGGCGACAGAGACGTAGCAGACGCATCGCAGGTCGTTGACGGCCTGATCGAGATCGGGAAAGCTAGCGGAAAAAATACTGTGCAGTCGCTGCAGCCGCTTGTCAATTCTGTTAGCGAGTCCCTCTCGATGGTCACTAGGGGCCGCCAGCGAAGGGTGAAGATCGCTGAAGCGCTTGAGGAGAGGAAGTACGAGCAGAACCTTGTGGGACACGAGATCCCGGTTCCAAAGCGTGCGCTTCTCGTCCCGGGCTCCACTGTTGTTGTCTCTCCTGCGAAGCGGTCCATCGGGAGGACGGGAAGAGAGCACATGCACATCCTGGGCATCAATCCCACGATGATGCTCAGCGATCCTCTCACGGGATTTGTCGCGGCAATTGAGTACGCGGGCTTCGCAAGAGGGCTCATGCCCACGCTGTCTTACATCTCAGAGGCGCTCAGCGAAAAGTTCGCGTCACGCCTGCTGGAGGTTATGTCGCCGACGACAACCACGAAGAGCGGAAAAGTCGTTCGGCGGACCCTGACGCCGGGAGAAACAGCAATCGTCAACAGGATTGCCGCAGACTCGCTGCGTGATATCTTCATGAGCCCAGTCGCACCCGGCGTCGAGGACATCCAGAGCGCGGAGCGCAAGGCAGTGCTAAGAACGTACAGGCGCATAAACAGCATCGTCGAGTCAGGAGGAATAGGCGTCCTATCTGAGGAGGGCATTGTTGCCTCGTCTGCAACGTCTGACCAGGTCGCACAGAGCATACGCGATCTCAGGAACGCATTCCTTGACGCAGCAGCACGAGCGATCACGTCAGATGAGGGCGCGAAGCAGCTCTATAGGGCTGCTCCCTGCACTGCAGTCATGCTTAATCGCATTGCTTTCACGCAAAGAGAGATGATGCTTTTCAACATCCTGACGCCGTCTCCAGATGACGCACTCAAGACAATGACTGCAGACTTCTATCGCGAGGCAATGACAGGAATTCAGAGCTCCAAGGCGGGAAGAGATCCCTTCTTCTCACGTGAGGTCGACAGGATAGCAATCTCAATGCGCGTCCTCAACGACTTCTACACAGATCTTGTTGCTGCCGCGGAGCGAATTGCTGATGAAGGCAAGGCTGTCGTTTCTCGCCTTGTCAGAAAGTTTTCTGCCGAGGCCGGCATTAACATCGTGCTCTACGGCAAAGATGGAGAGGAGATCAGCGATGTCGCTGGCGTTTCCAAGTCTGACTCTGAGAAGCGCGCTGAGATTCTTCGCAAGGTTGCAGGAGCGCTAGGCCTACCAGACAATGCATCTCTAGCGCAGATGGAGAATGCGGGCGATGAAGCTGCGCAGGAGATCATTGCGGAGATGTCTTCTCTTTCAGACACAAGCCGCAACAACAAGATCATAAAAGAGGTGACTCGCATCGTCGAGGAGACACTTGGATTCGACAAGCGCCGCATTTTTGTGAACGCTAACGCTGAGCGCCAAGTGCAGGATTGCACAAACGTGATAGCCAACTGGCTCAACGCGATGCGCCCAATCACAACAAGAGAGGCGCAAGAGCTCTCTAGAGAGGATCCGCACCAAGCTGTTAATTTTGGCGTGCCACAAATGATAGAACGCATATCGAACGACGCCTTCACAGCAGTGTACAACTCATACGTTGAAGAGAGCAGAACAGCCGTCCAGCCATACACGATACGGAGAAAACAGTGAACAGGTCGCTATTGCAATTTCTTCCTTCGCAGACAATTCGCGCATCTTCTCCGCACGCGCACTTGATAAGCGGCATTAAGCGCACGCTTCTTGAGTCCGTCGGTGATCTTCCGATCAAATCGCCCAAGGACAACTGGGAGATGCTCGAGAAGGGAGAGACCAAGCACATAGAGCGAACATTTGAGCTGCAGCCTGACGAGGTCAAGATGCTCGTCTGCGACATCATTGACGCACAGGAGCACCTCAACCACCAGGTTCGCATCGTGATCGACGGCAACCGAGTCACCATACAGTCCACCACACATGAGTTCGGAGAGCCCACTGGGCGCGACCGAGAGATTGCGCGCTACATCGACACCTCGTACGATGAGATTCGGCGAACGTACAAGTGATGGACGAGAAGAGCATACTGCTGATGAGCGAAGAGCTGCGCGCCGCTCTTGGCGAGAAGGTGAGCAAGCTTGAGACTCAGCATGAGCCTCAACGAGACGATGCGATCGAGCTTCGTGTCATTAGGGCAGCTGGAAGGCTGCTTCACGTGTCGGCGCTTCGGCGCGAGAGAGTGCGCCTCAGCGTGAGGTCCGACAGTGATACGCTTGTCCCGATGCTTCTCAGCGCGCGAGGTGACGTCACCATTGCAATTGAGGACGGCGCCTCTGAGTACAGCATCCACTGCAGAGTCAGATCTGTCAAGGTGACTTCTGTCGCTGCGCAGGTTGTGTCAATTTGCGTTGACCGCGTCGCATAATAAGTAAGAGAGAGGTGCGCAATGTCGCTAGCATTCAACAAGTTCATGGACAGGATCACGCAGGAGGAGCAGCTGCGCTATGGAAAGGTCGAGCAGGGCGCTGGATCTGACCAGCTGACCGAGGAGCGCGTGAATGAGATCGACCCCAACCGCAGGCGCATTATGGGCCGAGAGCACTGGCAGAACAGGACGCGTGGAACGTGGAACACGCGATGAGAAGACCCTGCCCCGAGCTGCAGGGTCTTCTCGAGGGAATCGCTGAGGCTGCTCCCGTGCCAGACAGGACGGCCGCAATCAAGGCTGCACGCCAAGCGCCCACGCCCGCTGCCGCAGGCAATGCTCCCAAGTCTGTCGATCTCAAGGCCAGGCAGATCGCAGACACGCCAGTCGAGGATGCAGACCAGTTCGACTTCAGCACGTTCGTCCGCAAGCTGAACACGCTTAGGTCGGGCCGCTCTATGAAGAAGCACCCAGAGCTGAAGCAGAATCTGGACGACTACTTCAACAACCTCGACGACGGCGAGCGAACGGCGCTTGTCACCTTTCTCGACGCGATAGGCAAGATTATTGCCGCAGACACGCAGCCGAGCGCAGTCCCCGATCCCTCTGATCCTCCAGCAAGTGTTAAGATGACAAGGAACAAAGCCGAGGAGCTTGTCCGTGAGGCCATCAGAAAGCACATTGCCAGAAGAGCAGCTACCAGGTCCTGAGATCGATCAGTCAGTCAAGGACGCCATCGGCTACGTCTCCCAGTACATGGAGGGCAATGATGATTGGGTCGACATCAAGATCGAGATCATGAACACAGTGCGGCCTGAGCTTCGGCGGAAGTTCTCTCGAAGAGATCAGGCCACTAGAGAGCAGGTGCCAAACGACTTTGACGTTGCCGTCATCTGTGAGTACGCCCGAGTTTCTGGCGTCACACCCGTCGTTCGGACTCTTGCAGCGCGGAAGGCGTTGCGCTCCGGCGCGTCCGACGAATAGTTAGGGAGCAGAGAGAAAAATGAAGTACAGCCTCACAAGATTGCTCCTCGAGGACACTGCTGCACAGCAGGTCGACTTAGATGTGCTGCCCTCTGCTCAGGACGCAGAGGGCATTAATGCCATAAACACCTACGCCTGGTTCACTAAGACCTTTAAGAAGCTCAAGGAGCTCGCCGGCGGTGGGATGACGCTCCTCTATCGATACGGCTCCCCAGATGTCAGAGCGATAATCGACGGCGCTCGGGATGTCGCGAGGAAGAAGGACGAGGAGATGCAGGCGCTGATTGCAGACACTGCGCTGAACGACTTCATCTGGTCAAAGTTTGACCCGAACGGGACAACAACGCCAGACGACAGGCGGGAGATGGCCAAGTGTCTTGGCTACCAGTCTGATGCTATAGGCACGCTCAAGATAGAGGCAGCACCAGGCCAGTCAGAAGATGACTTCAAGGCAGAGATCATGCAGGGCTGCGAGGAGATCAAGACGGCCGCTGCAATAGCGATGATTGACGATCTGAGGGCAATCATTGCAGAGGACAATCGCGAGCTGGCAAAAGCCGTAAAGAATAGCACCCTGACAAAGATCAGAGCAGAGATGGGAGAGGGTGGAGAGTCGTTCAGCATCGACCTCGAGGACGATCCCGAGATAAGGAGAATCTTCGATGCGCAAGAGGAGGCTGAGAGAGACTTTCGCAAGATTCTCACAAGGTCGGGCAAGACGCTTATCTTCCGGAGCAACAGGACGCTGTCGTACAATGTCTCGCAGACGCCCGGCTCTTACGCTACTCTCTGCTCGAGGTCTCGTGGGACTGTCTATGAGATTCGTCGTCGTCACATCTCACTGGCAGCTGTGCTTCTTGAGATGCGTCATCCTCTCGACGAGCTTAGGCTCCTGGGCGAAGACAGCGGCGACTCCGTCGAGGCGGGAGACGTAGAGGCGGATGAGGAAGAGGAGGGCGCAGCGCCAGATGAGCAGGACCAGCCTGCGCGCCAGCCCGATCCCACATCGCTCCAGGAGGCACTCGATCAGCTTGTCCAGCGGTACGGCAGGGCGAGAAAGGTCGTTGACACGCTCAGAATGAACGACGACCTCACCATGGACGACATCCTTATTGCGGTGAAGCCGAATCCGATGCGAGCCCTGCGCTTCAGGTTTCCAAAAGAGGACGGATCTCTTGGCGGCCCTGCGCAGATCGCAACGCAGGGCTCGATATCGCCCGAGAGGGCCGGGGCCGGCATCATCATCTCCTTTCTTATGGGCGCCCGATCGAAGAGGGTGCAGCCCAGCGTCCTTCGAATGATTGCCAACCTCGTCGACACTCGCGTGACGTTCGATGCGTCGGGAAAGATAGAGAGCAAGCCGGACGCAGTCCGCGTCCTCTCTTCGCTCAGCGATGAGGCAAGCGGGCTTGAGAAGAGCAGAGATCTCAGGCTCGCGCTGATATACGCAATCTGCGCGGTCGACGAGTACGCTGCAAGCAAGTCTTCCGATGAGCTGGGTCTCCTCAGGGACGTGGGCCTCGGCCAGTACGGCGAGAGCTGGAAGGAGAACCTCGTCTCCTTCTACTACATGATGCAGCAGAACCCAGAGTGGGCGAAGAAGACCAAGATCCGCATTAGGCCTGGCGCAAAAATCGACCCATGGTACAGGAAGATCCTCAAGGCTGCGCGTCAGCCCGGAACTGCGCGTGAGCGTCTTGACTTCCTTCGGAGCGAGCTTGGCGAGATTCCCATCACAACGATGAGGCCGTATCCCAACATTGAGCGCGATGACACGGCAATACCCATGCCGCAGCTCAAGGGCGCCAAGAAGAGCGGAGATCGCGCAAAGCGCGCCGCGGAAGCGGCCAAGTTCCTCATAAGGGGCGTCTCTGGCCTGACAAAGCGTGTCATGCAGTCCCGCGCAGAGCTTGGCAGACCGAACAGGACGCCGGGAGTATCAGGGGGTGGAAACCTCAACGTGATGAGCATGTGCAACGCGTTCGCCATGTCCATCAATCGGTCCAGAAAGAGCGGCGCGGGCAAGCTTCTGATGGACATGGGGTACACTTCGTCGGCCGCCTTATTGCTGAGGGCGGATCCCGCCACAGGACGAGACGTTTGGGAGGCCCTAGTCGATCTCACAGGCGCCAAGTCGTCGAGCGCGCCCTTCAACATGCTGAACTACACTCATTGGCTGGACGCGATGACAGGAGAAGACGCTGCGACGGCGCTCAGCGCGTTTAGGATACTGGTCCTGAGAGAGACAGCGAACACAGTCGCACGCGCCGTGCTGCACGCTGTGACAACAATGACTGAGCGCGGCGTGCTTCCAACCGGCAAGGCAAGCCTCGCGCAGGCTCTCACAAAAGAGCTGACAGTGCAGTACGCCAGAATACTTGCTGACGTCGAGGGCCAGCAGGTCCTAGTTGCGGGAGCAGAGACGACGTCCTACACCGTTGGAACGTCAGGCTTAAGGCCCACACAGGTGCAGGTCCCCAGGGTGGAGGCCAATCAGCTCGCAATCCCGTCAGAACTCGATGATATCTCAAGGGTCCTGACCGGAGATGGCGTTTATGTTGCTGAGATCTCTGCCGCCGATGACGCGCCCAGAGAGGTCAACATAGAGTCAATAGCGCTGTTGCCTGATGCGCCCGTTCCGTCGGGTGCGGGAGAGGGAGCATCTGACGCACCGCCTGAGGCCGATCCCGCTCCGACGAGAGCTCCTCCGCCTTCACGGCCGCCTCCTGCTCCGCCTGGCGGTGGATCGACGGGCGCAGGGACACCTCCCCCACCTCCCGAGCCTGAGCCTGATGCGGAAGCTGCCAGCAGAAGCTTCACAATCGAAAGAGATCTTGTGCCT
>Ga0181349_1000588_pt1 | contig 15605 bp, 27 predicted proteins | sample Su13VDMM110SD_FD_130106 | JGI IMG/M metagenome (GOLD analysis project Ga0181349, IMG submission 130106) | Freshwater viral communities from Lake Michigan, USA - Su13.VD.MM110.S.D | ecosystem: Environmental > Aquatic > Freshwater > Lake | place: USA: Michigan | collected 2013-07-16 | reverse complement strand
TATAAGACCTAATTCTTCACGCACAACTTGTTGTACTTCTTCACGTACAACTTTTCGTAATAATTTTATAAAAGTATCGGCTTTCATGTTTATAAATATTTTATTATCCTAGTATTTGTTTAATTTCATTAAGTAATTGTTCAGGTGTTGCTGTTTTACTTGGAGCTGTTTGTGTTATTTTCATATTACTAAATGAGTCTAATGCTTGATATTGTATAGATCCATTAAGTAATGTTACTAATTTTAATGTATATGATTTACCTAAAGCACTAACATATTCTTCATTAACAGGTGTTGTAGTAGAAATCTCATTAAGACTATTAAATAAAGTATCTATATCAACTCCAGATTGAGGATTAGATGATGATGGGGATTTAATAGTAAAGCTAAGTTCGTTAATTTTATTTTTTAATATTGATATTGAATTATTAAATAATAATAAAAATGCTTTAGCTGATTCTACTCCTAATTTATATTCTTCAACATCCTTTTGTCGTTGTCTAATTTTATCTAAATCTTTACTAATTTGAGTTAATTGAAGTCCTACTGTTGGTTTTGCTTTTATTGGTGCAGCTAATTCCGCTGTTATTTTAGCGTACTTAATATATAATAATTTTGTTTTTATTTTAAGAAAAATTTGATATGCTGATATAGCTATATTTAAGTATTTAATTATATTACTTAATTTTGTAATTAATTGTTGTAAGGTATTAATAGCCTTATTTAAATTATTTATTCGTCTATTAAAATTATTTTTAAATGTCTCATAATTTTTTCCATCAGTTGGAGTGAATATAAATTTACCACCTTGAACAACTAAAGTTCCTTTATTTTTAAGTTGAGATTTAGTTTGAACAGTTATGGCTAATAATAATACATTAGCTATAAATTCAGCTTTAGTGAAACTAGCTATTATAGGTACTAATAAGGATTGTATTTTTTTAGCAGTATCCCCACCAGCAGTTTTCATAGTTCCTTTAAGATCTTTACCTGCTTTTTTTAGATCTTCAAATTGTTTTTCAGTTCTAGCTTTAGCTTCTTTTAATTTCTTCTTAGCTTCTTCAGCTTTTCTTTTAGCTTCTTCAGCTTTTCTTTTAGTATCATCATATTGTGCTTTACCTTGAGCAAGTTTATTCTTAGCAGCATCTACTTGAGATTGTACTTGAGATTGAGATTGTGATATGTTATCGCCTAATGCCATTATATTGTATATGATATATCTGATTTAACAAAACCATCTGTGTCTAGTTTTGTTCGAATTAGTTTTGTTTTTAATTTTAAAGCTTTAGAAGATTCTTGTAATGCAGGTAAGTATTTAGGAACAGAAGCTGTCACCATATCTGAGTATTTTTCTATAGCATCTAAAAGATCTTTTAATACTTCTACCAAAGCCTCTCCTTTAGTTATAGGTTCTACAGTTCTACCTGCTATATCTATTCCAAGTTGTATTTTAGGAGCGTTAATTAAAAATTGTTTCTCTTGATCAGTATCATTATCATTTCCTATATCAAAATAAATTCCTAAATTGCTAGTCATATGAACTGCACCAGAACTATTAAATAAGATATGTTCATTATTTTTTGAAACAAAAACTAATCTATTAGATGTTAATACCACCTGTTGTCCATCATATTCTTGTATGTTAGGTATGTCTATCATTAATATGATTTATTATATTCATTAAATTTAGTTTTACCCCAAGAAATATATACATTCGCTGCATCTTTAACTAATGAAGGATCAGTCCATCCTGAAGCTACCCATTTACGTCTATAGAGATAACCCCATGAATCAGCATCAGTAGCATCTAATAAACCTTTAAATCTCATACCCTCTGCTTTAGCAGCTAAAGCTCTATCTATAGACGTAAATCCAGCAAATATTCTTAAACCATATCTATCCCTAGCTATATATCTATAATCAATATATTGAGATACTTTATCTCTCCAACGACCCTCAGCTTGTAAACCACCAAAATTATTATTCCATCCTGTGAAGTATTCTTTATTTTTTCCTGCTTCAAGAGCAATTAGTGAAATAATATTTCTGGCTTGTTGTTCTGTTAAGTTAATTTTTTTACAAGTAGCAATAAACTCAGTAAATGATATGAGTTTATTACTATGTGTTGGTTGGATAACAGGCAATTTACCTCTATATCCATCAGTTAAATTACCACTTTGACCAGGTATAGGATTAGGTAATATGATTTTTTGATCCACATCACCATCATTTCCAACTAATACACCTTTATCTACAATTAATTTATTATTAGATATAGTATATGGTACTTTTGGTGCTGATTCTGAAGAAGTTTTTGATGCTTTTGTAGATTCTGATTGTTTTGTTCCTGAATAAGATACTATTTTTTTATTTTCCTCAACAAGTAAATCATCAGGAATAACATTTGTCATTACAATTATATCATCTATAATAAACTCTTTAACTGGTGAATCTTCTCGAAAAGGTAAAAGTATTAAATCTACAAATTTCTCCTCTTCATCTGGTGGTGGAGTTGGGGTAGGTGAGGGTGTGGGTGATATAGATGGTATTGGTGCTTGAACAGGTAATGTAACAGAAACTGAAGGTACAGGAACATTTGCTTGTACTATATTTTTTGGATCATTTTGCTGTGTCTGTGTAGATCCTATTGTTTGATAATTAGTTTGTGCTGATTTTGTATTTAAAGAAATACCACCTGGTGAAGCATAAATACCTGAACAATCATCATTAAATGGATCTACCGATGATAAATCATTTGTTCCTGCGGCACGAATACTAGTTAATCCATTATTGTGAGTTATAATAGAATTACCTTGCGATCCTAAGATAGCTACATCATTACTTTGTAATGTTATTGGTGATACTTTATTATTAGCCATTTTGATTTGGTATTCCTATTATACTTTGTTTATAACTTAAAACTGTTTCTTTATTTTTATTTGGTTTTGGTTTATTTTTAGGACCTATATTATCATTTCTAGTATTTTGAATATTAGTAGGTATTTCCCAATAATAAGACATTCCTCCACCTAATTTTTTATTTACATCTAATCCTGGTCCAACAGTTATTGTTATAATACTGTTTATATCTGGTATTGAAATAAGTTGATTATTTTTAGGAGTTGCTTTTTGAGTTATAACATTAGAATTATAGTATGCTGAAATTCCAACATTATCTTTAATTGATTCAAATTCTATAATATAATTTGTATAATCAATTATACTAACAACCCTAGCAGAAAATTCATTTACATTAGTATTAGGAGTAGAAATACTACTAATTCCTGATGTTTGTAAATTAGATGCAAATTGATTTCCTGTTATAATTCTATTTTCAATTCCCATTTTCTATTTGTTTAGTTCCAACAGTATTTATTTCTTGAAATAATAATTCTTTGTCCCTATCACTTAATATACTACCATCACCACCCTCACTACTGTTAGCCATAGCACGTTGAACAATACCTGCCATTTTAATTAAGGCATCATCATTCTTAATAGCTAATTCCATGTATTCTTTTAATAAAGGAACAAGCATCATTGCGTCACCTGGCTCCTGTATCATAGGTTTCAGTTGATCAATTAATGCTTTAATTTCTTTTTCTTTACGTCCAGCATTCTTGTATATATCTTCAAGTAAGCTAGAGAAAGTCTTGTCTTTAAATAAAACTTGATTAAAATCCATATTGTTGTTTGATATAAATATGGAAGGCGGAAAGAGTTAATTAGCCATAGTTACATAACCATGTTCATAATATTCGTTATATTTTTTAACATATATTATTTTCAAACGCTTAATAATTTTAGTTATTTGTGGGGTGGATGCATCTGTTATTTCTTTAATATAGATGTATAATGCCTTTTTATTAAAGATATCAATATTTTCATTTTTTCTAAATAACTCCATTATAGCATCTGCTATTTGAGCATCACGTTGTTTTGAAAATAAATCAAATAACTTAGTGTCAACATATTTGGTAAATTGTTTTAGGAATGAAGATGTCTCATAAACTTGATCACCATCTGTTTCACTATTTTTAACTAGATCTACTAATATTGTCTTATCTTCATCCGCGGCCTCCATAGGTGCTCTATCTTTTAGTTTCTTATAGTTAGCGTTGTTGTATAATATCAGATAACGCTTAGTAATTGTACCAAAGTAAGAAAACGCTTTACCTTTTTCTTGTTTATATAAGTGTAATTTCTCTAATAAAAATGCTACTACTTCATGTTGGAGTTCAGGAATTGTATCCACTTCTGTATAGTAAAACTTAAAAGTGTGAATGATATTTTCAGCCAGTTTATGAAACGCATAATTAATTCTTTCGTTAAATATTTGATTTCGTTGTTTAGGATTTGTTGATTTTAAATACTCTAAAATAGCATCTTCAGTATCCTGAGTGAAGTAAATATTTGATTTTTTTGGTTTACGTTTACGCACAGTCCCTTTCTTAGTAAGTAATACTTCTTCTTCAGCCATATTAATTTTTAAGATAGTGAGTTAATGAATCTTGTATGTTCTGAAGATTACGGAAGAAGAAACCAATCTGGTCATCTGATTTAAATGCCTCAGTTAAGTCAGCTTGGGATAATTGTTTATTTGATTCTTCAACTATAGCAGCTACACTATCAATAATAATTTGTTGTTTAGTAGCAATTTGTTCTAATTTAACTACTTTTTGATTTAAGTTGTAAATAATAAATCCTACAATAGTAGCGATCCATAATACAATTGAAATAATTCCTATTACCATATTATATATTTTTCATTAGTTCTGCTAAAGCTGGGTTAGTCATTTTTTTCATAGCTTTTGCTTTAACATTACTATTATTTTTATTAAAATTAGTTTCTTTATATGTTTTTTCAACACGTGGTCCTAATAATTTAGGCAACCATTCAACTTCAAACTCAATACGAGCTGCTAATAAATCAGCCTGATGTAAGACATATATAAGTGAAGTACGGGGTTTAGTTTCAGGTGTGAAACCCATTAAATAAGCTTTATTTGATTCATCATATAGTCCATCATGTGTTTTTATAGCAATCATTTCATTCTTAGTAGGTACAACACCATTACTCATTAATAAAAATAATCCACGATCAGGAACAGTCATATACTCTAAACGATCATTAAACATATAAGTTTCATTTAACTTATCTCGTCTCCATTGGTCTGTCTGTTCAATGTATGACGCGTTTTGTTCATCTCCAAATTTACCTAGATCATGATTGATAGCTGAGAATACAAGTTCCTCAGTTGTATAAGTATCTATCATTCCCATTTCTCTCCAAACAGCATCTATCTTAAGAGCTGCTTCAACTACTCTATTTACATGGTCAACATAACCACCTGGAAAGCAATTATGATATTGTGACTTGTGAGACGCGGGCATCATAATGAAACGTTCATCATATTTGTTATAAAAATCTAACAATTTAATACCTCGTTCTCCTGAGATATATTGCTGGATAGTATTAGTAAACTTAGTCCAATTAGCTTGAATTTGTTCTGGTGTTAACATAACTTATATTTTAATAATTGATCTGGATTAGTGAATATTGTTTTTAGGTCTTCTATTCCTTTATATGTAATATTATCGGGTGTTTTTAATAACACAGATCTTGTTTTAAAGAAAATGACTAGTAATGGGTGTAATACTTTAATACCATCAATAACCATAATTTGGTCTTTAGGTTCAATACCTAATATTTTATTATTAAGTTCTACATGATTAAAAATATCAATCACAACACCATCTTTTTCTAATTTAATATGATGATAATTAGGTAATAGAGGAAGTGGTTGTGGTTGTATTTCAAGTTCATTAGTTGATTGATTTATTACTTCTATTTTTGGAGTAGTGAAACCATGTTGTTCAACTAATATATTTACATCTTCTAAAGTTAAAGCCTGGGTGACATTAATATCTATATCTTCATTTTCACGATCAATTAAATCTAAAAGACGTAAAGCACAACTACCACCTAAAATAAATTTAGGATTAAGCTGGATAGTTTGAATTATATCTCTATATTTACTATTCAGCTTCGCCATTAATTAATGATCTAATTTCTTCAATTTTATCTTTCATAACTGAAAGCATTTCTTTAGCTTCCATAATATTAAATTTAGGATCACTAAATTTAGCCCCAAATCCAATTAGCATATTTTCAAGTTGATCTAGTTTGTGTTGTACTGGTTGTTTGTATCTCATTTTATATATGATTTTATAATACCTACTAAATGTGGTATCGTGTCAAATGTACGTAATATTTTTGATGTCTCCAAACTTGTTTCAGAAACAATAACTACTTCATTGTCTCCTAAATCAATGAATACAATAGGATAAGTTTTAGTTTGATACTGTTCTTCAATTGCATCGGTAAACTCGGTAAATTTATACCCATCAATGTTAGTATAGAATATTCCCGCTGCGTCTAGTTCACTCTTTAGCCAAGTACAGTAATCACAGTCATTTAATGTTAACAACCTAACTCCTATCTCTCTCTTCCCATTTCTCCTTTCCTTAGTATTCATAAGTAATTATTAATTATTTACTATTTTATAAAAAATATGGAAAATATCCTGGGGAACCAAACTTACTTATTAAGATCAACCAAATATTTCCAACGGTCTTTACCCGGGATTTAATGGGGTAAATATTGTTTATATAAATATATATGAGGATCAAATTTTAGTGGTTTAAAGTGGTGATATGGTATATTTAATGCCCAATTCATTGACGATACTAATAGCATCTTTTGAATGCATATAAAACATTTCACGATTACCTGATACACGAACTGCATCTAAATGTTCATGAATTTCTTGTTCAAGTTTATAAGAGCTAAAACATTTAAATGAATAAACTGGTATCCATGGAGTAGGTACACCTGTTGCTCCTGAAATTTCTTTTGCTCTTTCTTCTACTTCACGTACTGTCATTCCTATTTTAACCATGTCTGGCATTGATTTGTTTACTAAAACATAAACATACTCGGTAGGAACTAAATTACCACTTTGATCAAAAGGTGAGTCTTGATAATAATTCACATACTCCCAACCCGGCATAGCTGGGTCAGGAGTTAATGTGAACGCTGTGGCTTTACGACAAACTACATCTGGTGATAGCTCATTCATGTCTAACGGCTTATAAAAATGAGCGTCTTCTATTGTTATTTTCTTAAGTGGTTTCATACTATTTGAATTATATTTTCTCTTAGCATTCTATCAATTTTCTCTCTAACAACATTAGGATGTGTGTTAAGATATGTTTGTTGATATTCCATAGGACCTACAATCCTACACCATTCATTTAAGTCATTAAATATATTTTCTTCATACGCTCCTTCAACATACATTCCTGCGTCTGTAATTAGTCTTTCTAATTCAGACATTTTATCCCAATAATCATATTCTGGTGACTTTTCATCTCCATATATATTATTAAGACGGTTTAATTCTAATTCTGTTGTTTTTGTTAGTTGTAATTTCATAATTATTTAGTTATATATTTTACTAATTCTTTGTTCAACATCATTAATTTAAATTTACCTGGATTACTATTGTAAATTGATTTAACCATATTATAACTTACATCTGTAGCAAATATTTTCTCAGTAACAATTTTACTTATACGTTCTATAAGTGATTTTTCAACCGCACTATCTTTAGCATAAAACTCTAAATAGTTAGCAATCCTTGTACCTAATGTAGCAGCAATATCTGCTCTATAATCTTTATCTTTACCAACTAAACTTTTAAGTGTATTCATCACATATTGTTCATCTTGTGTCATGATGTTTTCTGGTGAAATCATCTTATCCAATTTATTATTAATGAACATTGTAAATAAAGTACTAAACTCAGAACCAACTGAACCTTCTCCAATCATTTGAATTAATGGTAATGACTCCTCAAATGATTTAAGTGAACTAATACTATTAAAGAACATACTAACACTTCTACTGTTAACTTCTTTAGTTATTAGTTCCGGATGTAATAACATAAAGTTAATACAACGACTATCTAGTTTAGACTGTTCAGCCCACTTACCCCAACATTTAAGATCAAATTTTAAATTAGCACTAATAAATCTTGTTTTTTGAGCGTTATCAATACTATTAACTAAATAATCTCCATTATCAGGATTGGCAGTTAATATAATATGCCAATCTTTAGGCAACTTCCAACTTATATATTGTTGTCTATCAATTAACTCCATTACAGCTTGAATGAATCTCATATCAGCTCTATTCCAATCATCTAATAACAAAACACCACCTTTTGTTTTTCCACTAATCCATTCTGGTGGACAATAACTCATACGATTTAGACCAGTTGATTCAAAACCTTTCTTTCTATAATCTTCAACACTATTCTCATCTACCCATTCAGTTTTTTTACCTTCATTCATTTGGAATTGTCTAATTGGAAAACCAACCAAGTCACCTATTTCTTCAATCTGTGCTAAGTTCAATTTAACAAAATTTAATCCTAACTCATCTGCTAACTGAACAATAGCTGATGTTTTACCAATACCTGAATCACCAATTACTTCTGTACTAACCATTGGCTTATTATTTTCTTGTAAGTAACGGTTATTGTCAATAATGTGTTTTAAGAAATCTTTTAGTTCATTAACATTTAATGAAACAGATGTGTTTTGTTTGTTTGTCGTTTTTTTAGCCATAACTTATTTTTTTATTTGTTTTTTTATTATAATTAAATATAATTCATTTATCAAGGTCATTATTTAATTTGAACTTTAGCTCCTGGTAATGAATCATTAACACTTCTTCCTGAACAATGAACCCATAAAACTGGTTTACATGGTTTAATACTTGTTTCACATTCACCATCAGTTAAGTAAATTAAGTTTTGATATTTATCTCTATTGTCTTGTAAATATTCAAGTACTGGATCATAACTTGTTCCACCTCTACCTGTTACTTCTTGAGCTTCTTGTATTTTACCTTTATATTCATAAACACGACCAATTGAAGCATCACATTCAATTACAGTTACTTGAGTTCCTGTTTTATGTATATGATATATTTCACTTAAAAACTCCTTTAAATCATCTTTACTAACTGAACCTGATGTATCAATAGCAACTAATGTATTTTTCTTTTGTTTGATTTTAAGAGCTGGATTACCATAAAAACGTTTATTTGGTTTACGTCTTGTTTTCTTAGTATAGATTTTAGAAGCCATACCATTAAAACGTCTTAAATAAGCTCTCCAATCAAGTACTGGTTCTTCACTAACATATAAACTATCAATCAATTCTTTTAATTCACCTGGTATATGTCCTCTTTGTTTTTGTACTTGTTCAGCAACATCTTTAAGTTGATGTTCAATTTGTTTTTCCATTAACTTCTTTTCAGCATCATCCATACCCTCAAATTGTTTCCAAAACTCATGAGATGCTTTAACTTGTACTTTAGTACCATCACCTAATGTTATTTCTCTTGCCTCACCATCTCCATTTGCTGCTTTCATAGCATCTACAAACTTACAAACATCACCATTTGGATTATTTTTACATTCTTGTAAAAGTAATTCATAATATTTTCTAGTACCTGCTTTTAAAGGCATATTCAATTCTTTAAATGGAGATTTAGTTATTTCTAAACCATCCCAAGTTTCATCTTTGTATTCATCTTGAATATATTGATTTATTTCAATATCAGCAGCTATATTCAACAATTCTTTTTCTGTAAACTCATCAAACATTTGTAAGTGTTTAAATGCAATATGTAATAACTCATGTTTTAAAACTGCTACTTTACAATTGTCAGATATTGTTTCCCAAAATTTAGGACTAATAACTAACTTAGTATTAATACCATCTTTAGCGACACATGCAGTTGAGACACTATCACTAATTTCTTTATTAAGACTAATTAGAAACAATCCATAAAATGGTTCTTTGAACATTAATGTTTTAGCGTGTTTGGCTATATCACCATGCATATCATTTATCATATTTTCTTATTTATATAAATTTAATTATTGGGCCTCGGTCGTAAAAACAATATCTACTAATGACTCAGCAGCTGAATTACTTAATTTAAATTCACGGTTAATATTATCTAATAAAAACTGTTTTACAATTCCGCCTTCTTTTCCATCTTTAAAATTCATTCTCAATCCAGTACCAAACGTCTTCCAATCCTTATCCCAATGTATGCCTTTTGTTTTAAGCATTTTTAATAGACTTTTTAAGTTGGTATTAGACGATGTATAATAACTTGGTCTGAATCCTGTTGTATGTATTAGTTCATTTAGTAAAAATGATATTGATAATAATGTTGGTTGGTCAATTACTAGATTAGACATCATTTCAAAACCCAACTTAACATTTGATTTATCAGAACTAAATAACATATCACGAAGTGTTTGTAAATAATCATCATCCAATTCAATTCCTTCTTTATTCAACTCAACAAATAACTCTTCATCAAACACAAATTTCATCTTTCCACTTTGTATAAGTGTTTCATTATTAATAATAATGTTTAACAACTCTAACAATTTATTTTCACGATAAAGATCAATTGATATTCCTTTTACTTTATAAGTATTATCATTATACTCAGTAATTATTTTTGGATATTTTGTAAATTCTTTTAATATATTATTTCTAACAAAACCAACTTTACTTTTATCAATTGCATTATTATATATATTAATAACATTATCATGTAATGTAGTTTTAAATTTTTTTACAATAATATCTATGAAATTTTCTTTAATAAAATTAATTTCATCATGTTTTAGTTTACTAATTAACTCATTAAAATATCCTTTATTAATTATAACCACACTAGCCATTCCAACTCTAGATGTTTTTTTCAAGTTGTTATCCTTAATAAACTCTTTAAGTTTAAAACGTGGTATTTCACTTGCTTTAGAAGCATAGATAATATCTCCTTTTTTAGGTATTACTGTGAGTTGTGATTTAATTAACTTAATCAAAGTAAAGATTTTATCAGCATCTCCCTCTTCAATAAAGTACTTATCCCAACTCCACCAATTTTGAAGATGCCATTCTGGAATACTTTTATTATAGGCAATATTAACAGGCAATACCTTATTCATTTTTATACTCATAATTAGTCTTTTTTAGTTGTTGTTTTATTAAATAAAATACTTGCTAAGAAATTTAATCCAACTGCTTGCCAAAATCCAATTGTAGGTAATCCAAATATTATTGGCATTAACCAATTCCAAAGAATCATAAGTGGTGCTCCTAAAAGTAGAGCGACTATACCTAAAACTCCAATTATTGATAAAATTTCTTTTATTTTTACAATGTTTATCATATTATTTATTTTATATTTAAATTTAATTAATTAATTGAGGTTAAAATTATTCTCCATCTTCTTCTTCATTTATAACTTCACCATAGTATATATGATCACTTTGTAACTCATAACCAAACTTCATATCAACATTACCATTTCTATTCTTCATAAAGTTCATATATGTTCCACCACCATCACGATCACTTCTTCTTCTCATCTCCATCATTGCATCTGTCATATGTTTTAATTTATTTGAACCTACAAACTCACCAGATTTAGTAACTTGTTGAATTAATAAATGTGATGTAAATTTCTCTTGTTTATTTTCACCTTTATTATTCTTAACACACAAATCAACTAACCATGATTCAGCTTGTTTTCTATCCCATTTGTTATCATCTCTAACACCTTCTATTATTTCAGCAATTGAATCTATTAATACTAAATCCCAACCCATATTCATAACTTGTTCAATAACATCTTTTGTATTATGTTCTAAATAATCAGACATAAACAATGTTTGTATTTGTCCAAATTGTGGAAAACGTTGTGTATATTTAAACATTTGTTTTTTACCCATTTCACCTGAAATAAACAAACATTTTCTTCCACGATTTTGAACCCCTGATAAAACATCTAATAGTACAGTTGTTTTACCTACTCCTGGATCACCTATACACATAATATTAGTAGCACATGGAACACCACCTTCATGTGATATTAAATCATCAATTGACATACCACTTTTCATAGTTTCCATCATTCTTGGATCAATATCTAAATTATTCAATTTTATGATATCTAAATCAATTAATGTTGGAACTGATACTTGATATTCAGCTACTTGTTTTTTACTTGGTCTACCACGTTTTTTCATACTTTTTGATTTTTTATTTATATTTAAATTTATTGAAACAGTTGCGGTCAATCAATTTTATTATTCATATTCCGCTTTTCTTCCGTTTCTTATTATATAATAAATTTAACATAATAGTCACGGTCATTCAATTATTTTATTATTCTTTTAATTATTAATCCAATAATTTCAATGATATCTTTAATAATTTCAAACACATTAACTACAATCACTAATAATATAATTAACCAAATCATCATTTTTCCGTTTTTTCTTATATAATAAAGATAGCGAAGGAGTCCGGGTCAATCGCCCTGACTCCTGTGGAGTATTATAAAAATTTATACTATGCTACTTTATACTGATAGTTAGAATAATCATACTGTCTAACAATATCTTTAGCTCGTAGTAAAGAAGTTAGTTCTATATATGATTGTGACACATTTAATTCTTTCATCCACAACTGAAAATTACTGTCACCTAAAGTTTGTTGTCTTTCTTCTTCAATTTCTTCTAAACGTTCAATTGAAACGTTATTCATAAATGATAATTGATCCATCTTTATTTAGTTTTAATCTTGATCTATGATATTTAGGTTTTTTACCTTTATATTTTACTACTATTATTTTTGGTTCGTCTTCATTAATTGTTTTACTTAAAATCTTCCTGTTTGTAGGTATTTTCATAATAAATTATTTACGATGAGTATAACCTATTTTAATTTCTTGTTTTGGTAATGCTGCAATTCTTTCTTTCTCAATACGTGATTTTTCATTTTTACGTTCCCAATACTTCATTTGTTCAGCTAATGGTAACATTGTTGGATCAAAATCTGGATGAAATTCATTCATCTCTTGTTTATTACGTTTAGTTACTTTTTCAAACTTATTTAACATTCTTTCTTGATCGGAATTTTTGTCGTAGTTAAAGCCCATAGTTATTTTATTTTTATTATTATTTTAAAAATTATTGCAATTATTCCTAGTGTTATCACTGAAGTACAAAACCATACTGTTAAGAAATATAATATGTCTTCGATTTTTCTTTTCATATATTATCTATTATCAATTACCCAATTAAATAAATCTTCAGCTTCTTGATCAATTACAACTTGATGTTTACGGAACTCATCATAATTATAATTTCCATCTGGCCAGCATTCATCTCTATTCCATCCCTCAGGAAATAATGGTCTTAAATCGTTATCACTTAATTTCGGATTAATCAACTTAATAATATCATCAAACTGATGTATTGGTAAATCAATTAATGTTTGTAAATTTTCTTTTGTATTATTCATATTTTTATTTATATAATAAATTTAGTGAGTGAATTAAGGTCATCCTATTTATTCATAACAAACGCCTTATCATCCCACGTTTTAGCTTTACACAATGTGTAATTGGTCTGGTTATATAAATTTGTGTTTGACCAATCCTGATTAATATCACCCACTTTCATATCCATAAACATTTGTTTATCCATCAATATTATTTTATTTGTCTTACGAGCAAATACTGTTAACCAATAATCAGTACCTTCAGCTTTAAATTCAATTGTTTGTAATGCGCCTTTTTTAAAACCCCTAAACACATCCATCGCTGAATTCCATTGTTTCTTACCCCACTTATTCTTTAATCCTAAATCATCTACAACAATAATAAATCCAGCTCTTACTTTAACAATCGCTCTATATTCACCTTCACGATCATTAATAAATTCAGTTTCGTTAATGTTGCTTGTGTTAATAATTTGTACTTTTTTCATATCTTTCGCTTTTTTATTATAATTAAAGATAGCTAAAGAGCCGCGGTCAGACGCAGAAAATTGAATGTATATACCAATATATTATAAAAAAGGCTACTCCAACCGGAATAACCATATTTTAGGGTGATTTATATTAATTCTTTCTCAATTTCTTTTACATTTTCTTCAAGTATTTCTTGTTTAGGTTCTTCATATGCCGCTGGAGATGGCAGTCCACTATAATGACAAAATTCTATTTCTTCAGGAGTAGTTTCTTCTTTCATTTATTTTTATGTATTATATTTTTTATATGTTGATATCCCACTTATAATTCTAAGCCCACCACATTCTTCTACGGATGTATGATTTTAGTTTAGATCTACGCCTAATAACAATAACTCTAGTTAAATTATCACCGGTGTGTTCAAAATAATATTGTTTATGACTTTTCATTTTCTAGTCTATCTAATTCTGTTTTTAATGAACTGGTATTATAACCACTATCAAATTTAGTATTGGGATCTAATTCCTTAATCTGTTCAGCTAAATCAACACAATAACCCCTATTATAAAAATCATGTTCAATAGAGTCAGATAAGTTGCTCATCCTTTCATCTCCATATATGGATATACGAAGATCATAGTCAGTCCATTTAGTTTTATAGTCGACGATTAAATACCCTTTAGTCAACCGCCTACCTAAGTTATGCAATGCTCGATTTCTAACCCTAACAATTGAATTATCGCTTCCAAATAGGTGTAAAAACCGAAGAACCCACCTGGGACAATATTTAGGCTTGGCTTTATAGTCCATGTAAATAACTAATGGTTCCATTGCCTTAAATATTTCACCTGCTTCAGAATATGGAACTGAACCTAAGTACTGATACTTCTCATAAAAATCCTTAGGAAAAAATACCGCATGTAAATCATTTAATGTGATGTCTCTGGTATGTATAAATCTTTTTTTCTTACCTTTGAATATAACCATGTCTTTTATTTTCATAACTTTTGTATTTCTTGTTTAACTTCTTGCCAATAGTCATAACGTGTCATTGAGTTTTGGTTGTACAATATTTTTTTAATTTCATCAACTGCTATTGTAGCAGCAACCTTACCTCCATCTGTTGTCAATAAACAAGCATATGAATATGTGTCAACTAACTCTTTTGCTTTTTCTTTAGGAGTCAATGTATTCTCTTCGTCAGTATGTTCATATGCTCCATCTGGACCAATTTGAAAGTCATCTGAGACGTATGGTTTGTTCATTATAAATGCTCTTTTAAATAAGCAATAAGTATTTCTTGTAAATCCTCTTCTACTAATTTGCCTTGATTATCAAACACATCATAGTTTGTATAACCTACAATACCCTCTTCTAATACAATAACGGTGTATTCTTCCTCATTATATTCAACATGAAATGTTGTTTCGGTTTGTATTAATTTTATACTCATTATTTTAAATGTATTTTATGAATATTGTCTGTTAACCACTGTAACGCTTCTTCATCACCATCATCAATAGCGTGTTCTAAAGCGTGTAGAATTGAAACATCAAATGTGTCTGTGCCTGGGAATAATTCTGGTTGTCCTGCTAATGAACCAATTTCAAATTGTACTGTAACTGTCATAACTTTTATTTTTATTTTAATTAAATATATGTATATATCTTGGGTCAACAAAAAAT
>Ga0181349_1000587_pt1 | contig 15622 bp, 16 predicted proteins | sample Su13VDMM110SD_FD_130106 | JGI IMG/M metagenome (GOLD analysis project Ga0181349, IMG submission 130106) | Freshwater viral communities from Lake Michigan, USA - Su13.VD.MM110.S.D | ecosystem: Environmental > Aquatic > Freshwater > Lake | place: USA: Michigan | collected 2013-07-16 | reverse complement strand
TAGCCTACGGGGATCGTGGGGTCGAACGTCTTGAGGCAGCTCTTAGTTCAGGAACACTCAAGGGTCATCTGGTACACCTATGAGCTACAAGATTTCCCAGCATGGCATCGGGCTGAACTTTCAGGTGCGCTCAGCGAGCCGCCCGAACGTGGTGCACATGGTTGACCTCCGTGAGAACAAATGCTCCTGCGAGAACTGGGTGTGCAAGCTCGGTCGGCCAGAGATGGCTGACAAACCCATCGAGGAGCGTCGTTGCAAGCACATCAAGGCGTGCCGCGAATGGCTTGCTGACTACGTTATCTCTAAAGTACGCGACTAACGTGCGTCTTTTTACAAAAATTATCGCCGTGACTTGGGGGCTTTCCCTAAGCGCCTACACCATCGAGTCGGTTATGCCGGCGGTGGCAGCGGTGGAGTCGGGGCATGATTACCGGGCGGTCGGGGACGGAGGGCGAGCGCTTGGGGCTTGGCAAGTATGGTCGGTGGCTTGGGACACGGCTAACGGCTGGCGCGTCAAACATCGTATGACCCCTATCTCCCGCCAGCAGTGGCGTGACCCTGCCGCCCAAGAGAGCATTGGGTTCGCCCTCTTGAGCTGGCACCATGAGCGCTTAGTCGCTAACGGGGTGACTAAGCCTACTGTCCAGCAACTCTACCTTTCTTTCTCCATGGGCCATGCTGCCTTTAAGGGCATAGGCTTTAACCCTAAGCTGGCTCCCGCCCGAAAGCGGGATGCGGCTGAGCGCGTGCGTAACTTATGTCCCTGAAACAGAACCTACAAGACGCACAGGCTATGCTTCGCAGCATAGACCTCATCGCCAGCGACGCGATGAAATACCACCAGAGGATCGAGAAAGAGAACACGTTCCTCTACACCCACCACCGCGACCTTTTGCACTCCCTGCACATGTTCATCATGGCGCACGCCAGGGACATGGAGGACGAGGAGGCAGACGCCCTCCGGTTCCTTGTCAAACGGCACTCCGTCCTGCTCGCTGATTTCGAGATCACAAAAAACCCAAAGATTGTGGTTGACGAAGACTGGGACTTAGACGAATAAACATACTCTACATTAACCCTACATAACCATGAGTCACGAAATCATCAATCAACTCCGAGCTCCTTTCAATGCTGACCGCATTGAGTGGCGCGTCGGTTCCTGCGGCGAAAAACAAGACGGCTCCATCTGGGCACGCTGTCTCGCCTACATCGACAACCGCGCCGCCATGGAACGCCTGGACGACGTGTTCGGCATGAACTGGTCGCAGACTGAAGCGTTCCATCAGGTCGGCTCTCAGGCCGTCTGCGTGGTCACGATCAGCATCGGGAACCATCCTCACGGCGACTCGTTCCTGAGCCGCACCGTCACTGGCTCGTGCTGCGTGGAAGCCAACGGCGACATCGACCCGTTCAAGTCCGCTGCCTCTGGCGCTATGAAGCGCGCGGTAGTGAACCTCGGCATCGGTCGCTATTTGTACGACCTCCCTGAAGGCTGGGCTGTCATCGACGCCTCTGGCAAGTACGACGGCAAGACTAAGCAGGGGAACCGCTTCCGCTGGAACCCTCCTATCCTTCCTGAGTGGGCTCAGGCTGGCGGCTCTGCCGTTGCTACCCCTGTCATCGAAGTTCGCACCGTTGCCCCGGCTCCCCGCCCGGCTGCCGCCCCTGTCAAGCAGACCAAGGCTACCCTCGTCCTGCCTCGCGAAGTCGATGAAGTCCTCGACAACGCCACCCGTGTTAAGGTCATCGCTCGCCCGCATGACGGCATCCCCGCCTCGTTCGGCTCTGGCGCCGACCCTGTGATCCCCTTCGGTAACAACAAGGGCAAGACCATCAGCCAGCTCAGCGAACGCGACCTCGACTATTGGGCGAACAAATGGGAGCCGCGCCCGTGGGAAAAGACCGGCAAGGTCAGCCCGAAGGATGCCGCCCTTAAGGACGCCGCTGTCTCTCTCTGGAACAAGACCAAGGGTGGTGCTGCCAAACCCCAGCCCCCAGCGGACATCGAAGTCCCGGCCTTTGAAGAACCTTCTGACGACGTTCCGTTCTAAGTCATGGCCGAGCACATGCTCAGGATGGTAGGACTCTCTAGGGAGAAGGTTCAGAGCCTTCTCTCTGCGGGTGCCGCCCCTAAGTTCAAGTCTCCCCTTGGCTACGACAAGCACACTGAGCTCAAGCGCTGGGAGCGAGTAGCCAGGGCTTACGATATGGTCAAGAAGGGTGCGCATGTATCCACTGCCTGCCAGTCATGGGGGGTAAGGATTGCTGAGGTCGATCAGTTCGCCAAGACGAACGGCTTCCCGTCGGTCGGGAACTACCACGCCCGGTCTGACAGCAGGAGCCGTAAGGGTTACGACGCCGCTTGTAAGGATGGCATGGCTAAGGCCGTAGTCGAGGTTGGCGTGACACGCGAGGCTATCTATGCCTATGCCCGCCGGTACCGCCTACTATCCCCTGAGAGGGCGCGCTTCCAATGAGGCACGTCATCCTAGTGACGGGGTACGCTAGGGCTGGCAAGGACACGTTCGCCTCTGGGCTCAGGGCTTGTTGCCCTACCCTAGTTAGGGTTCAGTTCAGCTCCCCTTTGAAGGAAGCAGCTGGCCTAGCCTTCAGCCACTTCGGTCAACAGGTGGACTTCTTCGATGACTCAATCAAGGAGCAGCCGCGTTACCGGGAAGTCCTCCTATCCATAGGCAAGGCGGCTACCGAGGTGCAGACGGGGGTGTTCGCTGAGGCAGCGTTCGTAAGCGTTAAGCGTTTCCTAGACCAAGGGTACCACGTTGTCTTAACCGACTGGCGCCGTCCTATTGAATACGAGATCATCCGGTCTGGGTTGTCCTCTATGCCCGACGTTAAGGTCAGGGCTGTGCACGTCGCGCAGGCAGGCCAGATGGCTCAGTCCCCATGGGAGGAACAGAACGTCCAGGGGTGCCTAGCGAACGTGGACACGCATCCCGTTGAGGCAGACCTTGGCGACCGCCAAGCCCTGTTTGACCAAGCTCGGGTTCTTTCTACACTCTGGAACCTATGCTAACGAACATCATCGCCATGGGTGACAACCACGGCCATTTGGCCTGTGACGATACGTTAGACGCAATCATGGAGGGGGTGTCCCGGTACAAACCCAAGGTGCGCGTGCACTTAGGCGATAACTGGGACATGACTTGTCTGCGTAAGGGCATCGAGAACGGTTCTAAGGAGGCCATCGACAATCTCCGTGAGGACATGGACGCGGGAATAAAATGGATCAGGCGTTATAGACCTACACATTTTTTGTTTGGGAACCATGAATGGCGTGTGTACGACCTATTGCATAACACCGATAGCATGTCCAAGGCGCGCAAGGCGCAGGACGTCATCGACGAGATGAAGCGCGAACTCAGGGCGGTAGGGTGCAAGGTGATTAAGCCGTACGACGTCAGGGACTGTAAGATTACTATTAAGGGCATCGACTTCATTCACGGCATGAGCCACGGCAAGAACGCTTTGCTCCAAGACCAAGCCACCTACGGTACCCCTGGGAACGGGTTCGCCATGGGGCATCTGCACCGCGAGGAGCAGTTGAACTACCAGCACATCGAAGGCGGGGCTGCGTTCCTATGCGGGTGCGCTATGGATATCAGCCTAGCAAATTACGCCCTCAGACGCAGTGCGACGCTTCGGTGGCAGAACGGATTTCTTAGGTTCGTTACGGACGGCAAGAAGTACAAGGGATACCAGATCCACCGCTGGGACTCTAAGCACTGGGTGTTCGACGGCGAGCTCTGGTCGTCTGGCCGTAAGCGGAAATAATTAGTTGACTCAGGGCATGGCTGGTAGAGGATACACGAGCCATGAATGAACCTAATAACCTAATCCATCGCCAAGGCTTTGAGGCTTGGGCTGACAACATCATCGTGAACATCATCGAAGAATTGGGGACGACCCCGTTCGAGTACGTCGCTGAGGAAGATGACGTCACTGTGCACATCCGTCTCCAGGACGGCAGCGTGTCCGCCACCGTCAGGGCTTACATCCCCGGCAAGGGCTGGCAGTACCACGATCGCGTTATCAAGGTGGGGGAGCGCAAATGATTTACGAGTTCAGGAACCCCATGCCGGTGGAGACACCGCTTGGGTACGGCATGCTTCTTTATGTCAGAGACGGCGGCACGTTTTCTAACGACGTGTTCGCTGTGGTGATGGACAAGGATGGGGTCATCCGTCACATGACGACCGATCAATTCCAGCTCGTTCGTAACGATACGTTCGGCATCAGAGTGGAGGATGCACAATGAGCAAAGTCCATCTTGAGGTGACTATGATGAAACGCATTGGCGAACTGAACAAGGAGATTGAACTCCTCAAAGGCCAAGTGAACTACTGGAGGATTGAGGCCGAGTGCGATCACGGGCGGTGGCTTAGGTGCCTAGAAGACTTGGAGAAACTGAGGGCTTTGTCCTTCGTCACCGCAGTACCAAGCGAGGTGTACGAGAAACTCAAGGCGGAGAACGAGGTGCTCCAGAACCGATGCGACTTCCTAGAGGGCAAGCAGCCATGAGCGAGCTTACTGTGTACAAGAAGCGATGGGGTAAAGCTCGTGACGCTGCCTTCAAGATGCAAGATAACAAGTGGACACTAGAACAGGCTTCCGCTGACACGGGCCTCTCAGAGAAATCCATCAGGCAGGCTGCGTATCGTCAGCGCATACCATTGAAGGGGAAGCCAGGTCGTCCTGCTTATGGCTCAGTCAAGCAAGCTGTCCTTGAGGCGCTAGTAGGTTGTGAGACAGCCGAGCAACTACAAGTCCGCACCGGGCACAGAATGTCCAGCATCCGTAGCGCTTGTAAGTACATGAAGATCCGTCTTCAAAAGGAGGAGCAGTCGTGAGCCACTTTAAACAAGTAGGTATGTCTTGCAAAAACACACGCTTCATCAAACGTGGACTGACATGCGGGGAAGTCCAGCGCGTTGAGAGGGTCAATAAGGCTGACCGTGATCGCTGGAACGAACTCATGGCTCAACCTTGGAATAAATGGCGCCTCTACTCCGAAAACAAATCTACGGCAAAATCAAACAAGCCGTGATTACAGCCTTTGCATCTGACCAGACTTACGCAGCAGTGCAAGCCCAGCATGGCTTCCGGCGCGCGAGTATCTATAATGCCGCTAAACAACTTGGCTTGACCCTCAAGAGAAAACGCGCAGAACGGGCTGACGCCAGCATAGCTCAGTCGGTAGAGCATCCGCCTTGTAAGCGGAAGGTCGTCGGTTCAACCCCGACTGCTGGCTCCACTCCCCCTACCAATGCCTGAACTCGCTAAATGCCATGCCGCCGGATGTCCGATCAAGAACCAGTGCCTACGGTTCACTAAGAAATCTGACGACCTCCTCCAGCTCTGGCTCAAATCCATGCCTTATGACCAAGAAACACAATCCTGCAAAATGCACGTCGAGAACTACGCCGCCGAAAGCAAGAAACAGAAATGACCTATTCGCGGCTCTAGTCTCCCTGGTTGGTTGCAACGGACGCACTGAGAAGGTGGACACCGGGTTCATGACCGTGAGCCAGTTCACGGAAGTATTTAAACTCGGAGAGAAACAGACGTACGTTTGGCTTGAAAAGCTCGTCAAGGCGGGCATGGCTGTGAAGAAGACGTATCGCATCCAGACGGGGATCTACTGCCGGAACGTCATGCACTACTGTCCGAACAAGAAAGCCAAGGCCATCATAGACCAGATTAAAGACGGACGGTAGGCTCGGGGACAAGCCAGCGTCCTCGCCGTTTCTCCCCATGAGTCAACCTATTGACGTCCCCAGATAGCGGCTAGGTACAGCCTGCTCACTCGACGTCTGAGCGCAAGGGTTTTCTGGATTTATATTGTCGAATACTCAAGACTGGTTGCTTCTTGTTCGCAGCGGGCTTGCCTTCGACCTTCTCGACTTCTCGCTGAGACTTAGCCCTAATCCATCTAATCAGAGCATCGAGCGCCTCCGGTGAAGCATAAGCGATTGCACCCACGGCGCCGATAAGCAGTCCAGGGCTAGTGATGTACTCCTGCAAGGCAGAGTGCACGACGACTGCCGTGATCGCGGCGGCGAGCACCCGTCGAGCAGCCCATCCCCATGACACTTTCTCAGTACTGAGGAGGAGGCGTGCTGTCATGCTCAGCGCCCCGAGGATACCAGCGAGCACACCGTCGCGGAACTCGCGCGGGAAAGTCTCGGGGTCAATGGGGGGAGGAGGAGGACTCATGGCGATGGAGGTTGTTTGGCGTTCACCCGGTCACGGACTAAATCCCAGAGGAACCACAGCAGTAATGCTGACCCCCCAGAAAGTGTGACGGCTACGATAACGCTAAAATACTGGCTCTCGATAATGAACGGGACAGCCCCGCAGAGCATCCCGCAACCGATGAGACTTAGACCCACTTTCGGGGATACAAACGCGGTGGCAAGGGCGCCGGCTACTGCCAAGGCTCCACCAATCCAACTCCAAGTCTGGGTAGCCATGTCAGCTTTCACCCTCTCGACCTCGGCGGTGAGCTCAGTGATCTTATCGTCCTTAGCCTTGATAGCCTCCTTGTTCTTGACGACTTGGGCTTCTAGGACTTTCCATTCATCCTCCATGGCCTTCTGCTTAGCCTCGGCCTTCTTGCGCTGCGCTTCGTATTCGGCGTCAGAGGCTTTCTCGCTCCGTTGGCGCGCGTAGGCGACGTCCCCTTCGTGCGGCTTAGGCAACAGGCTCTGCGCTATGGAGAGCTCTTGGTCTGCCTTACCCGGCTTACCTCCTAGGATGAGCTCCCTTGACACGACTACGGAGGCGGCAACGCGGGAGTCGATGACGTCCAACCCCTTGCCAACCTCGGCCAAGTTGACCTCCGCTGGTACGGGAACTGGGTTCACCTTGCTCGGGTCTTCGACCGTGGCGCAACCAGCGAGCAGGATCAGGAACGGGATAAGGCATCTCATCGGTAGCGCTGGATGACGTTAGGTGCTAACGGTTTGCCTTCCTTGGCCTGACGTGCGACATTCAGGGTCATTCCCCTTTGAGCCTCGGTCGGGACGGCCACTGGTGCCCTCCTAGTTTCCGCCTTATAAGCGTCAGAGAGCATAGCCTTGATAGCCTTCTCGTATTCCATCGTCTCCATAAGCTTAGCCTTTGTGCCGGCGGAGTACACGGTGAAATAACGCACAGCGGACATGCCTTGACGTGCACGCATCTCGCTCACGATTACCTGACCTAGAGCGTTCGTCAGGACGTAGTTGTTCGCTTCCTGCAACGTGCCACGGGCAGTCTGGAGTGTAGTGGCTTCAGCCATTCCCATCATTTCTGTACGGGTGCGAGCGATATCAGTAGCAACCTGAGATAGAGGACGCTTCTGGAATACCAGAGCCCGACGATAGATGGGTAATGGGAGTGCCTGAACAACACTCTGAGTCCGGACTTCAACTCCCAAGTCTGCAAGCGGCGTACTCAGACTGCGTTCGAGGTCAACCAGACCCTTAGCGGTACGGTCGAGCTCTTTAATGGCGTTGTTCAATTTGATCTTATCACCAAAGTAGAAGCGCTCGGCGTCGTTGTACTCCCTAGCTTTATCAGCGAACTGGCGACCGAGTTCGTTTTCAACCTCACGGCTACGAGTCTCTGAGGCGGCGGCTTCCTTGCGGCGTTGGGCTTCCTGCTTAGAGGCGGCTGTCGCGGCAGCTTTGCGTTCATCTATTGCCAACCTAACTGCCTGTTCTTCCCACTTGCGTTGAACATCGACAAGTTCGTTTTGGTTATTAGTGAACTCAATCTTCTGTTCCTTGATGATGCGGCGGGCGGCAGCGGCAATCTTTTTTGCTTTAGCTGCATTATAAGAAAGCTGTTCCTTCTGGGCCCTTCCGAGTGAAGGGTCAGGGCGTTCTTCTCGTAGAACAGGTGTTGTTTCCTGAGTGGTTGCCTGTCGGCCTTCCTCGATACGTTTAAGAACAGACGCGATATTCGCATTAACATTCTGAAGCGCCCCTGGCCCGTTGTTCACAGGATTTAGCCCTTCATTAAGGAAGCCAAGTCCAGATAGGGGAGCCTTTGTGTACTTCGGGATGTCTGCGCGAATGTCACCGATTGTACTATCGAGCTCACGCGCAACCATACGAAATGCTTCGCTTCCATGATAGTTAACCATCTCCTTGCCTCCTGTCTTATTGACCCATCCTTCGGAACCGATGCCAAAGAAGGGATACCATTTCCCAGCTGGGACATCAGTTTTCCCGCCCTTGCCAGTGCTTAGATAGAAGGGGACGTTGACTCCGTTAATATTACGCATCACGGCAACTCGTTCATCCCCAGGAGCGCCGAACCTAATTACGTCAGTACTCCCGCTGCTAACGACTAACGGCTGTCCTGCGCCTGCCTGCGTCTTAGTGGTGTACGGGATCTTTACGCTCTGGACGATGTAAGGTTCGTTCTTCGCTACGTCTTGTCTTGCGAACTCAGCGACGGCGGCGGCGACCTCATTGTTAGCGGAGTCGGTAGCCATCTTTTCCTTCACGAACTCGCGGGCTTCCTTGACGTTCGTAGCATTATGTTCGATGAGGTTCCCAGTGGATGCGTCATAGATACGCACGCGGTTCTCGGTCTTACCATCGACGACACGGGAGTCTTCAACGATGCGGAAGTTGTTGTTCGGATGGCCTAGGGCAACCTTAGTGTCCCAGCCGTCCGTGGCTTTAAGGGCAGCAAGACCCTGCTCGTTGAGCTTGATCCATGAGGACGGAGCCATATTAGCTTGCGACCAAGCAAGTGTATTGTGGTCAAAACTAAACGTCTCGCCGGTAGCCGTGACCTTCCCAAGACCGTCAATGCGCAGGCTCGTAACGGTTTGATTGATGTCTCTGACGACCTTGCCATAACCAGCAGGGTTAAGGAGAACCAAGCCCTTGCGGGAGTCGATGCCCAAGCTTGCGCGGATAACATTACGCATGCTTTCACCTAGCTTAATATTCGTGACGTCTCCAGTGAGCGCTGCGAGCTTTGCGGCTGACGGCTCGTAGCCAGCTGGCATGGTTGGGCGATTGTTCGTTGGGTCGATGCGGCCTGCTGCCTGCAAGTGCGTGACGTACACGTTCACTGCGTTCCAGTAGTCACCGTCGTTAGGGAACAGTTGACGGAAGCGTTCAGGTGTAACATCCATCCCCTGAGCGTCCTTCAATAGACCGTCCATTGTTACGACACCCTTGTTACGGATTACGGCTAGGTTGCGCTTAGCTGCTCCGATGCCGAATGTAAGAACGCTGATAGAAGGAACTGCTCCTCCTGGAGCCTTGACACCACCGGGCAGCACGTCAGACATACCGAAAACAAGACCGAGTGGGACGAACTCCTGATCGGAGACAATGGCGCCGCCAGTGTCCTTTGGGACATTTAGGCGAGCTTCTGACCCGACTTCTTTTTGCGTGGTCTTGACGTTGACGTACTGAGCGCGCAGAACAGCGTTGGACTTACCAGAAGCAAGACCCTCCATGATACCGACAAGGTTATCCCTGACGATAGGGGGTAGGTCAGGGTTTTCTCTGATGACCTTTATCTCGGCAGGGCTTGGGACGCCATGGAAGATGACCTGATTGTTTCCGGGGTTGACGGTAGTGGTAGTCCCACGTTGATCAGCAGGGACGCCACCGAGGGAGTCGCGCACGCTGTTCGTGATGCGGACAGTGGTGTCGCGCATCTCATCAGGAGTCTTGATGCGAACAGGGTCGCCAGGGTTCACCGGGTCGGTGAGCATGTGGTCTAGTCCGTTCTGTTTAATCCACTCAATCTTTACTCCATCGGGAACGCGAGGGTCGGAGAACACATCCATCTTGCTTCGTCGAACGCCTTGATCGCCACCGAGATTACGGGAGATGACACGGTACAGGTCGCCCATGACTGGGTTATTGATAGTCTCCCCGTTCTGGCGGAAGTACCCACGGACAGTCCCATCAGAGGCGTCCTCGAAGATCATGCCGTTGGACTCAAGGCGCTGACGTACGACGCCGCGCGTCTTCTGGGCGAGCCAACCGTACTCAGGGTTGATGAACGCCTCGAACTCGGAGGAGAGCGCGCCAACGGCTTCACGGGCAGATGGTGTCTCGATGTTAGGAAGTCCGCTTGCGACTGTCCCGTCCGGCAGTCCTCTCTCGGTGAACAGAACCCTGAACAAATCTCCTGCCTTGCGTACATACCCATTCTTCTCGGCTTGGAATAGCTTGTCGAAAATACGGACTTGTGCACCCGTACCAGGGGCGGCACCTAAGACATTTGCATAACCAGGCGGGTAGGAGTCATGTAGGACAGCAAGCCACCAAGCAGAGGCTTCCTGAACAAAGGGAGTGAGGGCTGACGAGTCGCCAGTCTCCTTGTAAAGTTTCTCTGCGGAGGCGAGGTCTGCCTTATATTTAGTAGCGTTTTCGGGGGTTAAGTCCGAGGCGTATAGCTCGAAGAAGCGCTGGCGGTTGCCGTCTGACAACAGACGCTTAGTGCTCGTCGGGCTGGACGGGTCAGCGTACAGGAAGCTAACGAGCTCAGGAAGGACAACCTGCATGGCGTCGTCTCGCAATTTAGCCTCAAATCCTTCATGGATCATCGTCAGTGAGTCCGCCTTGGTGTAGTCGATGAACACCTTGCCATTGGAGTCGTTGACATAATAACCGTCGGCAATCTGACGGATGGCTTGGCCTGCTGTGCCAACACGCATCTCGCCGGGGCGGATGGGGTTAAGCAAGGCGGCTTGTCGGAGCACTTCAGTCTCAACAAATGTGTCCCTCTCTTTCCCCGTCAATCCCTTCCTGTCGGCATCACGAACAATAGTCTCGCGGTCAACCAGACGGGACATCTGGAGGTCGCGCTCCTGCTCAAGCTTAGTCTTTTCCTTTGCAAAGATTTCCTTCTTAGCCTCATGCGAGGATAGTTCAGACTTCAGCTCAGCCACACGCTTCTGATCGTTGGCGGCTTCCGCGCGCTTGATGGCTTCTCCAATCTTTTCGATAGCAACGTCAGCGCGCTCGGTTGCCTTGGCGTTCTTGTCTAGACGCTGGTTAGCGGCAGCAACGGTTACGGCTGTGTTGTTGTTCGCGTTCACACGCTCGACTAGTCGTTCAGCGTAAGCCGCAGCCATAGCTGGGTCTGTTGGGTACATCTTGCCTGCCACTGTCTTTAGTGCGTCCATGTCGATGTTCGCGTGCGCGATACCGACCATCCCGCCCTGCATAGCGCCCGGGTTAATGAGCTCGAACCCAGCTGGCCCCATGCTTGCGTTCAGGAGGTTGTAGGCATCAAGGAGACGCATGGCCTTCTTGCCATCCACGAACTTACCTTCAGGGCTGACCCCGACCTCGCGGTTGAACATTTCATAGAAGTTCGCGCGCTGCTCTGGGCTTGCACGATTAAGGTAGTACAGTGAGGTGGACATGACGCCCATCTCGCGAGATGCGTTCACGCCAGCCGGGAGCATGGCGCCAACCTTAGCAGCGGCACCAGCAATCAACGCTCCACCGAAACCCATACCTGCACCAGCGGAAAGGCTGTCTTGAGTATTAGACCAAGCCAAGACTCCTCCAACAGATGCGCCAGCAACTCCTTGATAGCCAACAACAACAGTCTTTACCATGGCTTCTTCGAGCCCCATCTGTTGCAAGGAGCGCATGTACTTCGCGTCTTGCACCATCTGCATAATCTTCTTCGGGTCGCCCTTTGCTGCTTTGAGAGCCTCGGCTCCAGCCTCGATGCGATCGGCGGACTGAAGGAAAATAGAAACACCCTTGCGCTCTCCGCTTGAGATTTCGTTCGCGACGTTCGCTAGGAGTTTCCCGTTGCGCTGGAGCATAGGCCCGACGAACTTACCGCCAGCAGCGAACATGGCAGCGGCGCCATAATACTTCAGCGATCGACCGGCCATATTTACCATGCCCTCGACCCCGCCCTCTGAAAGACCGTAAATGCCACCGATGGTAGCGACTGCGGCTGTTCCTCCTCCAAGACCTTTGCCGATACGAACGAGGTTAAGACCTTCTGCGGTGACTCCACCCCCGAATTGACCTAAGATAATGTCAGAAAGGTTGTCAACAAAGCTGCCACTAAACTCAGCGGACTTGCCGGCGGCAGTAGCGACCATAGCAGTGCCAGCCTTCCCTGCAACGGCGGTAGGCTTAGGAACTTTAGCGGCGGCGACGCGCGCATCCTTCAAGAAGGTCGTGAGTTGACCACGGAGGTTCTTATCCCCCGCAGCAAGCTTACCAACAGTGTCTCGGATGGTCTTAGCCTCTGCCGAGGACATACTGATAGCGGAACGAACTTCCCATGACTGAGCGTTCTGAGAGAGAGCCAGGGCGATAGTTTCGTTCTCAGATACTACAACTCCCATGATGCGGAGGTTATCCTGCAACGACTTTACAGCCGGAGTGATAGCAGCACTAGCACCTTCGGCGGAGGCAATACCCTTAGCAAGATCTGCACCGAGAGACTTAGCCCTTGCAACAAGAGCCGAGTCAATGAAGGCTCCGACCTTTACACCCTTTCCGAGCGCTCCTACCACCTTCGCCGCTACACCGCCGGCGACGACAGATGGGTCAAGTACGGTTTGGGCTCGGTCAACGACTCCAATATTTGTTAGTTCACCAGCGGACTTTGCGGCTTCAACCCAGATAGCCTTCATGTTCGGGTCTTGAGTGGCGTTAGCCAGCCCCATGTACATGCGCTCGATGCCGCCACGGTCAGAGTTCATGAACGCCTGATCGTGGTTCTCCTGAAGTTGACGTGCCATGACAAGGATTTCCCCGTCCTTCATGAGCTGATAGCGCTTGGAACCTTGGATGGTGTCCTTGATGGCTAGTCTAAGGCTGGGGAACAGGACGCCACCTTGTTCCATTATGCGCTTAGCGTTCTCGTCCGTGTCCTCGTTTGCGGCCTCCAGGTTGAACAAGAAAGCGGTCGGGTCGGGAGAGCCTACGAACAGCCGGTAGAACTCTTGGGTAGCCTTTACGCCCCCGTCGAAGAAGGAGTACAGGCGGCTGGCTCGACCTGCCGGCATAAATGCACCTTCCTGCTTCAACTGTTCGAGGTCAACCATGACCTGCTGCACTTCTGGGTTTCTAACGAACTCTCCTGCCTTCGAGATAATCTGTTCCGGCTTGTCCCTGTTAAGGGCGATATGGTCGTATAGGCCAGAACGACCGACACGCTCAGCGCGTTCGAGTACAGCCATGGCGCGAGTACGTTTGGCTGGGTCTGTACGGAAATCACTCGAAAGGGATTGCGCATCATCTAGCGGGCCAGTGGCTAACTCAATAACACCCTGTGGCAAGTCCTTGGCAACAGACTCAAAGAACGAGGCTCCAAGATGCCCGAGCGCTTGAGCGAACTTCGGGATGCTTAATTCTGTCTGAAGACCCTTGTAGTAAGAGTAATCGCGAAACGCCTGAGCCTTAATATGGTTATCAGGTAAGTCAAAAAGGTTCGCTTGAATGTTCTTGGAGATAGCCTCGCCAGTCTCATGCTTTCGGTCAAACCTCATCATGCGACCACGGATGGCTTTCATCGTGTCGATACCGTATGGGCTGAGAGCGTTGTCCTTGCTCTTGCGCATGTAATCTACGACTACTGGGTCAACACCACGGGCTTCCGCAAAACTAATAATCTGTTCGTCCGTCAGATCCCGGTCAGCACGAAAAGTGTAGTCATTATCAGCATCTCGTCTGCTTTCTACGAGGGAGCGCAAGTCGTCACCGATGGCCGCAAGGACGTGTTCGGCGTTATGGTTAGACTCTAGCGCTGCCATGGCTACGGCGCGCTTGGCTTCTTTAGCGTCTGGGAATACACCGGTAATACGGGCAGGCTGTTCAGTGACCGTAGTCCCGATGGGGAAGCCCGGAATATAACGTGTCTTAGGATTAGCTTTAGAAGCAAAATCTTTCTCAATCTGGATGAACGCACCAGCGATAACAGGGTCGCTTGTTAAGGCAGAGGAGTCTAGGAACAGCGCGTTGTCAGGCGACCCAGGCGTAAGGGCCGGGACTGACGTAGCGTATCCTCCGACGACGCTTCCTCCTTGGTCATACTTGTAGAAGGGCTGGGAGAAGTCCGGCCCTGGTGTCGTTTCTGCCATAGATTATTTAGACTTTTGGGCTTTTTTAGCCTCAGCCTCAGCCTTGGCGTCAGCGACGAACTTGTCGAGCGCAGAAGCGGCGGAAGCCCGAGAAGCACCGAACTTCCCAGTTCCACGTTGTTCACCGATAAGCGATTGAAGTTCAGAGCGTGATCCAGAAGCCTTGCCCTTGGCATCAATCCCGAACCTATTCATGAACGCGGCCTCCGTTGGCGGGACGGCCTCCTTGCGTTCGTCTTCCGTGAGCAGTTCAAGCCGGCGCTCAACGCCATTGGCAGCGAGTTTGCGGTCGTACAATCCAATGACCATTTCTGCCATTGTCTTGTTCAGCGCCTTGAGGTACGGCTCGCGCTTACGCGGGTCTAGGTTGTTGATGGCCGCGATAGCTTCCAACACGAAGCCACGGTCAGCATCAGAGAAGTTGCCACCGGAGACGATAGCCTTACGCATGGACGCAAGAAGGATTTTCTCGCCCACGTTACCAGCGGTGTAAGCAGCGTAGTCACCCTTGTCCAGCGTGAGCAGGTCGAACAAGCTGACGCCACCTTTCTCAAGGCGTTCGTCGAGCGCGTTTTCGATGGACATCGTAGCATCCATGAACGAAGACCTAGAACCAAGGATATCAATGACTTCCGACTTGTTGCCCTGGAAGCCTCCAACGCGGATATCGGCCAGCCCCTTAGTCGGATCATCTGGGTAGTTCTTGATAATGTGCCAGTATTTCTTAGACCCCCATCCGCCACCAAATGAAGGAGCGATGTCCTCAATCGCCTTAGTGACGTCAAGGCTGAGCTTAATATCAGCGGTACGGCCCGACGCTACACTTGACTTCTCAGTCGAGATAAGGGTCATCTTCTTAGTAATCTGGTCGTCGATATCCAGCGTCATCTTGAAGGAGGCTTCTGCGAGCTTCTTGAAGGACGTAACCTGATCAGGCATAAGGCCCGCGACGGCAGCGGTTTTCTTGAAGTTTTCGTGCTGCTCGATATAGATACTCTTTGCGGTCTGGAGGGACTTAATTTCTGCTTCAGCTTGGACAACAGCAGCGTTCGGCGTAATACCGCGTGCAGGCTGTTGGCTGGCTGCTGGAGTCTGTCCTGGGACTACTGGCGCGGGGGCGGGCTCAGCGGCAGGCATCTGGCCGGTCATGAGTTGACGTGCAGTAGGCTTGGCGGAAGGGGCGGGGGCAGCAACAGCAGCGGCAGGGGCAGGGGTAGCAGCAGGTTCAACAGTAGCGGCGACCTTCTGGTCAACAGGAGTTGCAGTCTCAACCACAGGAACAACAGTACCCGTATCCACTGGAGCAGCTCCAGACTTAATAGCCTGTGATGCCTTCCAATCTGCGACGTACTCAGCAGGAGTCATCCGCAGGCGCTCGCCACGATAGCGAGATAGCTGCTCATCTTCACCAACGATAAACGCAGCGTCGCCCCAAGTCTTGGCTTCGGGTTCTGCGGCAGCGACAGTCGCACCTGCCGTTCCAGAAGTTAGTGCAGCTGAGACAACTGGTTCAGCAGC
>Ga0181349_1000584_pt1 | contig 15658 bp, 17 predicted proteins | sample Su13VDMM110SD_FD_130106 | JGI IMG/M metagenome (GOLD analysis project Ga0181349, IMG submission 130106) | Freshwater viral communities from Lake Michigan, USA - Su13.VD.MM110.S.D | ecosystem: Environmental > Aquatic > Freshwater > Lake | place: USA: Michigan | collected 2013-07-16 | reverse complement strand
GTTCCTGCTGGGTCATAGGGAGATTGATAAACGGGAAGGGCAGTGGCGGCCGCACCAATAATGAGATTGGAGGCGGCCGCGTAAAAGGGAAGAAGAAGAACCGATTTAATATTAGCAATGCCGTTGGTTAGTAGATTATTAATCTGTCCTGTTTTGGCCGCGATATTGGTAATCTGGTATTGGTAAATATCGGTGTAGGCAATGGTCTTGATTGGAGAAGACAAATATGCCTGTTCAAAGACAGGATTAAATGTGTATGCGGGAACATAGAGGTAAATGCTTCGGGCCATTGTGCCTTCACTCGCCCCACCTTGTACCAAAGTAGCGTCTAAACATCTTGCCCCCACCGAGATATTGGCTCTGTATGTGTTAGTACCTAAACAGGCAACCGACCCGTTGTTTGCGAGAGCAGAGGTAATCATCAAAGGGCAGACACCACCGACCGCATTGGAAACACTGTTGAGGGTCAAAGCACCAGCAATAGCAGCCGAAGCAAACTCAACCGTAGTATTGTTGAGGGTCAAAGTGAGTTTCATAAACACACCCTTCAACAAAGGAGCCATATTAAAAAAGGAGTGGAGATGTTTTAAATAAACCACCGAGAGAATACAGATTTGGAACATACCTTGTGTAGTATTATTCACACCGTCAGTCTTTTTACAAATATACGATTTCCAAAGATTACTGGTCTGGTCTGTGTCTAACTGACCCGCAAATGTGCCTGAACCGCTGTCGCCTTGTATATCGTAGTTGATGTATTGCTGACGCTTTAAGTAGCCAATATTTCCACCTTCGCTGTTATATCTATTAAAAGCACCTTGAACCACACCACCGAACACAGTAGTACCAAAATCGGTATTATTACAAGTACCAATACCCGTAGGGGAAACGGCTGCCTGATAAGACCAACTCAAAGGGTCATCGGGGTAAAAACCAATAGTCGCCCCCATCACAGCCACATCAGCCCAACTCAAAGTAGTCATCAATTTAAAAGAGTTCCACATATTCACAAATGGGGTCTGCTGAATTATCGTAGTTCCGTTGTAGTCCAAAGTGATAGAGTGTATCATCTGGCCGAACCAACTCTTCAACCCGACCGCGTAGTCTGCCGAAGTGGCTCCACCCCCCGCTGCGGGTAAAAAATTGGCCGCCGTAGCGATAGAAGAAGTACCGAGGGTCAAAAGCATCGGCATTGCTAAATAGGCCTCGCGATAAGACATATACTTATTGGAATTGGAAAGCTGGGAAGTGTCAATAATTGACTGATTACTATTGTAGTTCCCGTTCTGGTTGTCCAAAATATTAAGCCAGTCCTTCTTTACGAAGACATTGGGAGAGCCTTCTATCTCTTGGGATAAGTCAAAAACCAATTTGTCGCAACTCATTTTATATAGTAGTATTATACAAAAAATAATACTACTATTCCGCTAAACGCCCTAAATGCTTAAAGGTTGAACTTGATGTTTTTCACCTTCGGTTTCACCATCATACTTTTAATTTTGTCGTTCATAGCCTCTTTCTTGAACGGAGAGGTCATATTTTTCACTAAACCCATTCCGCCCATATTCGTCAGCGAAGGCGAGGGCCGAGCCGTTGTGCTAATATAATCGTCAATGGTCGCATACGAACTCTGTCCGCCCATACCGCCGTCCAACAATACGGTTCCACCGCGACCTTTCATCTTGCCTCTAACTTGGTGAGTGCGTCCGCCAAATGCTAATCTTGGGTGATAAACTAATGTGCTTCTAACCATATTTATATAATAAGAGAATACTATTACTCAATGCCTTTCTTTCGTAAGTTTCTAAACCTCATTAGTGCGACATTAATCGTATTAATCAGCGAGATTTGTTTGGTGATTGTGCTTTCTTTTGCCCCGTCTGTGCCTGTTTTGAGGTCATTCATCAGCTTCAATTGCTCTTTTTGGAGGTCTTCATACATCTTATTAATGTATTGCTCTGTAATGTCGTTTCCAAAGTGGCTCATATATATAAACGAGGCGATTTTTTTATTTGCTAAATAAACGGCGGTAGGAAAGTAGAAAACTGGACGCTATTTTGGAACTTTTTTGGCTTGTTTTTTTTGTGAGATTTATTTTGGAGAGGGTCGTCGTTTTTTTCGGCCAGATTTTTCTAAAAAAAGCGTTCAGTTTTCTACTTTTCTACAAGTTTTCTACCGTAGGGTATTACCTAATGGTTAAGGCCTATTCTCTTTCGGCCGCATCTTTTACAACCAGAATAATGGTTATAGCGGGGTCGTTAATTTTAATAGGTTGTAGGTCATTGCCTAATAGAGTGAGGCGTAATTCGTTGTATGTGCCTGGGATAAGTTTATTCCAAATAAAATTGGTGGGTCTTTCGCTAATGAGTTCGCCCACCGCCACATTGGGAACGAGTGTATAAATGATACTGGTAGGTTGAGCGTATGCGTTGTCTATATTGGAAAGCGAGAACAGAAGGGACGAGTTTGGTTGTACATTGGGAGCTGTTGTGCTAATATATGAGAGAGTTCCGTTTGCTAATTTGGCGACATACTGGTCGTTGGCGGGAGGGACATAGGCATTGTTGAGATTTTGGTCTGTGGGGTTATAAATGGTTGTACCTGATGTTGGAAACCCGAAAATCTTGTTGATGTATAAGGGTAAGTTGATAATAGGATTAAATGGTTGAGGCGGGAAGACAATCGCGGCAGGATTTGTGAAACCAGCGGGGAGAGCTGTTGGAAACAAAAATGTATTTATTTGGACCGCATATCGGGAGGGATTTACTATAAACTCGGCGTAATATACATTCTCACCACCAGCATTTACTAAATAATGCCCGTTCTGTATCATTGTAAATTGGAGTAATTGGTTTAATGTGGTGATTTCGTATAAACCATCGGGGACAGCTATGGTATATGTTGTGGGAACACCACCCCCGTCTATCCAGTTATAACTAAAAGAATTGTTGGAAGCTGTCGCAGTAATATTAAACCAACTATAATATACAGAGCAACCGCAAAATGAGATATAACTATCTCTAAATTGGACTGAATTGGGAAACCTATAAACCCATTTATTATTTTGCCCGTCTTGTATTAAATTGTTGTAATTCAAAATGAGGGTTCGCATTATATAATAGTTCTATATAATATAATACCAGAATTATCGCTTACCGAGAGAAAAAATACGACCGCCATACACTCGTCCGCCTCTTGCTTTACCAGCATAGAGGCCATTTCCACCAGTTCTCATCAATCCTTTTTGTCCGCTTCCGCTAAATGAACCAGCTGGAAGACCTAATGCTATGGGGGTCTGGCTTCCGCCGAAGAAAAATGGGGTTTGGAACTCGTCGCTCCTCATTTGTGGTATATTGTTGGACATTCGTAAATTGGAAACTTTTGGGTTATATCCGCCACTCATTTATATAATTAAACAATACTTTATTAGTATCCATTTTCAGCCAACATTATTAGTATATCTTTTACTTGTCTGCTGGGTATTAAACCTTTGCCCGACATCTTTACTATAAGTTGCTTAAATCGTTTCACCATATCGGCACTATCGTTTCCTGCTATAATTTGCCCTCGCATTATTTCAAACTGGTTGATGTCCTTTTCGTCGTCGTCTTTCTTGGGCGTTGGAAGATTTACCTTGTCTATTAAATCTGCCTTGGAAGCGAGAAAATGTAGGTATTCTTGTTCTTCGCTATCCAAACCTTTAATGTCGTCAAACGAGGGGATTTTACCACCTACCATAGTGCGAATAACACCGCCTAATTTCCTGCTTACTCGTTTTGAGGGAAACTCGCTTATCTGGCCTCCGCTTGGTCGTTTCACTGCTATAATATCTTTATCCAACCTACCTCTATTAATAACAAATCTACCGAAGGGTACAAATCGGGGGGTTGGTTTTACACCTTGCGAATAATCAACATCATAGTAAGGCACTAACACATCACTTCGTTTGGTAGTTCTATCTGGGGGTCTAACAACACCTCTGCCCCGTATGCGTCCGCCTCGTAAGCCACTGCCTTCGCTTCCTCCTTCCTCTTCCGCCTCAACTGCTCTGGCTACTGGTTTTCCACTGCTACTTGAAGAAGAAGAAGACGAACTACTACCACTGGGTAATACCTCGGCCATCACCGCGGTTGGTCTTTGTTCGGCCATCGCTCTCCTCAATTCTAACTTAATATTGCTGTCTTTATCAGTTAAAAATTGGATAACAGATGTTCTATTTTTCAACACTGTACCCCTTGTTGTTCCAAAAAACAAATTGGGTATTTGTTCCGTCAAATCGTTAATATATGCGTCCAATATTGCCTTTGTAGGCTGTCCTGTGGCTGATATTGTGTCGGGTTTAATGTAGCGAAATGTTCCGCCTCTCTTATTTGTAAATGAGAACCTCACAATAGAAGAACCAGAAGGCCCTCCTCCTCCTCCGCCACTATCGTCGCCTCGTCTGCTTCCTGCTGACGCGGTTTCTGCTTTGGATTGTGCTATTAATTGTTGTAAAATACCGATTTCTGCCCGAATATCACCACCCGCGTCAGTGAGTTCATTTATACGGGATATAGCCTCTTCTATACCTGCCGAATTGCCTTGGCCTGATGCTCTCGCCAAATCTTCAACCAATCCTGCTAAATCATCTCGGGTGGGTAAATCCTTCACCATATCATTAATGGTGGATTGTATCTGCTGTTGTATGTAAGCATTATCAGCCGAACTCGTAAATTGTAATGCCTCGGGTAATACCTCTAAAACTCCTCTAATGTCGTCCATATTTCGCCGAATGCTTCTGCCGATTGGTGTATTTTCTACACCTAATTCAGTCAAACTTGTTTCTATATCGTCTAAATCCTCTCTGCGAAATAGTGTGCTTAAAATAAGGTTCTGGTTGAGTAAGATTTGTTCTCCGCTTGATTGTTGTAGGCCTTCATTTACACCCTTGGTTTTCTGGTAGTAATCCATATATTTCTCAAAATAAGGTATAAATACTTCGGCTAAAACGCCAGTTCGGTATTTTGGTTTTATATCCGCCACAATAAAAGGTAATTGGTCGCTCAAAAATCTCAATTGGTCGTCTTCTAATGTCTGTACTATCTTGTCGGCATTGGCTCCATCTGCGATTTCGCTCAATTGGCTTCTAACCTCAATGCGAAGGCGATATAAATCGGCCTGTCGCTCGTTGGTTGTTCGGGTGTCTGTGGGTTGGCTCGGTGCGCCTGTTCGCTTATATACCCTATTGGCTTGTAGGTTCATATCGTCAATATTGGCCTGTAAGGCTAAATTGGATAAGTATTGCTGACGAAACTTGGCTGGGTCAGTCGGGTTCTGGTAAGGCTGTCCGCTCATTATATATACATTAAGTCTATATAATAAAATGTAGCATTATTCGGGCATTCAGTTTGTAGAATATAAATTGGTGGGTGTAAGCACATTTCCGCCTATATCCATCACTTCCTCGGTCTTTTTACTGAGGTCGTAAATTGGATAATTATTTACATCTTTATTGCTATCCAACAAAGCCTCATTTACAATATCATTAAACGCCTTATCAATGGCTTCGTCAGACCATTCTCCAAAGATTTCGCTCATATAACCCAATAGAATTGCCTTCTCTCTTTTGCTAAATGAGGTTGGGTTCTCTAATGGGTGTTTTTTCATTCTATCCAACGAAATAAGTTTGGCCTTCATTGCCTTTGTTTTAAGTCTTTCTAATTGTTCTTCGGTTTCACAAATGACGGGTTCCATTATATATTGGGCGGACAAAAAAAATTGGGCGTTAAACCCTATATAATTAATTAATTAATCAAAACACATATATAAATTAATGTTATTCCGCTTCTTCCACATCGTTCCATTGTTCTTGGTCTTCTTCGGTTTTTGGTTCTTCTGGTTTGGGTGTATCAATCTCGTCGTCATCAATTCGTCGTAGTAGTCCTTTTATAATTTTTCCTGTCTTTGTATTGCCCTCAATCTTAAACATACCTTCACACCATTTATAGTATTCGTCCCGACTGTATTCGCGTTTTTCTCGGGTAGTCCGTAATCTTTTGTAATCTTCGCTGTTCTGGAATGCCTCCCACATTTCTCGTATGGATATTGTTTTCTTGGCCTCATCTGCCTTGTCGTCTGCCTTGATTTCGCATTTTTTATATAAATCATTAAATACCTTTTGGAATAAGTTTTGGTCTTCAATAAACTTCTCGGTTCGTTCTCTAACCGATTGAGGTATGGTAAATACAATACCTTTGCCCTCTTTGTAGTATTTCTTATATACACCCAATAACAAATCCAAGAATATCGGCCTCATTTTGAGTATAAACTCGTCGGTTTCGTAGTGAGTATTTGCCTTCTTATACAAAATCCCACCAATCACTTTACCTATCTTATTTTCGTCATCTGTAAAATTAATTGGAAAATCTAAATGGGTCAATCTTCGGTAGTCTGACGCTTGTGGTTTTCCGTCTAAATCGGGTGCGTTGTTAAACTCCATCACAAATGTCGCCATCATTTTAAATTGGATTGGGTTGGAATGTAGTAATCGGCCAGTAAAATCACCTCCGCCAGTGAGATTTCTCAACATCGCCACCCGAATAGACCCACCGACCTCTTTAAAATTAATATACCGCTTTCCCATACAATTATACATATCGGGTGAAGGTGTATTGGATTTCTCCGCGTCTTTAATTATTCCGTTTGGGGCTTGATAATAATATTCGCCGAGAATGCGTCCCATTATTGCTCCCGTCAAACCTTTTCCGTTTCCACCCTGACCGTTAAATAAGAATAGTTTTTGGTATGGTCTTCCGTCTAACCCAGACGCTAATACTTGTAAGAACAATTCTCGTTGAAACAGCTCGGGTTGGATTGTATCAATAATGTTTCCCAATTGTACCGATAATCGTCTATTTTCAGTCCATATATCAATCTGTTCTTGTGTGATTTCGTAGTAGTATGACCCGTCTTCGTTTAGTTGTAAGAAGTCCTCGTTAAAACTTTTAGTTTCATCATTCCAGTCAGACCAACCGTAATCCACCTCTTCGTAGTCATATTTCGTAGATATAGTCATATAATCGTCATATTCATATTCCCGAAAATCCTTTGTCCGTAAATCCACCACACCATTCTCAAACCCTAACAAATAATCCCGTTTATTAAAAGTAGAATGGGTTTGTTTTACCAGTGGAAGTAATTGTCTGACTATATCGGCAAACGCTCCGCCTTTGCTTGTCATATCGCGTAGCCGTTTCAGTAATTTTATCAATTCTTTTCCGTCCAGTTCAACCGCCCCTTGTAATTCTGTTTCCAACAAATCATATAAGTCCTCGCTTATATATAAGGTCAATTTGTATTTTTTCTTTTCATCAGTTTCATTCCACCATCGTCGGTCTTTATATACGAATAGCTGTCCGTCTTCAATAATTATAAACTTTTCCCATTCAGTAATAAATCTATCCGCCAGACATTTTGGACTGAGTAAATCTTCCCATTCGTCAAAGGATTTTTCCTCGTCATATATGGGTATTTCAATTGCCTCATCAAACGGCTTTTGGATATAAGTGATATTTATACCAAACTTATTAGTCAAAACCGTCTGTATATCGTTCAATAATCCCTCATACCAGAGTTCTTTCAAAATCATAAACCCATCTTGGCAAGGGCAGATTTCTTCTATTTTAAACCCGCGTTCATCAACCAGATACGATATGGAAGCCTCTTGTAAAAGTCTTTCTACGGATTGCGACCACATCGCCATCACACCGCGTTTCTTTTCATCAATCGTTTTCCATTTTGTAGGGTCTTGTTTCAAAACCGATTTCTCAATAGTGTCTTTGTTATTCGTATATACGATTTCAATGACCGATTTAATCTGGGTTTCAATGTCCGCGATTTCTTGGATTTTATTCGTATCGTTGTGAGTGATATTGTGTTCTCTCAACCAACCGTCGTAAGACCCACCGAACATCAAACAAATAGGAAGCATTTTCGCCACATCTTTCCCGACCTTGTGGTGTTTTGCTAATGCCTCTCGGTAATGTTTCGGGTTTGCTACATATAATTTCAACGCGGGTAAATCTATATTGTGCTGACGACAGATTTCTAATATGAGAGTAGGTTGAGCATTTACCATATCTATATCAATATAAACCCCATCACAAAGAGAATGTCTGGTAGGTCTGTGATAAACCGATAATGAAGTATGGTAGGCAGGTAAGACGCGACCCCACTTGTGTTTGGGTAAATGAAACGAAACCGAGAACTTTTTTAGTTTTTTGTTATAACAGTCTTTATATTTAATCATTTGGTCCAACTCGGTCTTGTATGGAATGCCCTCATATCTCTTCATTCCCTCGTAATTAATTCCCATATTGTTTTTAATAAACCCATATACCCGTTTAATGTCTGTATGCTCTATCATTTTTTTTTTATCAAAAATCGTAGCCTTATAGTCATCTGGGTTCAATCGCCAATTAAATAAATCTGGTTGTGTCGGTAATCCTATGGAAGTCATTTTATATAGTATAGTCGTATAAAATCTTTATATTGGTTTTTAATATAAATATTAATTTGTATTTCAATTGTTTTTTAAAGTAAAGTATTTCAATTTTGTTTGTAGCAGAAAATCAAAATAAAAGTTCAATTTTGTAGGTTTTGCGAATACTTTTTTGTAAAGTTAGTAAATTATCTATTTTTGAGTACTCCTAAACTTGCCGACCCCGTTCAATTTTATAGTGATTGTTGAGCTTTTAATTCGGTCAGCAAATCTTCTAAATATGATACGGACAAAGACAAATCGGCCATCTTAAACTCTTCAACCGCCTCCTTAATCTTGGCTACATAGGGCAGGGTAATACCATACTTTTTCATTAGTTCATCACTCAGCCCAAACTTGTATTTGTAGTAATACACCTTGTTTCGTTGTTGCGTTTTTGCCTTATTATTCGCGTAGTCATTTCGTTTCCATTCCCTCATATAAGTTGTTTTATCCATTTTAGTCATAGTTTCCATTTGTAATTCGGTTATAGTATATATATGGTATTATCTTTATATTGCTTTTCAATATAAATATAAGTATTTTACCACCCGAGGCACCCCCTTAAATGTCTTGCTGACCCTCCGCCCGTTAAACGAGCAAAAAAAAAGGTCTGCGAAATAAACAGACCTATTCCTCCTAATATAATTAAATTAAGTAAAATATGAGTAAAATTATACATTATATACATATACATTTGTTTTTATATTGATTTTCAATGTAAATATTTATTGTTTGCTTTCATATTCGTCCAGATTTGCGAATATAAATCCATCATTGCCCCCATCTCCACCCCAGAAGTCCCGCTCATAGTCAAACCCTAATAGACCATTATATCCATCACTATCTATACAATAATTTACATATTCATCAAGACAATCTCCCGTAGCGAACCAATGTAAGAGTTGATAATCGTCATTCGCATCACACATATTTTCAACATCTTCCAATGATAATGAGAGCATTTCTTCTTCCTGTTCCAGCGAGGTCGGGCATCGGCAAATCCCACAAGACCCGTAATTCTGTATGCCTTCAAAGCATTCATCACAATATTTATGACCGCATCTATATAATTTTTGGGGGGTGTGGTCTTCTTCGTCGTAGTCATTCAAACAAATCGGGCATTTTGTATCTGTATCTTCGTATGTGCTTTCTTCTATTTCTTCTACCTGCTGTGGTATTTCAATGTCTTTTAAATGGTTCCAAATACCGAGGGGTGTAAATGAACTGATATTTTCAACTACATATTCTTTTGCTTCTTCAAATAAGGCTTCATCATCATCAGGGCAAACCCGTCCCGAAAACGAAACCCGCCACCTTTCATTGTCTATTGTCGCCTCGTAAGTTCTGTATCCAGTATCAGTATCGGCTGTCTGTACCACCTTCATATCCCAAGGGTCTATCATATACTGGTGTCCCCGTATGTTATAAATCATTCGGGCAAATTGGTCTTTTTCATTATTATCCTTCACTTTCGTCCAAAATATCATACTTTCTTCGTCAAGGTCATTCATCACCTTTTTATATTTTTTATTGTGGTCGTCTTTCATTGTTCTATACCATTGTGGGTATATTGCCTTTGTTATTTCCTTTGCCTCGTTGCGTTTCAAAACAACGGGTATTCTGTAAATCTTTACGGGGTGTAAGTTGGCGTTGGTGTTTGCGTTCATTTTATATTAATTCTTCGTATAAAATCTTTATATTGTTTAAATATATAAATCTGGTAGTTTTATATCTTATAGCAAATATACGAAATAAAAGTTCAATTTTGTAGGTTTTTTGGTTGTGAGTTTGAGTTTGGTGGCGAAACCCAATCAATTTTATAGCGATAAGCCCCCTCTTATAAGGGTATATAAGACAGCCCTCCCACATTTATAAAGCCTTAATAACTGGATAATACCCCGTCGGTAGAAAACTGAACGAAAGTAGAAAACTGGACGCGATTTTCGGTAAAATCTGGCTCGTTTTTTTAGCGAATTATTTTTTAGCAGACCCCGTAATTTTTTCAGCGAGATTTTTTCCAAAAAGCCGTTCAGTTTTCTACTTTTCGTTCAGTTTTCTACCGTAGGGTATTTATATATAGGTTAAGGCCCTTTATTATACTGGGTAATACCCAGTGATGTAGGGCTATATAGACCCTCTTTTCTATCCCCGCCTGATACGGCGAAAAAAAACACATATATATACTTACCTGATGTAGCTGTCCTCGTCGTATTTATTCCTCCTTGGCGATGTAGCCCAATCTTCTCTGTTTTCGTCTAATGAGTTCGCAAAAGGGTACTCTATCTCTCTCGGCGTTGTGAGATAAAGTATATGAGTTCCCGCCAGTATGTATGAACTCGTATGGTACTTCCTGTGCTTTTACGACCCTGCGATACATATAAAACAAATCTCGGTCTGCGATGGTCTTTGAGCCATTTGCGAAATCATATACCTTATCGTCCAATTCCACCCAACAATGGTATATAGGCATACCGCGATTGTCGTCCATTTCCTTCCATTGTGGCTGTCTGCTTCGTAGTTCGCCCTGAACCCATTTTACGCCAGTCCTGTTTCGTAGTTTTGCTACTACTTCTAAACTTTCGCGGACACAATTTCCTTTCTGTCCTTTTGCGAATTGGCTTATAACAGCTCTGTCTTGCGACATCGTCCAACCCTCGCCCCTAACCGTTCCGTCGGGTTGTCTGACCCATTTTGTTCTATGTTTAAGCCCGAACTCTCTCAATTCGTCAATGACCTCATTATATAAATGTTTATATGATGGGGCGGGGGTCTTGGTCTGGGTCTTCTTCTTCTGTTGTTTGGTTTGTTTCGGCATTTTAGTTTAGTTGTTGTATTTTATATCTTTTAGTTTTTCAACTTAAAATATTTCAATTTTGTAGGGTTCTGTTTTGTAGTTTGAGTTTTAGTCTGCTCTACAAAAGGTAATCAATTTTATAAGTTATTGTATTTTATATCTTCTACAAAAAGGGGCAAAAAAAGTTCAATTTTGTAAGTTTGATATATTTTTTGTAAAAAATGTAAAAAAGGAGATTTTTAAAATAACGAGGTAATACCCAGCTTCTCTTTTTTTACATTTTTCGCAAAATCGTATAAGTAAAAACGACGCGGACGCAAAATTGAACTTTTATTTCGTATATTTGCTATAAGATATAAAATACAAAATAACAGATTTACTACAACTCGCTTATAAAATTGACTGACCTTCGCCACCGAAGTCCAACTCAAAACCTACAAAATTGAAATCTTTTCTGTGAAAAAACTAAAAGATATAAATCCAAACCCACAAAATTGAACTTTTATTTTGTAAAAACCCAAAAGATATAAACTCAAACAATATAAAGATTTTATACTATTAATTAATATAAAATGAACGCACAAATGAACTTCTCACAGCTCACCACCCAGAACCCCCAGACCACACTTGGAGAACTCAGCCTTCTCACTTGTGATACTTGCGGAAAACAAGAAACCTACAAATTGGAACATCACCATCTTACCAATGAAACCCTTTGCGAAGAATGCTACACCGACCTTGACGAAGACCTTGTATTCTCACCGCCCGATATGCGTCCTCAAATTAAATCACACTACAAACCAGACGGCTCACAGGAGAACTTAATGGCTACCGCCGTATCGGTTCAGGTCGTAAATCAGGATAGACTACAATCATTTATCGCGGACAAAGACCAATTGGGCGATTGTTGGCCTTCCTCATTGTTGATGTGGTGGAAAATGCGTAAAATCGGTGCTTCCAGAATGAGAGGCAAACGAAACATAGAACAAACCATAAATGACCCCGACAACCAGTACCACTATTGGGTTGAGAACAAAGGTCTTGTGTTTGAGGAGATGAGCGGAATTAGACGCATTATTCCCAAAGACGAATACTATCGTATCAACAAAATCGTAGAGGCAGAGGCAGCCGAGGCTTGTGGTATTCATACCGACGAATACCCGAAGGCAGACCGAAAACTAATGCGAAACCTTGATGAACGACAACTAATCAACATTGTTGTTGGTATGTTGAGAAAGTATGGGCGAACCGATGCTGAAATCCTCTTTGACCTAAACATTACTAAAAAAAATAAATAAACCATATCTATTTACCCATTGTATAATTATAAATAACCCAATTAAACCAAACCAAAACTCAAAAAAACCATATATATATTCTTTTGTATAACCCATTGTATAACATATATTTTACTTTAAACTTAATCATATAAACGAAAATAGAGAAGCCTTTTGCTTCTCTTTTTTTACAAAAAAGTATTCGCAAAACCTATAAAATTGAAATATTTTAAGTTGAAAAACTAAAAGATATAAAATACAAAATAACACTATTAAAATGGCTAACCCTAACGCAAACGCAAATCTTACTAATAAGGATAAATGGACTTTGGAAGCAAAGGCAAAACAAGGCTGGAAATGCTACTTTATTGAACGCGACCATATTTACGAACTACAACAACACAGAAATACCCTACGAGCCGAAGTGGAACGATTACGGGAAGATGGAGGCGGTGGGTCAGCCAACTACGACCATCTAAAACAAATGTTTCTGGATTTATATGCTCGGGTGGGCGAACTGTGTGATTGCCCCATTTGCTTTGAAACATTAAGCAAAGACCTTACCGCCGTCCCACTTTGCGGTCATTTGGTTTGTAAAGAATGTAAAGCCCGAATGGTCGCCTGTCCTATTTGTCGTAAAACATACTAATATATATTTACTTTTACTCATATTTAATTAATCCATTTTATCATATATAAGGGGGCATTTGCCTCTTTTTTTTCGCAAATATATAAGCGACAGACGCAAAATTGAAATCTTTTTTTGTATTTTTACAGAAGATATAAAATAACAAAACAGATTGAAACGAAATTGAAACGAAATTGAAAATGAACGCACTACCTATTGACCTAGTTAGAAACATTCTCTCATACAGAGGCACTGATGCTTTTGAGGCATTACATACCGACCTCACCACCACCACCAAAAAACACACCGCAAAATGGCTCCAAGAAATACTCGGTAAAATCGTTGATGCCGACCAAAATGACGAAATCACCCACAAAGAGTATCTCATTCTCACCAGAATATATAACAAATATAACCCCGCGAAAAATACCAAGGCCAAGGCACACAAGTTCGCGAATACATTAGATAATTAAAACACACAAAACACACAAAATTGAAAAAAAACAAAATAAAAAAAACAAAAAGGGGGCAGAAATGCTCTTTTTTTTGTAGCCGTATAAGTAGGAATAGCTGGGTAATACCCTTTGGTAGAAAACTGGTAGAAAAGTAGAAAACCAGACACTTTTTTTGGACTTTTTTGGCTGAAAAAAAAGACGACCCTCGTAAAATAAATCCCCTGAAAAAAATCCAGCCAGATTTTTCCAAAAAAAGCGTCCAGTTTTCTACTTTCCTACCTCGCTTCTCCTTTTTCGGCATTTTTTTACAAAAAGTATATAAAAGTTATAAAATTGAAATCTTTTTTCGTATTTTTACAGAAGATATAAAATAACAAAATAACAGATTTAAAACCGAACGCTATAAAATTGATTACCTTTTGTTGAGAATACCCAAACTCAAACAAAAATAAATTGAAATAAATTGCTAACAAACCAAGAATATAACTTAACTTAAAATGAACGCTGAAATCAAGACCCAACTCCAAGCCAAGTACAGAGAGCATTTACAGACCACCGTTGGTCGCAAACATCTCACCGACGCGATTGAAATGAAACGACAATGGAAAGAAGAAATGTCCCACTGCGACGCGACATTCACCACCAACAATGTAAAACCCAAGTTTATTCACCTCGCCGACAAGATGAAACTCCTCACAATTGTACCGATTGGCCTTAATAATATGTGCCACAACAACGCCGAGATATTCTGCGGTGAGAACATCACACCTGTCCTCGGCTTCAACATTACTTCCTGCCCCTGTGGTCGTATCTCCTCGTATGAACTCCACTCGGTAAATAAGGTAGGCGACGAATTGGTGGATTTTACCCGCGACTTCAACGACGAACCCACCAAATACTTCTTACCTGTGGAAACCAAACTCAAACCTTTACAATACATTCGGGTATATGGTAAAAATCCAAAGGTTATTGAAACTGGTAAATGCCGATGCCCGATTACTTGGGGCGGTATGAAGGAATACAGAACCAACACCGAAGGGTTTGACCGCCACATACGAATAATGGAACAAACAATCATTATGGAACACCCCGACGGCGGTATGATAATGATGCGAAAATAAACTCTTTATATGAAAAATCGTAAAAACACAAAAAATACTCTTTATATTGTTTATATTTATATACTTATACTACTGACTGATACATTTTACACATATTTAATTAAAAAAAAACAAAAAACGGGGCATTTGCCCCTTTTTTAACGCCTGACCGTTATAATCTCAACCAGTCCTTTACGAAATCTCTCGGGCGGGTCGGCCTCCATATCTATTACCAATGGCGATAATTTTTGTTGGGTGGCGTATTCATATATACTTACCAACTCTTCTTTGGTAATACCCAGCCCAAACTCGCTCAAAATAATATTGACTTCTCGCTGACCCGAAAGTTTTAGCAAGACCATATACGAACAATTGTTGCGAATAACCTTTGGTATTTTAAAATATGACTGACTTATAAATATAACCGACACATTTAATTTTCTCGCCCTGATATAATACTGCTCTACCATTGTAAGGTCTTTGCTTAATACTAAATCGTCCCACACTACAAGATGGTTGAAGTCTTTGTCGTATTTGTCTAATGGCGGGGTATTACCCAGTCCTTCCTTAATAGTGATTTGGTCGCATTTGCTCGTAATCCATTTGTATAATGGCTCGTCTTTGTTTCGGGTGATGATATTAATGGTCTTGAATGTACCCTTTTCGCCACAACTAAATAGATGTAGTAAATTGACTAAAAAGTTCGTTTTACCCGAACCCGATGGGGCTACAATACACATACGAAAGGGTAGTTTTAGTTTGTGTAAAGCGAGATTTGGATTATCAACTTTGTCCTGAAACTCCTTCGGCATACGCTCATACATATTTACGATATGTCCCGTTTCCTTCGGTGGCTCTTCTTCCTTCGGTTTTGCTTTTCTCG
>Ga0181349_1000583_pt1 | contig 15667 bp, 20 predicted proteins | sample Su13VDMM110SD_FD_130106 | JGI IMG/M metagenome (GOLD analysis project Ga0181349, IMG submission 130106) | Freshwater viral communities from Lake Michigan, USA - Su13.VD.MM110.S.D | ecosystem: Environmental > Aquatic > Freshwater > Lake | place: USA: Michigan | collected 2013-07-16 | reverse complement strand
GCAAACCGAGACAAACGACGGTCTTTGTCTCAAGAACTAACCCTACAAGCTTTGTCAGGACAACAGAAACGAGACGCAGAAGAGAAGGCACTCAAAGCAGAACAGGATGCTCTAGCCAAGGTACAGCGTGATGCGGAGAAGGCTTCCAAAGCCAAGAAGACTGAGTCCACACCGTCCCCATTAGCCTTTGTTGGAAAAGCATTTAGTGCTGTCAAACAAGCCTCTAAACAAGTTGGTAAAAATCTTAGAGGAAGAACAGGAGAAAGAGCATTTGACATACAAGAACAATCAAGAGCAGCCGAAGCACCCGCAACAGGGTTTGAGGTCGCCCTAGCCACAGCATCATCCCGAGCCAAAGCCGAACAAAATAGATTAGAGCGAGAAGCAAGAGAAAGACTCGCACGGTCTAAGTCACCTAGTGCTTTACTGAGTAAGGAAGCAGCAGACGAACTGAAACGGCGTGGAGAGGTGTCCCAAGTGACCCAAGCAAAACCAAGACCTGAACTATCTTTTGAACAGAAGAGAAAGGCAGTAATAGAAATCAAGGACACCTTAGATGAAATCCAACAAGGTGTTCGTTATCCTCAATCATTGAATAAGACACTCTATGCTATATTACAAGACCCTACCCAAGCACGAGATGCTTTTAGGAGACTTAGACTAACCCCCGAAGAACAATCCATGTTTGACATTACAGAGAGTGATGTGATACCTAAGAAAGGACGAGGTATCTCCTTGAAACCTAAATCCTTTGTAGAGTTTGGTAGATTTAAATTGAATGAGAATATGTTAGAGGAAGGTACACTCCAAGTCAAGACACAGAATGGTTCACCTGTCCCTACTTTTAGTAAAAAGATTGCTATCAGTGACACTCTACAGTCTATCATCCTAGACTTGATTGAGACACAGAAGTTACGAGGTGTCTCGGATTTGGATGACGAGGAACGCCGTCTGTTGGAAACCCTACTCATCAAAGCAGGATTAGCACAGGGTCTTGGTATTAAGAAAGTACACCAGTCAGACGAAGACGCAAAGAAGGTTCAACGCTTTGACTTGGTCAAAGGTATCTATGAAGCAGGGAACAACTCCATAGAAGTCATCCATGAACTCCGTTCTCTCATTCTCTATTTCATTAAAACAAAACGACTCAATCGTAAACAGGGGATTGAGGCACTTCAAGAGTTACAGTAAGACCAATATCTTTTCCCACAATAGATTGTATTCTTTGACCTTTCTTTTACTGTGAAGAATAAACAGATAAGGCACAAGGTCAGACCGACCAATCATAGGAAGTAACTTAGACAATAGGAAATAGTAGTTGATCATATTGGTCTTCTTTCGTACTTTGATATAAGCGTGTTCTACTTGTTTAAACAACCGACACAATCGTTCCTTCTCTTGTTGAAATAGTACAGGAATAGGAATACCCTTTTGTCTCATGATAGGATACACACAAGAGTAGTATTTTTTCAATCTATGTTGGTGTAGCCGAATACGAATGTCCTCTTGATTGGTCAAGTCCTTCACGATTTCCATGACCTCATCAGGGATAAGGACACGGTCACAGAGTTCATCAATCTTCTCTTTGAAATGGGTCATCTTATCGTAAGGACTGGATGGAGACAAAGGACGGTCCTTATACTCTACAAAAGGGTCAACATAGCCTCTTTCAATCCTATGACATCTCGCACAGATATACACACCTTCATCCAAACAATAGAGATGAGGACATTGTATTGGCTCATCATAGACAGGAGGGAACTCTTTCAAGAACATATCAAATATCCTATCCATTTCCTTCTTATTCATTATATTGAGACAAGAAAATCCTTTATACAAATACTAAGTCTATTGTAATGGAGGACGACTACTACTATGTGGAGAACGAGGATAAGTATTTCAATCTACAGAGTATGATAAACTTTTGGATAATCTTCGGACTTGTCTTTTTGAGAAACATAGACAACTACAGGCGAATTGTCCCGAACTAGATTATTTACAGTGTATTTTAGATTATTTACAGTAATAATCCAGTTTATTGAGTAGATTATATACAAAACAGATTAAATACAAATGGATATTTTAAAATATCCATTTGTATATTATGTAAAATGTATATAATCTATGTCTTTTCTTATATATTTACTGTAAATAATGTAAAATCGTATGTAAATAATCTAGTTCGGTCAGTCTTTTGTGTAAACAGTAGTCACCATATTAGGAGATGTTCCCATAGCAGTGGCTACATCTTGTAGTTGTGATTTCTTTCCACCAAACTTCTCAGTCAGATAGATGTTCCTCAACATGGATACACTCACCTTCTTACCAAAGACCTTGTTAAGAATACGAGTCAATCCATTCTCACTGAGTTGGTCATTAGTTTTTGTGTGTAGGAGAAAGAAGGGTTCAAACTTCTTTTTGAGTTTATGATGAGCTTGTATGATTTCCATAATAGGTTCAGGAATATCAATCACTTGAGGACCATACGCTCCTTGTGTCTTGTAGTTGTTAAAAATGAACTTCTTGTTCTTCGCATCCATATAGTTAAACTCCTTATCCATTGTCTCGGCATATTCAGGGACAACCTTCATCAAAGAGAAGTCTTTGTTACGACGAGGAGGTTGGAGAACATACAAGGCAGTCGCAAGATGCTCTACTGACTTTGGGTCTGTCTCGTGAAAACATTTCATTACCTCTTCCCAACTCATCCAGTTCTCCTCTTGTCTCGCTGTCTTCTCTCCTTGTATCTCTCTATAATTTTTATTACACTCATTCATCTTTTCAGTGTAGAACTCCTTAATCTTCTTGGGAACTTTCTTATCTTTGAGATACGAGACAATCGTGATGTAATTTGCCTTTTTTGTATTAGGACTATATCCTTCCAATTTCTTTACAATCTTCTCTGTGTCCTTCAAAAAAGAAGCAGTCTTTGGTAGTGTACCTCCATTCAACCGACGGATGTTTCCTGTGTATGCCTCCAATGAGGTCGCAGTTAATCCTTCTCCAAACAACGACATTACTATACAAATATATTTCTTATCTCTATATTAAAATACAAAAGGAATTAATATAAAGTTGAAGGGACTGTTATAAAATCTGGACATATATAAAAGATGAAAGTTCTTGAGTTGTTTAGTGGAACGGGGTCTGTCGGAAAGATTGCCAAGGAACTCGGTTGGGAAGTTGTCTCACTTGATTTGAAGAACGCCGACATTGAGACAAACATTCTAGACTGGGACTACACTCAATACAAACCACACGAGTTTGATTTGATTTGGGCAAGTCCTCCTTGTGACACTTTCAGTATGCTTCGTGGGGCTTGTATTGGTCGTAAACTCAAATGTCACGGTGGAGCAGTGTGTACCAAGGAACTTCTTCAACGAGACATAGATACGATTGGTATTCCTATTCTACGGAAGACGGAAGAGATTATAGAGTACCTTCAACCCAAACATTATTTTATAGAAAACCCACAAACAGGTAAGATGAAGAACTATGTGTCTCGTCCATTCTACGATGTGGACTATTGCCGATATGCGGATTGGGGCTATCAAAAGAGAACCCGCATATGGACGAATTTGGTGGGATTTGTTCCCAAGCTATGTAACAAGGAATGTGGACAGTTGGTCCACGGCAAACACCGTGTCAACTTTGGAGGAGGTCGTATGGTGTTGGATGGAGACAAGTTGGTCAAAATCAAGTCCAAAGCAGAACGAGAGAAGTACCAAGATGTTAAATCTTTTCAGGACTATATCAAAGGAGGGGGGAATAGCCGTAATGAACGGTATAGAATTCCTCCTGCTCTTCTCAAAGAGTTATTCCATATTGTTTCAAATAGTCCTTGAGTATCTCATCGTTTTTTTTGGTGTCTACTTTGAAAATATTGAGGAAGTCGTCAAACCTTTCATAGACATCTTTTTCTCGGTTGTAGGTAAGGTAGTGGTCACAAGCAAGACAATAGTATCCACACATCGTAGATGTCGTATTTTGGATTTGTCTTGTGGATACTCCTATCTTTTTCTTGATGTATTGTTTGACTTGTCTCGGTGGAGGAAAACCAAAGGGGTCAAAGTAAATCACTTGACCCTTGGGAAAGACTTTGAGTAAGGTCCAATGTGTACCACCGCCATCCGTGGACGATTCAAGGTTCAGTATAATACTGCCTACTTTGACACGACCTTCTAGTTGGTCTTTGGAAACGACTTCCAATAAGGGTAAGTTGAGTTGCTCCGCCATTCTTTCCAGTTGAAAGGTATCTGTGGTGTAGTCCATTACTATAATGGGAGATTACATAGGCACATACATACCAAAAGGGTTACGAGGAGGGATATAAGGAGACATCGCAGGGCTGTTCGTGGATTGGTAAGGGCTTCCTGTTTGGATGACTTCCGACATCACACCATCAGGGTCTGACATTCCACCACCCGCAAAAAGACCCATACCTTCTTGTTTACCTTTGCCGAACAATCCTTTGATGCCTTTAATCGCAGCACGAGTTTTTGCCTCGTTCGGCGTATCCATAGAAGGGTCGCCTTTGCCGAACATACTTCGTGCGATTGAAGCAGACCCCTTTCCTTTCTTACCTCCAAGTTTTTTAATTCCAGCGTCCGCCAGTTTTTCCATAATGATGGGGGCAGCAACCATCGCAGCAGTTCGTAGGAGAGGGACAATAAACCCACCCTTTTTGACTTCCATAAGGTTTTGGGCACTCACACGCATACCCTTACCTTTGGCAAATGCCTTCATCAGCTTCTTCTCCATCGCAGGGGTCATTTTCATTTCGTATTCACCTCCAACCATGGACGGTTTGAGCTGAACACCACGACCCACCGCAAGTGACCTTGCCTGTGCTGGAGACAAAGTGTAGCCTGAACCACGAGGCATAGCAGCGTACAATCCTGAACCCGTCTTCTTGGTCAGAGCAGACTTCGCAGCACTAATCGCAGCGTCTTTCGCAATGGGAATTAGTTCACGACCCACATCCTTCGCAGCCGAAATGCCAAACGACTTGAGGTCGTCCAAGAACCCTTCTCCTTTCTTTTTACGAGGCATTATAGGATAAGGTGAGATTTTCTTATTAAATCTCGGCAAGTTCTTTTCTCCCTTGTATCGTTGTTTTAAAGCAATTTGCTTCCTAAGATTTTGGGGGTCTATCTCGCTTACCGTAAGAGGTGTGTCTTTGGAGACACGAATGGTTGGGCGGTACACTGGATAGTCTTTGTCTCCAACATCGGTCCACCGTTCCTTATACCACCGAGACAAACCCGTCTTGGGTTTTGTTCCAGTGTAAGTTCCTCCGCGTTCTTTGTAGGTCTTGACAATCCAACCGCTCTTATACGCCGAGGGCTTCTTGTAACGAAGGTCTGCTTCTTCTTTTACCTTTTCATACAGACTTTGATTTTTTATCATACTATACCGTCAGGTTTACTCTATCAACGGTTCGTAGACTTGTCTACTCAATACGAGTTCCTGTACGGATGTCCACAGTCAAAGTTCGGGTAAATGTTGCGAAAATCATCAAGTTGATAGTCACAGAAGAGTTGTTCGTTCCCTGAACCTGGATGGAGCGGGACACACCTGCCTCCTGAGGAAGACCACGAGAGCAGTCAGCATAGTAGTAGCGGTAGAGGTCAGACCACTCGTGTTCGCCGATAAGACCCGAGGCAAGACCCGTGGTAAGACTGCCGTTGAGTTGGTAAGAAGACACCACCTGTTCAAAATATTCTTGGAAATCATACTGTTTGTTGTCATTGAAGAGGTTTTTCCCCGAAATCTGAAAATTTAGATTGGTAATGGAGATGGGGTCAGGCGTTCCACCCGAAGAGGCAAACGGTGAGAGAAGAGTAGACACAGGGGTTGCTACATACTGGGTCGCACCTGTCACTCCGTTGGACGCAGCAGGAAGGAAGCTCATCAACACGAGACTTTTCAGGTTTGGCAGACCGTTGGACACAAGGAAGTTGAACGAACCTGGAAGAACGGTGTTGAACTGGTATTGGAACAAGTCCTCGTAGACAATCTTCTTGGTGGGGGACATCGCAAGGTAAGATGCCTCCGCTTGGGGCGACATCACATACCCAGGAGCGTAGAGGCGTACGCTGGTAAGAGGACAGGCAACCGTCGCATTCGCACCCGTGAAGTTAGAGGCAAACTGGCAACGGACCACCGACAGAGCCACTTTGAGGGCAACCGCGTTTCCAGCTGCTGCTGCCTTGACGGGAGCAATGGCATTCATACCCTGACCGAGGTCTGCCGAGGATACCATGATAGGGCAGGTTTGCCCTCCCCCCAAGATGGACGGGGGGGCAGTCAAGTTGAGAGAAGGGTACTCCACTACCGCACCCGCAAGGTTTACTCGTGGGGCAACCACACTGAGAGGCAGGTAGCACTGGTTGGTGTTGATGTAAAGTCGCACCGTCGCTCCCTTCATCAGGGGAAGCTTTTGGAACAGGTCGCAGATGTCCTTGAGACGAATAATTGCGTTGAAAATGATGGCACGACCCGTAGCAGTGGTTTGGATGTAGTTTTTGAAAATCTGGCGAAGACCTGTCTCGTTTTGGGCAAGGAGGGACACTTTGTTGGCGTTCGCATTGTTGCCGACCACCTGAACCACTGGGAGAGCCGTCGCAGCACCCGTCGTAATCATATCAAAGTTCAACCACTTCATACGCTGGAGAAGACCCGTGTTGGCACATCCGTTCACATTGTCCGAGAAACCAGATGCTTCGGTAGCAAGGACAGTCTGAGTGTTCAAGACAGCAGCATTCGCAGTGGCTTCCACATACGCTGCTCCAAAGGCAATCGCAGTAGGGTAAGCAACATCGGACAGAACACCAGAAGTAGCAAAGGTCGTAGCAAGGCGGTTATTACAGAACCCCTGTCCCGAACCCTGAAGTGGGTTCGCAGTACTCGCAGCAGCCAACACCGTGTTGTAGATCCAACTGTCCGCAGTGTCAGGAGCAAATCCAGTCACCTTACCCCAGCACTTAAGGTCGTTGTCGCACCACGAAGTAAGGTTCTTAAAGGAGGAAAATACATTGAGGAAAGGCGTCTGTTGTACCACGCTACCGTTGTTGAATTCCACCGACATACTGTGAATGAGCTGCCAATAGCCTGATTTTAAAGCCATTCCGAAGTCAAACTTCTCCGCACCCGTGGTAAGGGCAGCACTCTCTGCCTGAAGCACAAGGGGAACAGCAAGGTATGCCTCCGACCACCCAATGTAGGACCCCGAGTTTGACAATGTAGTGGAATCTATGACGATTTGTCCAGAATAGTTGCCGTTATTGCTATCGTTTACATATAGCCATTGCTTGTCAACGAAAGTCGCTGGTTTACCCGACTCGTCGGCGAGTGCTTTGTCCAAGATTGTTTCGTCAGCCATAATACAATAGGTTTAGATTTTGTAATCACTCTCACTTAAACGCGATATATTTTTTAGGCAAATCTTCTTTTAAGACTAATTCACGAATCTTGGTTTTTCCTTTTCCCACCAATTCAGGGGTCTTTTTCATCACAGGTAATGGTTTTGCCACACGCACTGCCCCTCCACTACTTACAACTCGGATTGGCATTATAAAATAGAGACATATTTTGTGATGGGTACTGTGATACAGTCAAAAATAAAATTGATGGAGTTTTTTAACATTGAGAAAGGTATAAAAAAGATGTCGGGTGCTGTAAACTTTGTGACTGAATGCCGTCGTTGCGAAATCAAATGTAGTGGAGACAGGCAGAAAACAAGGCTGTGGCTTAAACTCCACCTCAAGAAGGTTCATCCGAATGAAAAACTTACGGTGTCTAAAAGTAATTGTCATATTGAGACACACACCAAATGTGGTAATCCTCGTCCTCAAGCATACACTGAAAACAAAATGTCCTTTACGGAACGACACAAGGAAGGGTTTCGCCCCTTCTAGACGAGTCACTTCGTCAGGCGAAGCAAGGGTTCGTAAGACCTTGGTCTTACTTAGTATCCGCGTTCTTTTTCATCTGCTCCAATACGGTCTGTGATGACCATCAGGATATTGATGTTGCTGTCCAAGAGGACGGTAGGACGGTCGTTTTGGTCTGTGATTTCAATCCGCATCGTGTTATAGAAACCATCCTGTGCGTCAATGAAACTGTACTCGTTAGGTGCTACTACGAATTGCTGTCCAAACGACCCCGATGGAGGAAACGAATAAATCAAAGAGTTTGGAATACCAAACGGGTTGTTGACCAAATTACACTTGACCAAGTAAGACGACAGAGGGTTGACCTGCGGAGGAAGAGTAGAGGAAGAAGTCGTAATGGAGGTGTTGTTGTTCGCAGCAGGATAAGTTCCAGGTTCAAACCCAATCACATTGTCAAACAGAGTCGCAGGAATGACAAACTGTGGATTGGTGCTAGTCGCAGGGACAGTCCAAGTAGGACTGGAGGTTGGAACGGTATACAACGCAGAGGTATAAACCGAACTTACCATTGGAAAGGATAAAAGGTCAATCTTGTAGGTAGAGGTATTCACACTCATCGTCAAAAACCAAACCGCATTGTTGGTGCTGATTTCCGTAAGGTAGTGACCGTTGTTAAGCATCGTTTGGTGAAGAAAGTTGTTCATATCACTAATCTCGTAAAACCCATCAGGCATCGTCACCGTCTTCGTCGTACCATCTATCCAAATATACTGGAAGGTATTGTTGTTGTTCGCAGCACTAATGTTCGGTGTGCTGTTGTACATGGTAATGGAAGCCAACGCAATCTTCGTATGTTGCTTTAGACCAATTCCGCCTCCAGGGAACACATACTCAAAGACCGTGTTGTTTGAGCCAGCGACCACATTTCGTTGCGATAAGATAAGCGTCCTCATATAGGATAGGCAGAGAATTTAGAGACAAAAATCTGTTGTTATGTAAATGGACGATTATCAGTTGGTTCTTTCGGTAGGTGAACTTATGTTGAAAGAAAAGGTCATTACGGAGTTTGGGTTCAAATTGTTACACAACGACATTGAAAGTGATATGGCTACTTTGTCTCCTGATGATCACGAGAAGATTACACGCACAGCCATCTACTTTACCATTCTGTACAATATGGCGGTCTTGTTTGCGGGTTACTGTGCCGAAAAAGAGATTGTAGACCCCCGTAGTGAAAAACTCAAACAAATCGCAGAGGTTATCGTTCAGTACATTCCTAAGCTCCTAAGGGGATTAGGGGATAAGTATTTGGAAGTCTATCACGGGGCAAAGGTCAAAGCATTTGAACACGGGAAGCTCTTTGACGATTACTTCCCTCCTCACCCCGAAGAGCAGAAACTCCTAGACAAGATGAACGGGATTGTTAAAGACGAAGACCATATCCAAACCGTTTAAGTATCTCATCATCTATACTGACGCAGTTTGCCTTTTTTCCTTTCCGAAAGACAATATGTTGGTCTACTCGTGTATACCCTTGCTTATTGTATTTCCTATACAGTTCCCGCAACCGAGACAACTGAACTTTTTGTGATGGAGACAACATATAGTACAAGTAGTTGGATGTCTTTATTTAGATATTGTAAATAATGTAATTGTAATAAATAGGATTGGGAAATAATATAAACAAAACATATGTATACTCTATAAGATGGAATTCACTGAACGGGTAAACGCAAAGAACGCTCGGTGGTTGTTGGCTTCTCTATCCGATGACTTTCTCAAACAACATGTGTTGGAAGGTGAGGAAGAGAGGTTCAATTTTTCTTATGTCAAGAAGACTTTACAGTTGTATACCAAAGATGGTGTCCGCAAGGCAACCTACGGTAAAAAAGACAAGTTTGGTATTCTACGGGACTACGCACAGGGCATTCAGACCTTTCCTACTATTTTTCGTGGTCTGTTGTGTAAGGAGATGACGGATGTGGATATGGTCAACGCACACCCTGTCATTCTATGGAACTTGTGTCTCAAGCACCAAATCCCGTGTCACTACTTGGAAGACTATGTCAAGAACCGTAAATCTATTTTGGAAAAAGGTGACTGTACCAAGTTGGATATTATTCGCAGTATCAATAAAAAACAACCTTTGAAGTGTGAAGGATGGTTAAAGTCCTTTGACAATGAGATGAAACAAATCCAAAAACAATTTTTTAAGATGTCTCAGTATGAGAAGCAACGCATTCTCTCCGAGACAAATCCAAGAAATCGGGAAGGGTCGTTTATGTCTCACTTGGCTACGACTTATGAAGCCATCATCCTTCACACGGTTCTCCCTACGGATTTAGAAGTAGGCGTTTTGATGTATGATGGATTTATGTTTTACGGAGACAAACCTGAGGGACTGTTGGAGGACTTGTCTCGGAAAGCAAAAGAGATTGGGTTTGACATTCAGTTCTCTTACAAGGAACACAACCACACCTTGATAGTCCCTGACGATTGGAAAGACCAAGACGAGACACACTTGTACCCTATGTTGAAAGAGAAATATGAAAAGGACTATAAACTGGCTTACATTGAAAAAGATGTAATGTATTCCTATAAGATTGGAGAAAAGATTTACTTTTTTAATCAAGGAGATTGTAGTCAACACTTTAACAATGTGTTGGTAGGTAAGACTTCCTTCTTTACTTTATGGAACAAAGACCCTACCAAACAAACTTATAAAACAGTAGGGTCGTATCCACACGATGTCTCGTGTCCTGACGGTGTCCTCAATCTGTGGACGGGGTACGCTGCGGAAAGACTACCTGACAGTGATGCGGACATTACTCCTATCCTCAATCACTTTCACACCTTACTTGGTGCGGATACTGAGTTTATCTTGGACTGGTTTGCGAATATGTTTCAGTTTCCAAGCAGTCGTTCCTTACTGGTTGTCATCCAAGGAGAAGAAGGGTGTGGGAAATCAGTCATCATGGATTTTATCACACTGATTATGGGTAGGGACTTAGCCATAGAAATTCAAGATGTGAAAGAAGATTTGTTTGGACGGTTCAATGGCATCTTGGCAGGTAAGGTCTTCATGAATATCAACGAGACAAGTCGGCACGAGATGATGCCTTTCATTGAGAAGCTCAAATCCATTATCACCAGTCCAACCATTAACATTGAAGAAAAAGGTCAAAAGAAATATACAGAACAGAACTTGTCTCACTTAATGATGACGGTCAATCCTGAGAATGTTCTTGCGATTAAAAAGGAAAGTCGTCGGTTCTTTTATAGCAAAGCAAGTGAGGTTTTAGTAGGCAATACGGAATATTTCAATGCGTTGTTTGATTATATTGAACGACCTAAGAACCAACGAGCCTTCTATCAGTTCCTTATGTCTCGTCCTGTCAAACAAAAGATTACCATTAAAGATATACCCGAGACAGAAGTAATGGCAGAGATGTACGAACTCAATAAAGACCCTGTGGAAGATTACCTTGCTGAGTTTGAAGGCGAACGCACCAGTCAGGAGAATTACAATGCCTACAAGAGTTTCCTGATGAATAATGGTTTGAAGTTTGAATTGTCTAAAAAAGCGTTTGAGACAAAGGTAGGCAAGTTTAGGAAACAGTATGGAATAGAAATAGAAAAGAAAATGGATAAAGGAGTTCGTTATAGTGTTCTTACAAAAGTCGCCCCTCGGTTAGAAGCAGACCTACCTACTCTCCCTTCTTTGGCTCCGCCCTGAGGAGGTGTAGGAGGTGTAGTAGGAGGTGTAAGAGGAGGTGTAATGGTTTTCGCACTGGTTATGGTCTCACTACCTATTATTATTATTATTATTATTATCATTACACCTCCTACACCTCCTAAAACCCATATCGCCACAGCCGAAGCCTTTCCTGAATTAGAAAAATGTTCTAGACGCATATATATTATAGCTGCGGACCGTAACCCCCCGAGGAGTAAAAAAGGGAGGAGTAGGTCTGCTTCTACACCTGCGGCGGGAACTTGTAGTTCCATTCTTGTTTCCAAATATCATACATCAAACCTTCATGAATGTGGTAATATGCGTAACGACGCATCAGTTCCGTCACACTTTCAGGAATATTATCTCCACCGTATTCGCCCATAAACTTAAGATTGACTTGAAGCAGTTCGTTAAACGCATCAATGCCCAAGTCGTCCATTTTGAACTCGTTTTCGTCATCGTACCACCATTCGTCTGATTCTTCATCTTCCAAAAACCATTCTGTCCAGTACTCATACTGTTGGTCATAGTCATAATCTTCTCCTTCGGAAGTGTCAAGATAGACCGCAATGCTTTTACAAGCCTGCTGTTTAAGGTGTGCGAAAAGGTCGTCTTCGTTCATTTTGATACTGTCTCAGTAAGGAAAAAAAACCAATCAATTTTTATTACTCAGGGAACTTCTCTTCCCAAACATCTTCCCATGTCTGCTGGAAGTGATAAGTATGGTTCACGACATTCGCGAGAGTATTACTACTAACCATCCACCTTGCGTAGCGTCGGAGCAGAGTGTCTACATCAAGAGGAGGGTCTGTTGAATAGCAAGGATTGTATGAATGTGCCTTTGTGAACTTCGCATTGACGACGAGTAGTTCATTGATGTTTTGGATGGTCAGGTCGCTTTCGGGAAAGTCCCACCACGCACCGTCCGCAAACTCATCTTCCCAATCGTTATACTTGTCACGAAGATAATCACAGGGGTCAGGGGGAAGTCCCCATTCATCTTCAATGAACTCCTCCATTGATTTCTTTGCCTTGGCTTTAAGATACTCCATAAGGTTCATCTTTGATACTTGTCTCAGTAAGGAAAAAAGGGAATTCAATTTTTATTTTTATCCGAGGAAGTCCGTCAGGTGTTGACAGTGTTCTCCCGCATAACGCCAAAGATAAGTGCCGTCTTTCTGCTTGTAGCCCATACTGCCAAACCGTATCTGTCCACCGTTGTAGTACACTTCTTGGATACAATTCGTCCAACACTTATCATAGACAGGAGCGTCACCATTGCCCGTCATCTTGGCGACCAAAATGAACTGGGGCATCATCTCGTCCCAATTGTCTTCTTGGAATGCTCGTAGAGTAAGTTTTTCAAAAAGTCTAATCATAGCCTCTTCCGTTTTTGGAGGTGCTCGTTGGTAGACATTGAGTTCAGGTACACACCTCAGTTTCTTACGCAAACGAGTGTGTTCGGGGAAGTCTGCGTCTACAATCTCCCCGTCACGCTCTACCCAAAAATGACCTTTTATCTTTGGAAGACGCATTTCTACAGAATAAAAAGATTAACCGTTTAATCAATTTTATTTTCCAAAAGTATCCATAGGAGACACCCTCACAAGCGGAGGCGTATACCAAGCTTCACTCTTGGTTGGTCTCGTTATATCCGTAGAAGGCAACTGAACTACCTCTTGGTTGGAGTGATTTTTTTTATTGTGAAGTTTGGTTGCCAAGTCCACGGTTCGTTTGTCTCCAATCTTCTGCCATCCGCAGGAGCAATCATAGGTGCGGAAGTAGAACGGAACAACTGCTTTTGGCATTGTGTTTGTGCCTTTCTCCGTTTTCAAAAACTTCCATCAATTTTATTTTTGAGGGACTTAGAAAAAAAAATTAACCGTTTTGTAGTCTTCCATCGGATTTATTTCATCACATAGGCGAACACCGCGTCGCGGTTGGCTTCGTGCTTGAACGCATAAATCATCCCGTCAACTAAGTACATGCCTTCGTCAAAGCCAAACCCAAAGGGGTCAATACCGATGGGTTGAATGGTTTCGGGGCTTGAACCTTGCTGTACCACCAAAATGTAGAAGGTTTCACCTGCGATGACCTTGGTGCGATTGTTATAGGGGTTAAGGTGTAGAGTGCCTTGCTTCTTCTGCTTTCGCCAAATCTTCATCTGCTCCACAAGTTCAGGTTTGTTTCCCCAGCAGGTGTTCTCACTTTTGCGATGGTAGAAACAGAACAGTTCGCCTCGTTCTTTTTTCTGTCTGTCATCCACCATGTGCTTGAGATGGGAACGCATGTCTTTGGCATTGAAGAAAGTCATTGTTGGATGACTGTTATGCTGTCAAAAGTATTTTACATTTCCAATCAATTTTATTTTTTGAGGGACTTAGAAAAAAAAATTAACCTTTGAGGATTGTAATCCTCATTTAATCCAACTCCCCGTACTTGTCTTCCCATTGTGAGCTAAACTCAAGCCTAAGGTCCTCCCCGTTAAACTCCCAGTCACATTCAGCTACCTTGAAGCGTCGTAGCAGCTCGGTGAACGATTGAGTAGGTTCTGCTTGATGTTCTTCTTGATACCAGCTATTGGCTTCATTCAGGTCTTCTTCTTCTTGGGTGAGATTGTTTTCAGTATACCAAACAGCATTGCTGTTGACAAACTCCTCCTTCCACTTTTCAAATGCGTATTCCATCTCATACCTATCGGTACAGTTTTGGTCTGTCTCGTAACTGGCAAGAAAGACCGCCATCGTTTCTTTTGCGTGGTTGGTTAGGCATTGGCGTAGGTTCATTGTTCCTGTCGGATAGTGGTTTTATAAAATCTAAATTCTCCATCAATTTTATTTTTGGAGCAAAAAACTTATTCCTCCTCGTCCTCAGAGAACAGGAAGTCGTACTCGCCGTCGTCTTCAATTTTTAGTGGTTCATCATCCTCATCATCCCCCTCGCGACAAGGCACATCTTTCAATTCTCCTTTGTAATAGAGTTTGTCGCCGTTAACCCAAATGTCATTGACATTCCAGCCTTCAGGGATTTTGAAGTAAGTCTTTGGTGAAGTCACAGAGAGAATAGGCATCTTTTTATGCGGTCAAAAAGGTTTTGAAGTTTCCAATCAATTTTATTTTGTGGTTTAAGACTTTGAAAAAAAATTGACGATCACTCGTCTTCGTCTTCGTCCTCGTCCTCGTCTTCGTCCTCGTCTTCGTCTTCGTCTTCGTCTTCGTCTTCGTCCTCGTCTTCGTCCTTGTTGTAAAGAAACACGCCATCATCAAACAAGAAGTCATACTCACCTTCGTCTTCAATGGTTAGTGGGGCTTCGGGTTCGTTTTCCTCTTCCTCCATTTCATGACAAGGAACTTTTTGCTTTTTGCCCTTGTAATAAACTTGTCCGTAAAGGATTTGAATGTCTTTGACATCCCAATCTTCAGGGATTTTGTAGTAAAACTTTGGTGGGCGGTAAGTCGCACAAAGAATAGGCATCTTTGGATGCTGTCAAAAGTTTTTGAAGAACGCCGTCAATTTTATTTTCAGAAAAAAAATTGACGAAGAATGAAAAGAAACCTCTAAGGTAAGAAATGGCTTCCTTCCATACAAAAACCTTTACCAAACACGACGATTGGATGACGCCGAAGTCCGCGTGGGAGAATATCCAACACCTAATACCGAGACAACAAATTTGGGAGGCATTCTACGGCAATGGTCAATCGGGGTCTTACTTGAAAGAACTTGGCTTTGATGTCATTCACGAAGATGAAGACTTCTTTGAGTATAACAAGGGTGACTTGGTGGTGAGCAATCCACCCTTTACGCGTGTACCCGAAGTCTTGGAGAGATTGGTTGCCTTGAACAAACCCTTTATCTTAATCATGCCTTCTAGCAAAATCAACACACAATACTTCCGTAAGTTATTCACCAACAAGGGCATCCAAATCATCATACCACGCAAACGCATTCAGTTTGACAAGATGGTGGACGGTGAAATGGTAGAAGGTAAGAAAGCGTGTAACTTTGATTGTTTCTACTACTGCTGGAAGATTGGACT
>Ga0181349_1000582_pt1 | contig 15678 bp, 20 predicted proteins | sample Su13VDMM110SD_FD_130106 | JGI IMG/M metagenome (GOLD analysis project Ga0181349, IMG submission 130106) | Freshwater viral communities from Lake Michigan, USA - Su13.VD.MM110.S.D | ecosystem: Environmental > Aquatic > Freshwater > Lake | place: USA: Michigan | collected 2013-07-16 | reverse complement strand
ATGGATTCGGTCCAAAGACAATTCTAAAAACATTTCCGGAGCTATTAAGTTCCAAAGAGTTCACATTAGAAGATTTACAAAACAAATGCTCCGATAAAATTGCATTAAATGAAACTAAAAACTATCAAAAGGTACTTGACAATTACAAGACAATTGATAAGAATTATCGTTTAATGAATATCAAGTTATTAAACATTCCAGCAAGAAATTCGGCAACAATTCGAGGAATTATGCAACAACCAATTCCCGGGCTAAATAAAATGGAATTCCAAAGATTGTTCATGGAAGATAAAATGTGGTCTACAATGAAGAATCTTCCTGAGTGGTTAAGTAACACTTGGCTTTCATTGAATGCATTCGCACAGCAAACACACAAATAATCGGTTGGGTTTAAAAAATATTTTTATTATAATTGTTACATGACAGATAAATTAAGTGAATACGGTTGGGGCTTCCAAGTTAAGGTCCTCGCAGCAATGTTTACCGATAGAATATTTTTACAACAAATTTCAGATATAATTCAAGCCGATTATTTTGAGTCAGATGCAAATAGTTGGTTACTCGATGTGATACTAACACATTTCACGGAATATAAAGCTCCACCGTCAAAAGATGTATTAAAAGTTAAATTAACGGAATTGCATGATGACGGCCCTGAATCAGTATTGAAAGCTGCAATATTAGAACAACTTAAAGAAGTGTTCCGATTTATGGAGTCTGATGATTTAACTTTTGTTAAAGATGAGATTCTTAAATTTTGCAAGAATCAGGAAATTAAACGAGCAATCATGGAATCGGTTGGATTATTGCAACTAGGCAATTACGATCAGATTAAAACCAATATGGATAAGGCCATGAAAGCTGGAGCTGATACTGATATTGGATTAGATTATAAAACTAGCGTAGCTGCTCGGTATGATGAAGCTGCTCGGCACACTATCACAACCGGATGGGATGTTGTAGATGATTTGATGGACGGCGGATTAGCTAATGGCGAATTAGGAGTTGTAATGGCACCTGCCGGTATTGGTAAATCATGGCTTCTTATTAATATTGGAGCAAATGCCATTAAAGCAGGACACACGGTTATACATTATACATTGGAATTAAACAAAGAATATGTTGGCCAACGCTATGATTCTGTATTAACCGGAATTAATGCCCAAACATTGAAACATCATCAGGACACGGTACAAGATAAAATGGATACCCTTAAGGGTGAATTGATTGTCAAATATTATCCAACTAAATCAGTCGGAGTAATGGGATTGAAAGCTCACCTAGAAAAATCAATCATGTTGGGTAAAAAACCAGCCCTAGTAATTGTCGATTATGGTGATTTGTTGAAGATCAATGTAAAAAAGGACAAGCACGAGGCTTTAGAAGAGCTGTACGAGGATTTAAGAGGTATGGCTGGTGAGTATGACGTTCCAGTATGGACTGCATCACAAGCAGGTAGAAGTGCGTTAGAAGAAGATATTATTGAAGCCGATAAAATTGCATCATCTTATGGTAAAGTGATGGTAGCTGACTTTTTGATGTCACTTTCTAGAAAAGTAGAAGATAAAATGTCAGGGACTGGTCGAGGTCACGTTATTAAAAATAGATTCGGACCAGATGGTATAACACTACCATGTAAAATTAACACAAACAATGGCCAATTCCAATTCTTTGAACCACAGACAACCCAGGGTAAACAGACAACACAAGTTATGAAAACCGGGGAGAATATTGTGAAGAAAAATTTAGCACAAAAGTTCAAAGATATGGGTGGAAGTTTTGGCTAAAACTATATTTATATTAGATTGAAGGTCGGGTAGAAATATCCGATCTTTTTTTATCTAAAAACATTTACATTTATAACAAGAAGATTACAAACAATGGAAATTTCAAACAAAATTTTAAGTGAAATCACCGTCTACATGAAGTATTCGAAGTATGTCCCAGAACTCAATCGCAGAGAAACATGGGATGAATTAGTTACCCGTAACAAGGCAATGCATCTAAAAAAATATCCACAGTTAGCTGAGGAAATTGAAGCAGCATATGAATTTGTTTATAGTAAGAAAATATTACCATCGATGCGAAGTTTGCAATTTGGTGGAAAACCAATTGAAATCTCCCCTAACCGAATTTATAATTGTGCTTATTTGCCAATTGATGATCACCGAGCATTTGGTGAGGCAATGTTCTTGTTATTAGGAGGAACTGGTGTAGGATATTCCGTACAAAAACACCATGTTGAACTATTACCAGAAATACACAAACCAAACCCAAAGAAAAACCGTAGATATCTAATTGCGGATTCAATTGAAGGGTGGGCCGATGCCGTTAAAGTACTTGTTAAGTCGTATTTTGTGGGAGGATCATCATTCGTATTTGATTTTTCTGATATTCGTTTAAAAGGTGCAAGATTAGTAACATCAGGAGGAAAAGCTCCAGGCCCACAACCACTTAAAGAATGTTTGATTAAACTTCAAGGTATTTTGGATTCTAAAGAAGATGGCGATAAATTATCTCCTATAGAAGTGCACGATATGGTTTGTCACGTTGCAGATGCAGTATTAGCCGGCGGTATTCGCAGAGCAGCACTTATTTCTTTGTTCTCAGCAGATGATGAAGACATGATTTCTTGCAAAGCAGGAAGTTGGTGGGAAAATAATCCACAAAGAGGCCGTGCAAATAATTCTGCAACACTAATGCGTCATAAATTGACAAATGAATTCTTCATGGATCTTTGGAAGCGTGTTGAATTGTCCGGAGCAGGAGAACCTGGAATATATCTTACAAATGACAAAGATTGGGGAACTAACCCGTGTTGCGAGATTGCACTCCGACCATTCCAATTCTGTAACCTATGTGAAGTAAATGCATCGGATATTGAATCACAAGAAGACCTAGAAGCGCGGGTAAAAGCAGCAGCATTTATTGGAACGCTTCAAGCAGGATATACTAATTTTCATTACCTTCGTCCAATATGGCAAAGAACCACTGAAAAAGATGCACTTATCGGAGTCTCGATGACAGGTATTGGATCTGGAACGGTATTAGGATATGATATGAAGGCTGCGGCTAAAGCAGTTAAATTAGAAAATGAAAGAGTCGCTGGTATTATAGGAATTAATCGTTCAGCTCGTACAACCACCGTAAAACCAGCAGGAACAACCTCATTAGCATTAGGAACATCATCTGGAATTCACGCATGGCACAATGATTATTATATTCGTCGTATTCGTGTTGGAAAGAATGAAGCAATTTATTCATACCTAGCAATTAATCACCCAGAATTAATTGAAGATGAGTATTTCCGCCCACACGATACTGCAGTAATTTCTATTCCACAAAAAGCACCAGAAGGAGCAATTATGAGGACAGAATCTCCTTTCCAATTATTAGATCGTATTAAGAAAGTACATTTAGAATGGGTTAAACCAGGACATCGTTCAGGAAACAATACTCACAATGTATCGGCTACTGTATCATTAAGAGATGATGAATGGGACTTAGCAGGACAGTGGATGTGGAATGAACGTCAACATTACAATGGATTATCAGTTTTACCATATTCAAACCATACTTATATACAAGCTCCATTCGAAGACTGTACAAAAGAAGAATATGACCGATTATTTCAGAGTTTATCAAACATCGATTTATCAAATATAATTGAATTAGATGATAACACCGAATTAAGTGAAAATCTAGCCTGTTCTGGCGGATCGTGTGAATTAACATAAAAGTAATGATACAATCAGCATCAAAAGATTGGGTACAACAACTGTATGTGAGGGAGTTTGGAAACAAGATGCTTCCTACAGATTTCTACTATGAAAACGGTTATCGAGTATTCACCGAATCATATCACGAACGACGCGGATCGTGCTGTGGTAACGGTTGTAGGCATTGTCCATACGATCCAAAACATGAAAAGGGCAATACTATCCTGAACTATATTTATTAATATGATCAAACTTAAAGATATCCTATCCGAAGACATTATTGAAACTGCTAGTGTAATAGATACATTATTACAAGCTCTACCACACATCAGAAAACTAGGAAATAAACCTATGTTAGTTAGAGAATCAGGCGGTATTAGATCAGGAGCTGCAAAGATAACAGCAGGTCCATGGGACAAAGGTAAAATTGGATCTGCTATAAACCCAGCATCTTCAGTATATGATGCTGATTTAGGTAAATTATTTAAAGATCTAGTTGCAAAGTTTAACATTAAACACATCATATATGCATTTTATGAATCTAATCGATATGGATTATTTGGCGCAGAATATTTTCTAATACCGGTAGGTGACTACAAAACTATTTGGAGTACTGAAATACAAGACATATACTCAGATGCATCTACCATGCAAAAGCAAGGTACTTTAAACGCATTTCCGATGCATAGTTATAAAAACGAATGGCCGTCTGGTAAGGTAGATGAAGTATTGGTAGATTGTAATGAATATTACCTAATATCAACAAAAATACCAATCATAAAAGACTTTATGAATTATGCTGCGTATAAACAAGGGACGTCCGTAACACATCCAACTACTTACAGCCAACTAGCTATACTTGTTGAACATGTATTACAAAAATACATGACAAAATCTACTACAAAAACAAAATATGATGCATCTGGTATTGATACTCCAGGTGACCCAACCATGTAATAAAAGATATTTAATATGATACGATTAAAAGATTTAATAAATGAAGCTAAGCAAGTAGGTATTATTTACCACTATACTACCTTCGATTCCGGATTAAAAATATTACAATCAAATCAACTTAAATCTCATGATGCTGCTGATAGCACAAATGCTAAGCCAGTATTTGCAATATCATTTACTAGAGATAAACGATTTCATAATAATCATGTAGTTGGATTTGAAGAATCCAGTTTTGGAAATACACCACAATTACGATTTACAATCGATGGAGACAATCTTAGTAATAGATATAGTGTACAACCATATTCACAGCAAGGTGCTTTTAGTAAGGACGAAAAGGGTTTTGAAGCAGAGGAAAGAGTAATTTCTGATAAAATATTCACAATAACATTATCTAATTACTTGATTAGCGTTGATTTATTAATAGAATATAAGAAACCCTCTAGGAACTCTGATTGGATGGATGAGGATAATTATGAAGAGTATGCACCATTAAGAGCTGAAATTATTAAATTCGCACAAGATAAAAATCTACCAATAAATTTAATAGTCAATAAAAATGGTGATCCATGGCCTGATAAAGTTAAATATACTCTTATACAAAAAATACTTAATTGGTTTAAAAAAGATATATCAACCACAAAATATGATGCATCTGGTATTGATACTCCAGGTGACCCAACCATGTAAAAGTTTACATAAAACTTTGAAATCCAAATAAAATACATTATATTATATAAGTAAGAAATAAGTTATATGTCAGATAAGAAAAAGAAAAATCTAGAACTAGTTAAATCTGGTTTTGCGAACGGTATATCAACTCAATTAGCAACTAAAAGAGCGATGCTAAATGATCCTGAAGCTGAGTTGACTAAAGAAGAAAAACAAGAAATTATTACAAATGCAGCATTCTATTACGGAGAATTTCTTCGAGCATTAGGAGTTGCGTGGGAATCAGATCCAAATTCAGATAATACACCTAACCGAGTAGCAAAAGCATATGTAAACGATTTGTGGCGCGGCCGTTATGAATCAATGTCAGATATCACAGCTTTTCCAAGTGATGGATATGATGGTATTGTGTTTGAAGGAGGTATTCCATTAACATCAATGTGTTCACATCATCATCAAACCATTGGAGGTAAAGTTCATATTGCATATATTCCAGCAGATAACGGTAATGTTATTGGATTAAGTAAAATTAATCGAGTAGTTGACCACTTTGGCAGACGAGGTGCAATACAAGAACAATTAACTGTTGCTATACACCACGCAATTGAAGAATTAATTGAAGGAGCTAAAGGAGTAGCTGTAATGATTGATGCAACTCATAATTGTGTATCATGTCGTGGAGTAAAGCATCAAGGAGCTTCAATGAAAACAGCAAAACTATCAGGTGCATTTTTAGATGATGGAAATGCAAGATCAGAATTTTATCAATTTGTAAAAGGTTATTAATATGCCGAGATATATTTCAACAAAGCTATTTGAAAATTATTCAGTAGCACTTAGACAACATAAAGCATCCCATTCTCATTGCGAGTTATTACACGGATATGCTCTTAAATTTAAAGTATGGTTTGCTTCTAACGAACCATTTGAAGAGAATCAATTAGATGATATGAATTGGATTGTTGACTACGGCGGATTCAAAGATGCACCTAAAGGTAATGGATTAAAATCGTGGATGAACTATATGTGGGATCATACATTGTTGATTGAAAAAGACGATCCCTACCTAGATTTATTCGAAACTATGGCGATGGAAGGTATTTGTGCACTTCGCGTTATGGATAAAATGGGAGCGGAATCATGTGCTAAATTAGTATATGATAAGTTCAATGAGGTATTATCTAAAACAGATGGCGGACGATGCAAATGTATCAAAGTAGAATGTTTTGAAAACGACACCAATTCCAGTATATATGAAAACTGAAACATACGTATCCCTATACAATTATAAAGGGCAATCAACTCGTATGTCCGGTATTGGTAAAAAAGTATATGCAGCTGCAAAAGCAAAAGGTATTAATATTGTGTATGAACAATTACCGGTAGAAAAACAGACAACAGAATATCCGTCGGTTGCTACATATCCGATTTCATTTTTAGATGAATACTTTGAAGTAAAACCAAAAACAGAATTAGAACTATTAACTGAACGGGTAACTATGTTAGAAACACAAGTTGCACAGTTGCTTAAACTACCAGAATCTCTAGCTGTATTAGTTGAAGATGATGACGATTTACCATTTTAATTATGAATAAATTTATAATTAGCTGAATATATCTTATAGAGATGGTGTGTTTTTTAGTTGGAATCGTATATTTATATTAAAAAGAATATATGAATTATCAAAGAATATATAATGAACTTGTTAATCGAGCTAAAACAAGAATCTTGCAAGGTTATAAAGAACGACATCATATCATACCTCGATGTATTCAAGGCTTAGATACTGAAGATAATATAGTAGAATTAACAGCTAAAGAACATTATATGGCACATAGGTTATTAACAGAAATTTATCCAAATAATTCTAAAATAAAGTATGCGTATTGGATGATGTGTTCTATGGAAACTGAATCACAAATGCGATATAAAGTTTCTGCAAAATCATATGAATATGCAAAACAGCTAATATCAACGAGAACGGCAGAGACAAAACAAAAAATATCAGAAACATTAAAACAATCATATGATTCTGGTAAGCGTAAAAAATGGAACTTAGGCAAAACGATGCCAAAGGAATATGGTGAAAAAATAAGTAAGACAAAAAAAGGTATGGTAGGTACAAATAAAGGTATTCAAATGTCAGACGAACAAAAACAAAAAATACGTAATACCTTATTAGGCCATGAAGTAGATCAAAATACTAGAACTAAAATATCACAAACATTACTAAATAAACCTATTTTGACATGTCCTCATTGTGATAAATCTAGTAGAGGAACTTCTTTTAAAATTTATCACTTTGAACATTGTAAATTTAAAAAATAATTCTTATAATATAATATGAAACGAATAACTGATTACGATAAAGTATTGCCAATAATTGAATTATATCGCTGCGTGCAATCCGAAGGCTCTAGATTTGGTCGGCCAACGATAGCTATACGCACAACGGGTTGTACACATAGGTGTTATTTTGGTGCCGGTGGGTGGTGCGATAGCTGGTATAGTTCAATCCACCCAGAAAAAGGAACTTTCACGTTTAATGATATTATCAATATTTATGATAGTAACCCGCATATCAAAGAAATGATGTTAACGGGAGGTTCTCCGACAATGCATCCAGCATTGGTAAATGAACTTACACGATTTGCTTATGAAAGAGATATTCTTATTACTATTGAGACTGAAGGTTCACATTTTGTTGAAACTGACTATCCTATTGGGCTCATTAGCCTTAGTCCTAAGTTTCGCAATAGCATTCCCGTTGTGGGTGCTATTACACCGCAAAAAATGGTGGTGGATGAAAAGATGGTTCGGCAACATGAAAAATTTAGGCTGAATCATGATGCGATTGAAAAAATGATTGAATATCATACCGATTATCATTACAAACCAGTATGGGACGGCACTCCGGAGAATTTACTAGAAATTGAAGAATTCAGATTATGGCATAATATTCCAAAAGAAAAAACATATATCATGCCAGCCGGAGATACCCGTGAAACATTGATTGAAATGTATCCATTGGTATTTGAAATGTGTGCTGAAAAAGGATATAATATGACCGGCAGAGACCATATCATTGCATTTGACACGCAACGCGGTGTGTAAATAATAGAAAATATAAAATTATGGAAAACAAAAAATGGACAAGAGAAGAAGCAAAACAAAACAAAAACAAACTTCTTCAAGAACTACAACAAGAACCTTTTAACACATCAGGCGAAAATTTGGATTGGGTCACAAAAGAACTTAACCAACTAATTGATGAAGAGGAAGAAAGCCAGGAGAGTAACAATGTTCCAAAAAAACTTATCAATTTTATTGATGAATTGATTGGAGAACAAAGCAGTGATGAATATCAAATATCTCCATTAGTTGTAGACCCTATAACAAATGAAAAGCACCATACTGTAATTGAAATAAATAATGGAATCAAAGTTATTAAATATAAAATTAAAATAGAATCTTTATGAAAACATTATTAGTAAAATTACAATTTAAGTTAGCGAGTTGGTTGTATAACCAAGGTATTATTGCACCACAATTATTGGTACGATCTGACGGAACTTCAAGAAGAACTATCACAATTCTTACGCCAGAGGAAAGTGCTGAATTAAAACAAAAAGGAATATAATGAACTACACAGTAACAACAACCTTTGGAAATTACCAAATTAATTATATTATACGATGAAACAACTATTATACTTTCACGCACCAAGCTGTGCCCCATGTGCTGCACTAAAACCAATGATAGCTCAACTTCAAATGGAAATGACAATCATATCAATCGATACTGATGTAAGCTATCAACGAGCAAAAACATGGAATATACAAAACGTGCCTACCATATTGTTAATTAGCAATGCAATGGAACTAGGAAGATTAGTTGGCGGCAGTATTACAGCAGACGCAATACGAAAATTATATAAACAATAAAAAAAACTTATGGCAAGTGTATTAGATTATATTGAATGTCCTAATTGTAAACAAGAAGCAATGTGTGACTATTACTATAAAACGGGAGAAGAGTATACCAATTGTGGTAACTGCGGATACCATCGTTCAGCAACAATTAAAACCCGAGAGAAACGATTAGATTTATTAGCTGAAAGTGATTGGGATATTGTAGAATTAAAAAAGCCATATGGTGCTTATAGATTAAAGACATATAACAGTGTAGCTACTCAATGTGGATCGTTAAAAAACAAAAAACAATATGATCATTTAAAATCAACTATTAAGGACGACGTTGAAATAGAATTTTGTACAGTGTCAAGATTTATTAGAGGTAAGATTGTAAAGGAAATGCTAATCGAAACCGCAGGTATTTAATTAAAGTAGTATATTATAAATAAATTTTTAAAAAAGAACAAGTTATGAATTGGAAACCAATTGGAGATCAAGTACTCCTTAAAGAATTAGACGAAGTAAAAAGCGATCGTACTAGAAGCGGAATTATTATCATGGATAGCAACGATAATTTCGTTAATGCTGAAGTATATGCAACCGGAGACGGCTTATTTACACACACAGGCGATAGAATCCCAGTAACTGTTAAAGTTGGAAACAAAGTGCTTGTAAGTCGCAACAATTTAGGATCACATAAAGAAGTTGTAATCGGTGATGATGTATTCGTATTAATTCGAGAATCTGAAATTGCTATGATTCAACAAAACGATTGATTAAGTATAAAATATACAGGTTATGGAAATCATCATTAGTCGCGACGAAATACGTCAGCGAGTAGCAGAGTTAGCTGAACAAATATCAGCGGATCATCAGATTAACAGTACGATCCCTTTACCACCGGTACTGGTTTGTGTGCTCAACGGATCATTCCATTTCTTTTCCGATCTAACTAGACAGATGCCTATAGATTGCGAAGTTGATTTTATTCGGCTTAAATCATATGAAGGACAAGATAATTCAGGTGGTATTAAGATAATCAAGGATTTAGAATTAGATCTTAAAGGAAAGCGAGTATATATCATAGATGATATTTGTGATACTGGAGCTACAATGTTAGAAGCATTATTTATGGTAAATAGTCGAATGGCTGCAGAAGTAAAAGTTGTTACCTTGTTAAAACGTAAAAATGGTGTTGGTATGACTGATTTCCATGGATTTGAAATAGGTGATGAATTTGTATATGGTTATGGATTAGATGATTACGGACTTAAACGAAATTTACAAGATATTTATAAAATTAATTAAAAAAAATAATGTATACTGGTATAGGTTACGACAAAAAAAATGGAATAATTCATATATGGGACGATGAGTTAGGACATCAACAATTCCCATTTAAGCCATATGGATATCTTCCTGATGATTCTGGTACATTTCAATCATTAGATGGAACCAGACTTAAAAAGGTTCCCGGGAATCATAGAGATAATTCAAAATCATTCGAATCAGATTTAAATGAAGAAGTACGCACACTTATTGATTTATACTATGAATCAGATGAGCCATCTAAAGGCCACAGAGATTTCTTTTTTGATATTGAAACAGCTAAAGATGAAAATGGGTATAGTACAATTGATGATGTTCGAACAGCCATTACTTCTATTGCATACTTTGATAAAGCCAGCAAAGATCGTCGAGTATTAATACTAGATGAACAAGGTCGAATAAAGGAAACGGAAATACAGGGAGAAAACTATGTTTTAGAAATATTTCGAACTGAGAAGGCCCTATTAACTAGATTCATTAATAAATTTGCAGAGATTAGACCCACAGTAATTACTGGTTGGAACACTGATGGATATGATATCCCATATATGATGGGTCGATGCAAAAAAGTATTAGGAGCTCAATCAATTAAGAAATTCTCGCCAGCTGGTATTGTTAATCAAAACACAAAGACCGGGAAATGGAAAATCTTTGGAGTATCTAGTTTAGATTACATTAAATTGTATAAAAACTTCACATATACAGAACTACCAAATTATCGATTAGACACGGTTGCTAAAAAAGAACTAGGTCGAGGTAAAGTTGAATATGATGGCGATTTAGATACATTGTTTACTCAAGACATTCATAAGTTTGCTTATTATAATATGACGGATGTTGATTTAATTGAGGAAATGGATGAAAAGCTTCAACTATTGAATCTAGCCCGTACAATTTGTCACAAAGGACACGTTCCATATGAAGATGTATTTTATGCATCAAAATACTTAGATGGCGCTGCAATTGTAGATCTTAAAAGAAACGGATTCGTTGCTCCAAACAAGCAATTTCGATTTGTAGAAGATGAAAGCGAAGAATCGCTAGCAGGAGCCTATGTAATGGCGCCTGTTCCGGGATTGTATAAATGGATCTATGATTTAGATTTAACTTCCTTGTATCCTAGCATCATTATGACAGCAAATATTTCCCCGGAAACTAAAGTAGGAGTTGTTGCTAATTGGAATCAAGAATGCATGATGCGAGATATCCCAACCCAATCAGTAATTAACAGTCAAACAATAATTGATATTAGACAATGGTTGCGAGAAAATAACTATAGTATAGCAAGTAATGGAGCAGTGTATCGAAATGATCAACGAGGCTTCTTACCAACGATTCTAGAAAAATGGTTTGATGAACGTGTTATTTATAAAGACAAACGAGATACATATGAAGTAGGAACTGAGGAATATAAATTCTATGACGCAATGCAATTAACACAAAAAGTATTGCTCAATTCATTCTACGGTGTATTAGGATTAAAAACATTTCGTTTCTATGACCTAGATAATGCAGGTGCAATTACAGCAGTTGGTCAAAGCATTATTAAATTCTCTGCCCGTGTTATTAATCATTACTATCAAAAGGAACTAGGAACAGATCACTTTATTAATGCTAGTGGCGATAAAGCAGAGTTTGCATTTTATACAGATACAGATTCAACATTCTGCAGCAGTTTACCTTTAATTCAACACCGATTCCCAGATTGTGATACTGACGATGAACAGTTTATGATTGAACAAACCAATACAATTGCTTCTGAGATACAAACCCATGTAAATAACATGTATAATCAATATGCAACAGTATTCCATAATACAGCAACGCATCGATTCCAAATTAAACAGGAATATATTGCTAAATCTGGTTTATGGATTGCAAAGAAACGGTATGCACAATGGGTTATTTTCAAAGAAGGTAAATCTACGGATAAATTGGATATTAAAGGCCTAGACGTTGTAAGATCTAGTTTCCCAGAAGATTTCAAAAAGATAATGAAGGAAACATTGTGGTATATTCTTAAAGGTAGAAACAAGCAGGATACATCAACCCTAATACATAACTTTAAATCTAATATAAGAAGTTCCGAAGTACTCAATGTAATGAAGAATTCTAGTGTTAAGGAACTATCTAAATACATTAGAGGACGCAAACCATTTACTGGATTTATTAAAGGGACTACAGCACACGCTAAAGCCGCAATTAACTTCAATGATATGTTAACCACATTAACCGGTGATATATTACCTATATCAAATGGCGAAAAAATCAAATGGGGTTACTTGTTGAATAATCCATATGGGTTTGAAACTATGGCACTTCGTGGTTACCGAGATCCGGTTGAAATAGTTAACTTTGCAGCAAAATACTTAGATCATAACAAAATGTTCGTAAGTGACTTAAGCAATAAGTTCAATGACTTTTATGCTGCAATGAGTTGGGGAAGTTTACCAGAAAATAACAATGCAAAAAAGTTTTTTAACTTTGGATAACAAATTGTTTTTTTTTGTGTTATATTTATATGTAAATAGGTAAATACAGGAACATTATGAAACGAAACATTTTAGCTGAAAATATGCGACGATTTAAAACTAAAAATTTAAATGAAGATCAGTTAGATGAAGTATTTGTAGATCCTGATACTATACCCAATCTAATTAAATTAGTTACAGATCTAGGATTACCAGCATGGACAGCATTACCTATAGGAATAGGAATGTTTGGCATTCCGCTAGCAGCTGTTGGTGGTGGATTTGGCAAACTCAAAGATATAATTAAACACAAGATTCGACGAAACCAGTTAACTCCAGAAGAAGCAGAACGGTTTGCAATTGAAGTAGAAACTGCATTAAAAGATATTCCGGGTCGGCAAAGAGCATATTTAACTAGCTTATTAAATAAATACAAACAAGCTTTAGCCGCAGAAGCTGGTGGATTAGATATGATAAATGATATTGATATTGATGATGCTAAAGATGTTATGATTCGATATATGGATTTGTTGAATACGTATTTAGCCCAAAACAAATATAAACAAAATAACGACTAAAAATTGTTTTTTTTTCCATGTAAAAATTAATGTGCTAGCAGCAATGTTAGCACTTTTTTACTGTTATAAAGGTTGGATAATATAGATAAATTCATTATATTAAATAAAAAAGTTATATGTACGGAAAACAACAATGGCGCGGCAGAGAAGTAGAAGGCCGTTACACTGATATGATGACTCTATTTATTAGAGAATTGGGGGATGGAATTAATGTAGATGATCTTAACGTATATCCTCATTATTATTTTACGATTGAATATATTGCTTCCATGATTGAATCTCGAGATAGTAAACAACTTGAATCAATCCGCGAAATATTAGATACCACAAATGCCGTAGTAACGGTTGAAGCGAATAAAGCTACTTTAAAGAACATTCCCACTGATTTGGTTAATAGATGCCACATTATTTATAGAATTCAAGACGATGCATTACAACTACTAAAAGCAACCGATACCGTAAGTATAGATGCTGGTTGGTATCGTTGCCATATGATTGCTAAGATGCATATGCAAGAAACAACCCCGGATTCATATAAATTTGATGAAGAAATATGAAGCGTGGCGTTATAGCAGGTAACTTTGATGTTATTCATCCGGGTTATATTGCAATGTTTACTGAATGTAAAAAGCATTGTGATTATCTTATAGTTTGTCTACACGAAGATCCAAGTCTTGAAAGGCCTGAAAAATTAAAGCCAATTTTACATTGGAGCGATCGTTATAAAATATTAGGATCACTCAAGCAAGTAGATTTTATATTTTTATATCAAACTGAGGCCGAGTTATATGAGGCTTTAGCAAAAGGTAAACTCGATGTAAGATTCCTAGGTGATGATTATATAGATAAGCCATTCACCGGCGACGATTTGAATATTCCAATTCACTATCTAAACAGAGACCATGGTTGGTCGACCACTAAATTTAAAAAATTAATAGCAGATGAAGTACAGCGTAGTAGTAACATTTAGTATCGAAGGATTTCATTGTTGGCCAGATGCCAAAGAAGTATTTCCAGAAGTAGCATTCCTCGCAGATAGACATCGTCATATGTTTGGTTTCCGTTGTTATGCAAAGGTAACTCATACTGATAGAGATGAAGAATTTATTTTATTGAATCGCAAAATTCAAAAAGCTCTTAGAAATCAATTTTCTCGGGAATTAACTAGTGTTTTGGAATTTGATTCAATGTCGTGTGAAATGATTGGAGAATGGTTATTAGAAGAATTCTCGGCTTTATATAAAGTAGAAGTTTGGGAAGATTGGGAAAACGGAGCGATAATTAAACGAAGCAAATTTTTAATATGAGAAAAGTATTTTACTTTGGGCTCGAGCCCCTTAAAGCTCGATATACTTACCAATTGAGTAAGCAATGGATGCCAGCAACATTTGCTCCATACGAAACGGCCGGCGAATTAGAATTTATTGATATTCCAGGAGAATTTGATCCAGACCAGCAAATTAAAGTTGGAGCTGTATTAGATGCCGTTGGTCGAGGTAAATTTGCTATGAGTCAGTGTAGCAATTTCTTAGATATGATCAATACCGATCAGGTTAAGGATGGCGATGTAATCTTCTTGCAAGATTATTGGACTCCGGGTATGGATGCAATTTGGTACGCATTAGATTTATATGGTATCCAAGTTAAAGTTTATGCAATGCTTCATGCACAAAGTGTAGATGAGTATGATTTTACTTGGCCTATGCGCCAATGGATGCGTCATTATGAATTGGGACTAGATAACCGAATGACCGGTATATTTGTGGGCTCTACTATTCATAAAGAACAATTACGAGAAGCTGGATTTAATGCTCCAATTCATGTTGTATCATTGCCATTGCATCACGCAATGACATTAAGCACTTTACCGGATTATAACAAATTTGCCGCAAAAGAAAATAAGATTGTATTCTCTAGTAGATTAGATAAAGAAAAGAATCCGTTCTTTATGCTTGAAGTAGCTGAGCTATTTTTAAGTGATAATCCAGATTATGTGTGGCACGTGACAACTTCCGGTAAATCATTTAAATCAATGGT
>Ga0181349_1000579_pt1 | contig 15691 bp, 18 predicted proteins | sample Su13VDMM110SD_FD_130106 | JGI IMG/M metagenome (GOLD analysis project Ga0181349, IMG submission 130106) | Freshwater viral communities from Lake Michigan, USA - Su13.VD.MM110.S.D | ecosystem: Environmental > Aquatic > Freshwater > Lake | place: USA: Michigan | collected 2013-07-16 | reverse complement strand
GTCGAGCTTCGAAGCGACGCTAATTTCTGTCGAAATCCAATACGATTAGTCGAGCTTCGAATGTCGCCGCGAAAGGGGAGGCCGCGCCCTTCAAATTGCCCCGGCATTGGTCGCGACGCCGAAGACTTGGCCCCAGTGGGGCCGGGGGGCTACTGGTACTGGGGCTAAACCCCGGCGCCGCGATGATCTTTTATCGGCCGTTTCGGCCTGGACCGGCAACCGTATACGAACGCAGGTCGTCGGGAAAATGTCGACTTATGCACCGCCTCGAATAGCCCCGTTTTCGTAGAACAGGCTTCGCGATAACCGGGATGAGTTTACAAGTGGGAATTAGTTCGCGCAGCAATGAGACGCATTCGCAATTTATCAAAGGGGAATTTCCCCCTCTTGATCCCGGTTTTTATCCCGCTTCTAAATTGGAAAATGTTCTTTAGTTTCAGGACATAAGTTCTCTAATAATAATAAGTGTTATAAATGGTATATATATACTACTACGTAAGAAGTTCTCGTAATGTTCTAATCGAGATCAATTCAACTGACCCTATATGCCGTTTTATCCATTTAATCCGTTTGGTCGCTCTGGCTTCGTCGGGACGTTTTCGTAAGGGGTTCGGAAAATTCGAAAGGGGCTTGTCGTATACGACGAAGTCGGGTTCCGTCGTTTTCGCGATTTAGGCGATCGATGGGGGTCGCTCGTATTGCGGGAGGCGGGGCGTGCTGGGGAACCTTTCGAAGATCGCGCCCGCCTGGCGGGGTATTGACCCCAAGGCCGTGGCTTGCCTGTCGGGCGTCGAGCGAGCCTTTCTGCCGCGTTACCTGGCGGCCGATCGGCGAGGGGAGCTTCCCGGCGCCGCGGCGTTTCTGATCGGCCGCGCCGATCGATCCGATCGCTTCGCCGAGCCTCGAGCGTGGGCCAGGTTTGCCGACGGCTCTGTCGGCGTAATGGCTGAAGACGCGGCCGGCGGATTGTGGATAGCGAGCGTCGCCGAGACGTCGATCGGCTGTGAGGGCGGAAGCCGGGTCGTCTGGCATTTCGAGATCACGGGCGGCCCTTTCAGGCCCGACGACGATCCTCGCCCAACGCGCCAGGCCGACCCGCGAAAGGCTATCCGATCGATCCTGTCGGCCGTTGCGATGGAGGCGGCCTAGTATGTCGACGCGCAAGGTATCGCGAAGGCTTGTCGGATTGCCGGCGGATGACGGCCCCTGGCCGACCGAAGATGTTCGGAAGCTGAAGCTCTATGTCGCTTCGAACCTCAGTTATGCTCGGATAGCTCGCAAGCTTCGTCGCACGCGTAATCAGGTTATCGGCAAGGTTCACCGCCTGGGGCTTCGCGAGCCGACCTCTCGCGAGCGTATCGCGGCCGATAACTCGCTCGCTCTTCGGATCGCCAGCGTCAACCGCCAGGCCGAACGACAAAAGGGCGCGACCGTTCGGGCTCACGTCTCAATTGCATGGGTTCCCGATCGCGTTGTCGGGATCGAAGAGCTCGGCGAGGCCGCCTGTCGCTGGCCTGTAGGAGATCCGAAGAAGCACGGCTTCGGCTATTGCGGATGCAATCGGGCGACCGGCTACGCCTATTGCGAGGCCCATGTAAGCGTCGCGTATGTTTCTGAACCCGAGGCGATTGACCCCGTCGCTATCGCCGCCTGATCAAAGGAATTCGAATTATGGAAGCCAAGTCAAACGGCACGCCGCCGGTCGACGAGATCAACACCGCGCGCCGGGACTACGCGCAGCACACGGCGCGCACGACCGACCTCGATATGCGCCTGATCGCCAATGAAGCCGAGCGCGTTCGGCTCGAGGGCGAGCACGAAGCGGCGCGGGAAGCGGCGTCGATTGCACGCGCCCGCGTCTTTGAGCTCGAGAACAATCGCAGCAAGCCAGCGCCCGTCGAGGCGCGCGTTATGTCCGCTTTGTCGTTGTTCCCTATACAGCCAGTCACGACCATGATCTCCGGCGACAATGTCTTGAAGGATGCGGCCGAAACACCGTGAGCTAAACCGACGCGGGGCGTACGTCCCTCGCGGCCCCGTGTGCGTGTGTGAACTATCCCGGAAGGAACCATGTCCGCTAAAACTACAGCCCTTAGCGTCATGGTTCCTTCCGGCTCTGCTTCGCCGGCAAAGCGGGTCGAGCCATCGAAGACGCCGGCCTTCGATGCGCTCCCGCCGAAACAGCAAGAGCTCGTGCGGCAATATCTCGTCGACTTCAATCAATCGGCCGCCGCAAGGCGCGCTGGCTATAGCGGCAAGACGGCAAATCAACAGGCTTCCCAAATCTTTGCAAAGCTAAACATTCGGCAGGCTGTCGCCGAGCTCGTCGAACAGAAAACCGCGCTGACGAAAATGACCTTGCTTGAGGAATTGTCGGCGATCGCCTTTCTCGATCCTGGCGATTATTTCGAGATCGACGATCGCGGGCAAATGATCATGAAGCCGACGATCGACATGACCCGCGCGCAGCGCCTTGGAATGGCCGGCTCTGAACAGTCAGACAATCAGTTCGGCACTTCGCGGAAGGTAAAGCTTGCCGACAAGCTCGGCGCGCTTAAAGAGCTTGCAACGATCATGAACCTATATCCCGCCAAGGCCGAAGGCGCGGGCGTGAACGTTCAGATCAACAATTCTAACACCGTCAAGACGGGTATTCTGGTCGTTCCTGGCGTTGCGAGCGAAGGGGAGTGGGAGGCCGAGGGACACTTGCAGCGACAGCGCGAAGAGGCGGGGAACGCCAAGCTTCGTTCTGTTCCGGCCGCTTGACGCAGATTGCGCGCGTCGTGCTTAGAAGGCTGATCAGGGAGCTCGGCGGGATGAGCGAGCGCGAATACCGCGCCGAAGCCGCCAGGATCAACGCCAGGCCGCCTAGTGCGGCCGGGGCGCGGGTCGATCGCCTGGAATGGATCGCTCGCCAGGAAGAAGCGGCCATGCGCCTTGCGCGATCGAGGGTCGCGCAAGCGATCGCCGCTCGGCCCCTCGCGTTATTTCAGCCGGGCGACGCCAGGATCGGGGGTGGCGAGGCGGCGAGCCTGGTCGTCGCTGCGATAAGTCGGCGCTTCGATCTTATGCGGCTCGAGGCGCTTCGATGAGCGTTCAGCGCCGGGCGCATAACCTCAAGATCATATCGCCGCCGGCTCCGCTCGATCGCGTCGCCCCGCCGATGACATACGAAGACCGGCTTCGGGCAAAGCTCGCCGAGCTCGGGGCAGAGGCCGCCTGGCTCCCCACGAAGCGCCAGGCTTATCTGCTCGCCGCGCCGGTCTTCGAGTTTCTCGCGTGGGGCAACCGGGGCGGGGGTAAATCCGAATGGCTTCTCGCCGACTTCCTTCAGGACGTCGGCAAGGGGCTCGGGGCGGATTGGCGCGGCCTTATCCTGCGTCGCGAATTCAAAGACCTTTCAGACATTGTCGAGCGTTCGAAAAAGATCATTCCGAAGGCGTTCCCCGATGCGACTTATCATGGTTCGCCAGACGCTCTTGGGTGGACGTTCAAAACCGGCGAGAAGCTGATCTTCCGCCATGCGAAGCGGCCCGGCGATATCTCGCAATTTCTCGGGCAAGAGTGGCCCTGGCTCGGCTTCGACGAGCTATGCAATTGGTCGCAACCCGACCTCTATCTCGATATCATTTCGTCGGCTCGATCGTCGAACCCGTCCGTTCGATCGCGCGTGAGGGCGGCGACTAATCCGTGGGGGCCTGGCGCGTGGTGGGTCAAGGCTCGCTTCGTCGACGCGGCAAAGCAGGGCCAGATAATACGCGAACGTCGGACGCTGCAATTCGAGGGCGAGGAAGCCGAGACGCACGTCGTCACGCGCGCTCATGCTCGTATCGACTTTCGCGACAATGACTATATTCGAAAAGCCGACCCCGGCTATCTGGCGCGCGTCATGCCGAGCGATCCGGCAAAGCGCGCGGCCTGGATCGAAGGCCGCTGGGATTTGTCTGTTGGCGGCTTCTTCTCGGGCGTTTGGACTACCGAGCTTCACACAATCGCGCCCTTCACGATCCCGAATTCGTGGCGGATTGATCGCGCGCATGACTGGGGCGCGACGTCCCCGCATTGCACGCTATGGTTTGCCGAGAGTGACGGCTCGCGCGTCGAGATCGAGCCGGGTCTATGGTATGCTTTCCCGCGCGGGACGCTCTTCGTTATCGCTGAAATCTACGGCTGGAACGGCGAACCAAATAAGGGGCGGCGAGATAGCGACCATATTATCGCGACCGATATCAAGGAAGTCGACGGGATCGTCTCCAGGGCTCACAATGGGGCCGTGATTAAGAGAGGCGTCGCCGACACGCAAATCTTTGACGCGCCGCAGGGCCGGGCCATCATTGACACTTACCGGCGAGCGAAAGTCGACTTCGATCCAGCCGACAAGTCGCCAGGCTCGAGGGTTACGCGCGCGAAGATAATCCTCGATCGCCTTTGCGCGGTTGAGCCGTTTGGAGATGGCCGGCCCATGGAGGAAGCCGGGCTTATCGTCTTTTCGACATGCAAGCAGACGATCAGAACGCTTCCGCTTTTGCAGCGTGACGAAAAGAACCCCGACGACATCGATAGCACCGGCGAAGATCACGCTTACGACCCAATCGGCTATCGCGTTTTGGCGTCACGAAACAACGTCACGCAAGGAAGGTTCTAACCCTCGCTCTGACGCCGAAACACCGTAAGCCGTCGAGATTGCGGCAAGGAAAAGACAATGAAGCGGATCGAGTGGGCCATTCCTGTCGTTTGGGCGATTGCCCTGGTCTTCGCGATCGGTTGGTCGCTTGCCAATGGAGCGCGCGAGGCCGTTAGCCTTTCATCTTATGAGCGTGCAAACTAATGGCGACAGCCCCGAAGCCTGCAATAACGAAGAGCACCACAATCAGGCTAAAGCCAGACACGACGAGCGCCTATGCGAACGGCATGTCGGCGCGCTGGGCTCTAGCCGACGCCTTGTCTGGCGGCTCGGAAGCAATGCGCCGCATGGGCAAAGAAGTATTGCCGCAACACGCCAACGAAACCGACGCGGTTTATACGGCGCGCGTGACGCGATCCTTCCTTCTTCCTATCTTCGCGCAGACGGTCGAGAACCTTACCGATATCGTTTTTAGTCAGCCGATGAAGCTCGACGAAAACGTTCCCGACGACCTTCTGATGCTTCTCGAAGACGTCGACGCCGAGGGAAATTCGATCGACGCCTTTGCGCGGCTCTTCTTCGCGAATACGCTCGCTAAGGGCGAATGCTATGTGATCGCCGACGAGCCGCCGATCGAGCCTGCGGCCGACGGCAAGGTCGTGACACTTGCGGATCGCCGCAACCAAAACGTTCGGCCTTACCTGGCGATGATCACCGCAGACAATATGCTCGCCTTCGAAAGCGTGACGCGCGGGGGCGTGTCGACCGTCACCTATGCGCGATGGAGGGAAACCGAAGTTCGCCAGGGCGACGACTTCGTCGAGACGGTCGTTCAGCGTGTGATCGAGTGGCGGCCTGGCAAGTGGCGTCGCTTCGAGAGGGTCGGCTCGAGTGATTGGGGCGCGCCCGAGGATGGGTCGCTGAACTTCAAAAAAGACGGAAAGGACTATCTTCCGATCCGACGATATCGGATCGGGCAGGTCGACGCGATGGGGCTGTTGCTCCCGCCTCTTCACGGGCTCGCCGAGAAGAACGTCGAGCACTGGCAGAGCGCGAGCGATCAACGCGCAATCCTGACCGTAAGTCGCTTCCCGATGCTAGGCGGGTCGGGCGTCAATTCGGACGACCTCGAGCGCGACGCGAGCGGCAACACAAGCGGCGGGATCGTTGTCGGACCAAACGTGACGCTTTTCGCCCGCGACCCGCAATCGAAGTTCTACTATGTCGAGCCAGGCGGAACGGCGATCAGCGCCGGCAAGGACGACCTCGAGCGGCTTGAAACCGATATGGCCCATCTTGCCTATCAACCGCTCATGAAGCAGCAAGCCGGCGTGACGGCGACGAAAGATGCGCTCGGGCAGAACAAGGCAAACTCTTCTCTAGCCGCATGGGCCGACGGCCTGGGGGAAGTTCTCGACCAGGCGATCGCCTTTCTTTCCATGTGGCAGGGAAAAGAGCCGCCGAGGACGGCCGTCAAGGTAAACGACGAATTCGGTATCGACGTTATCGACGCCGTTCGCGTCACGGCCCTGCAAGCCATGCGCGCGGCCGGCGATATTTCTCGCGTTCAATACCTTCGCCAAATGAGCCGCGAAGGCATTCTCGACGAAGAATTCGACGCCGAGGCAAACGACGCCGAGCTCGAGAGCGAGGGGCCTGCAATGGCGGCCGATCCGGCCCTCGACCTGAACGCCGATACCGACGAAGAGGAAGCTCTTCTCCCTGAAGAGGCCGCGTAATGACAATAGCGACAGCCGCTAAACGCCCTGCCGCTGTAGCGGCGACCGCAACCCCCCCGAGGCCGGCTACGAAGCCAGAGGCGAAGCCAGGAATAAAGGAAGACAAAGTCGAGCTCGTCTTAAAGAAGGGCGGCGGGTGGATATTCGGCCGGGTTCGGTGTGATCGCTCAATGAAAAGTTTTGTCGCCGGCTGCAAGCTGGCGATCGACGGCGCAAGCGAAATCAACTGGAACTCGCCCGAAGCAATGTGCGACGGCATCGAAGAGAGAATTCGAAAGCACCTCAACGCGCCAGAAAACGGCGTTCGGGTTCAGTGGGTCGGAATGCGTCGGTCGAATAAGGCGGCCGTTCTGGTCATTACAACCGAATGGGGCTTTCGAGAGGATATCGAGGGGAGCCTTTCGTTCGCGCTCTTCGCGCCTGGAAAGTCGTGAAGCGTCGCGTCGTGATCGACGACTGACCGAAACACCGCACAACCGCCCCAAACCTATGGAGCGGAAACATATGAGCGCGATCGCCCTTATTGCCGGCCTGGCTGGCGGAACTCTTGTCGCCGCAACCTTTCCGCGCACGGTTCGCGCCGGCTGGCGTCTCATGACGGGCGGCTATTTCTTCAAGGACGAGCCGCCGGCCCCGCCGATCGCCTAACGCATGGCGCGCAAGCCTCGCAACGTTGCCCCGCCCAATTACAGCGACGCGCAAAAGGCCGAGGCTATGGCCGCTGCGGCGCGCGGGGTCGCTCGAGATCGCTATTCGTCCGACCTGAACTATCGCGTTCTTCGGCTGATACAGGAGCTCGAGCGAGAAGTCGTCGCGAAGCTGTCGGCCTTCGACCCGGCAGACACGGCCGCAAGAGCGGAACGACTTCGAAAGCTGAAGCGCGAAGTCTCGGACGAGATCAAGGCGCGATATGACCGGATCGCCAAGGAAGCGACCGGCGAGCTTCCCGAGCTTGCCAAAGATGAGGCGCGCTGGAAGTCGGCGAGCCTTCAGAAGACTTTCAACGCGACAGGCGTCACGGCCGACGTTGCGCTTGCTCCGACTTCCGTTCTCGAGGCCCTGACAAGTCAGCCGGTCGTATTAGGTGGCATCGCGGCAGACTACTGGGCCGCCGAAGGCCGAATTATGTCGGCTAACTTCGCCCGCCAGATGCAGCTAGGCGTGGCTGGCGGTGAAAGCATTTCCGACTTGATTGGTCGCGTTCGCGGCACAAGGGCGGAAGGCTTCAAAGACGGCATTATGGCAGTCTCGCGCCGCAATGCCGAAAGCCTTGTTAGGACGTCCGTTAATTCGATCGCCAACGCCGCACAAATGGAAGTTTACAAGCAGAACGCCGACGTCGTCGAAGGCGTTCAGCATTACTCAATTCTCGACAGCCGAACGACGCTGATATGCTCGGGGCGGCACGGCCTGCGATGGAAGCTCGGCGAAGGATACGACCCGGTCGGGCATAACCAGACCTTCAGCGCCCCGCCGCTTCATTGGCGCTGCCGGTCGATCATTGTCTCGGTTCTCGACATGGAAACCGAGCCGGCGGGCGTCACCTTCGACGACTTCTTCAAGGGCCTGTCGAAGCAGAAACAAGACGACCTCTTCGGGCCTGGTCGCGCCGAGCTCTTCCGCGCCGGCCGTATCAGCCAGACGGACTTGCTTGCGACAAGCGGCCGGCCGCTGACGCTTACCGACCTGATCAAGCAAAACGGGGGGGCGCCAGGCGTGAAAGCCCCGCCGACCCCAAAGCCGTCACCTACGCCGAGAGCGGCAACGCCTGGCGTATCACGGACGCCGATCGAGGCCGCGCTCGCGGCTTCGAACGCCGAAGCGCGCGAGTGGGTCGTCGAAAGGGGATTGAAAACCGGGGTCGAGCACCTTGTCGCGATCGACGAGAATACTGGCGAGATCATCGATCGAAACAAAGGAAAGAAGGCTTCTGTCTCATTCACGCCGAAGATGATTGCGGCAATGAACGACCCGTCTCGCCGGCTCGTCTTTCATCACAATCACCCGCGATCTTCTTCCCTGTCAGGCCCCGACGTCGGGGCGGCCCATTATCCCGGCTTCAAGGGCGGGATATGGGCGCACGCTCATAATGGGTCTTCGTTCTTCTCAAAGCCGATCGATGGGTCGACAGCCCTCCCGCGAACCGTGGCGGGACAGTGGAGCACCGCAAATAATCAAGTGAATGGGCGACTTCAGTCGCTAATAAGAGCCGGGACAATCAATTACGATCAAGCTGACCGCATGAGCGCACACTTAACTATGCTCGTAATGGTCGAGCGGAAACAACTTCAGTACGAATACACGCTCGCCGGCCAATCGGCCGACGTGATGAAGCAATTCGAAAGCGAGATCGCCGCAATCGTGGCGGGCCTTACATGATGATAATCGACGCGCCTTCACCCTTCGCCCCGCTGCAAGCCTGGAAAGAATTTCTAGCCGCTATGGAGGCGCTCTTGCTCGAGAACCCAGGCGACGAAGACGTCGTCGAGGCTATTGCTATGGCGAAGCAAGAGATCGCAGATCACGAAGGCAACGATCGGAACGCCTAGACCTGAGAACCCGAAACACCGCCCTTTGCGATCCTAGCAAACCCGGAAGCCGGGGAAGCGCGCAGATGGGAAGCCCATAGGATGACGATCGAAGAACTAGCCGAGAAGCTCGGGATCGAATTGAACGACACGACGAAGGGCGCGATCGCCGCCTTTCTCACGGGCCAGACGAACGGGCTCAAGACCAATAACCGCGAATTGCTCGCGTCTAATTCAGCCCTGAAGGCGAAGCTTAAGGCTTTCGAGGGTATCGACGTCGAAGAGCTTACCGCCCTGACAGCCGAGCTCGAGATAACGCCGGCCGACCTTATCGATCGCGTTCGCAATGCGCCAAAGGCCGCCGGCGACGCCGCCAAGGCCGCCGAGCAGGCCGCCGAAGCCAAGTATCAGCGCAAGCTAACCGCTTCGGAGAAGGCAAAGAACGACGCGATCGCCTTGCTCGAGACGGCTAACCGGGCCAGGATCGACGAAACGCTTACGCGCGAGCTAACCGAAGAGATCGTGAAGAAGAAGGGTAACGTCGACCTGCTGCTTCCGATGATGAAGAACCGGGTCAAGGGCGAGATCGACCCGGAAACGGGGAAGGTCGTTCGCAAGGTTCTCGCCGTCACCGGCGAAGAATTCCTCTCCGACGCGGGGTCGCCAGGAACGGTCGGCGACCTGGTCGAAAGCCTTCGCCGCGACGAGAAGTTCGGGATCGCCTTCGAAGGCGAGGGCGGCGGATCGGGAGCCGGCGCCGGCGCGAACCGCAAGGCAGGCGGATCGGGCAAGAACCCATTCAAGAAGGCGACGTGGAACCTTACCGAGCAGAGCAAACTTCGCACAGCGAACCCGGCGCTCGCTGATCAACTGAAGCGAGAAGCCGAGCTCGCCGGCTAATGCGCGATCGATCGGCCGAGAGCTTTCAAAAGCGCGCGACCATGCGTTGACGAAAAGCGAAACACCGTAAGACGGGACTTAATGAAGCGGCGGGGTAGCTCTGTCGCTTCAAGACCCGGCGCAAGGGAAGCCCTGGCGCTCGAACCGTCGCACCCCGCGGCGCTTTGCGCGCCCCAACATTTCAGAAGGTTTCTCTCCCTATGCCTACAACGACAACGGCTCTCGCCGACCTGCAATTCGGCCCCGAGTACACCGCCTACACTCAGGAAAGGTCGATCGAGCTTAACGCCTTCGCTCAGTCGGGCGTTGCTGAAATCGACGCCAACCTGAACGCGCTCGCCGCGGGCCAGGGCGGAACGTACGACCTTCCCTTCTTCAAAGACCTGACGAAAACCGACCCGAACATTTCGTCGGACGACGACAGCGTTATCGGCGCTAGGAAGAAGATTACGACCGGAATGCAGGCCGCCCGCCTGCATATGTACAACCAAATCTGGTCGAGCTCCGACCTGGCGAGGGCCTTGATTGCGGCCGACCCGATGGACGCAATCGCCAGGCTGACGGCTCAGTATTGGGCGACGTGGTCGGAAAAGATGATTATCCAGACGGCGCTCGGCGTGCTGGCTGATAACATCGCAAACGATAGCTCTGACATGCTCGTCAATATCTCGACTATCAACGATGCGAGCGGCGGCGCGGCGGCTCGTAAGCTGCAAGTCTCGACCTTGATCGACGGCTTGCAGACAATGGGCGACGCGAAGAACGATATCGCCGCAATCGGCGTTCACTCGATCGTTCACGCCTCGCTGCAAAAGCAGGGCGCTCTTCTCGAGCACTACGATCTTGAGACGAATGCGCTCAACTTCGAGACGCTTATGGGCAAGCGCGTGATCGTTGACGACAGTATGCCGGTCACGGTTGAAAGCATCAACGACGGCGGGGGCGCAGCGAACAAGACCGTCTACACCTCTATCCTGTTCGGAAGCGGCGCTATTCGTTTGGGCGCCGGCGCTCCGAAGCAGGCCGTCGCGACTGTTCGCGACGAGAAGGCCGGCAACGGCGGCGGCGTCGAAGACCTGATCGAGCGTAAGCACATGATCGTTCACCCGATCGGCTTCAAATGGCTGAACGCAAGCGTCGCGGCCGTTCCTGGCGCGACCTCGGCCGAACTGGCGACCGCGGCGAACTGGGATCGCGTCTTTAACCGCAAGAACATCCCGCTCGCCTTCATCAAGTCGCGCCTCTCGTAAGCGCCGGCTGACCAATAACCCGGCGGGGTCAATCCCGCCGGGTCTATTCTTGAAAGGGACAACGGAATGTCTGACGTCGACCTGGAAGACCGCAAGCTTCAATACCTCAACCGCTCCGCGGCGGTTAAGAACGATAAGGAGCAAGCGGAGCTCGACGATCAGTATAGCGACGTAGTCTCTATGCTTCTCGGCAATCAGCCGGCCAAGGGGCCGGCCTTTCCCCCCTCTAATGAAGAAATTCCGCTTACCTTGGCGTCGCTGATAGCGGCATTCGGCGCTATGAACGTCGCCAAAGGCGCACTCGACGCCATGTCGGCCGCCGATCGTGCGGCCTTGATGCCCAAGGCTCCCGCGATCGCGTCGATCGAGCTCGCTACTGTCGACGTTATCCTTAAGGGCCTGCCGCTTCTGACCTCGGGGGAGCTAAATCAGGTTCTCGACGCTATGGCTCCGCTGATCGACGCCGGCGGCGCGCCGGCCGCGCCTGCGGTTCCTAGCGAGCTCGCTCCTGGCTTCCCGGCGGCCTGGCGCGAATTGCAATGGAAGGCGAAGGTCAAGCTCGCGAACGCCCTCGGCGGGCAGGCCGCGAATGCAACCGAAGCCGACGCCTACCTGTCGACAAAAGAAACTGAGATTACCGGCAAGGCTTCCTAATGGCCGATCTAGTCGTCGAGAACGGCACGGGGCTCGCGAGCGCGGATGCGTACGCTAGTCGCGCGACGGTTCTCGCCTACTGGCTTAATCGAGCCGACAGCACGTTCGCAGACGCGGCAAGCGATACACTTCGGGACGCGGCTATTCGGCGGGCGACGCAATTCATCGATGTGCAATGGGGCGACCGCTTTAAGGGCGAGCGAGAATTCGAAGGCCAGGGCCTTCAATGGCCCCGCCTGGGGGTCTACACGCCCGAAGGCTGGGACGTTGACGGCGTACCGCCTCAGATCGTCGCCGCGACTGCCGAGCTTGCAAGGCTCGCCCTGGCGGCTCCCTTGGCTGGCTCTGGCGCGACCGCGCCTTCGCCGTCTCAATCGGCTATCTCGTCGATCAAGGCCGGGTCGGTTGAAATTTCATACGCCGCGCAGATGAAGGCCGCGATCGAGGCGGATCACGTCGACAAGTTCTATCTGATCAATGCGATCCTTAAGCCGCTGACCGGCGGTGGCGCGCTGAACCGCGGGCTCGCCAGGTGACGGCGACGATCTTCTCGCTTCAATCAGCGAGACAAGCGCGACAGCAAGAGCCGGAACCGATCGCCAGGCTGGAGCCGCCGCAAACTGAAGGCCCCATGCTTTGTGATCGTTGCGGCCATCGCGAAAGCGTTGTCGTCGCTCCGATCGGGACAAAGTGGTTCGAATGTCCCAACTGTGAATGCATGGCGATGAAGCGGATCGGCCCGGTCCTGCCGGCAGACGGCGAGCCGCGTCAATCATGCCCCGACTGCCGGGGCCAGACATTCAGCGTGACGCGTGAGTGTCTCTTGTGTGCCGACTGCGGAACGCACGTCTCGGTCGACTGGGGCTAGGCGAGGGGGCTCGCTGCCAGCCGAAACACCGCATAACGCGTCAAACATTGCGCGCATAAATTAGGAGCGACACGAAATGGCTATCTCGATATCGATACCGGCTCGAAACGCCATGCTAGACGCTCTCGAGACTTATGGCGGCTTGGCTGCGAAGCTCGAAATTCGCGACGGATCGGTTCCGGCTAGCGCAAACGCGCCGCGAACCGGGACCGTCGGCGTTAGCATGGACTTGCCTTCTAGCTGGATGGCTGACGCCGCGTCTGGACAAAAGGCGCTGTCGGGAACGTGGGAAGACCCTCTGGCTAACGCCTCCATCGCGCCGGCGACATACTTCACGATCTTTAGATCGGATGGGACAACCGTCGTCATGCAAGGGACAGTTAGCGCGACGGGCGGCGGCGGCGACCTTCAATTGACGACGACGACGATCGTCTTGAACCAACCCGTGACGATCACGGCATTCACACTGACAGCCGGAAACCCTTAACGCCCCTCCCGCCAGGGAGCGGAATTAGTGTCGCTTCTAAACGGCCTTGACGCATTGATTGCTAGCGCGATGGGGTCGACCCTCTGTCGCGCTGCAACTCTTTACAAGCAAGCGCCGCGCACTTCCGACGGCCGGGGCGGCTATGTCATAGGCGCGCAGGTCAAGACGGCCTGTCGCGCCCTTGTGACGGAATACAGCGATTATCAGAGGCTCGCCGGCGGAATACCGGCGAGCGTTCGAAGCGCCCTGATCTTGGGGCGGTCGATCGCGAGCGGAGCGACGCCGGCCGCCGGCGATACTCTGGTAATCGACGGCGAAGCCTGGGGCCTGATCAACATCAACTCGGACCCGGTCGGCGCGACTTTCGAATGCTCTGCGCGACGCGTTCCGCTTCCCGCCGGCGACACAACCCCGACAAGCGTCACCCTTCTTTCGGCAATGCCGAGCCTGATCTTCGAAGCTATGTCGACGGCGATCTTCAAGCCGGCGACAATCTACAGCGCGACGGGAAAGACGGCTGACGGTCGCGGCGGCTTCGTCATTCAATGGGTGACTAATTCCTGTCGCGCCCTTATCACCGAATACAAGGAAGCCCTTCGCGGGATCGACAATATACCGACGCGAGATCGCAAGGCGATTATTCTCGCCGCGTCCGTCACAAGCAAGCCGAAGCCAGAAAGCATAATAACGATCGAAGGGCAGTCGTGGGCGATCGTCACGGTCGACAGCGACCCGGCGCGAGCAACCTACGAATGCCAGGCAACGCCGGCGCAAGAGCCTTCATTCGTCAAGACGGGAAGCCTGGTCGCAACACTCGCGAACTTTACGCTTGTCGCCTACGGATCACCTAAGATTGTCTCGGCCCTGTCGATCACGCTCGAGAATATGATAGCCGTCGGCCTGGGATCGCCGCGCGCAATCGGAAGCGTTGCCGCGACGCTCGCCGACTTCAATTTGACGGCTGCTGGCACCCCCAGGATTGTCGGAAGCGTTGCCGCGACGCTCGACGACTTTACTTTGACGGCTTCTGGCGCCACCAGGCTTGTCGGAAGCGTTGCCGCGACGCTGGGCGACATTTCATCCGAGGCCGCTGGCTATCAGCGCAACGTGGGCGCGCTCTCGGTCACGCTCGACAGCATCACGGCAGCGACCGCCGGCACGTCGAAGATCAATGGCGCGCTTTCTGTTGCGCTCGGCGACCTCACGTCGACAGGGACGGGAACGCCAAAGATCAATGGCGCGCTGTCTGTCGCGCTTGCCGGCGTTTCGCTTGTCTCAACAGGCTATCAGCGCAATGCAGGCGCCCTGTCTGTCACGCTTGGCGACCTCACGGCGACGGCCGCCGGCACCTCGAAGGTCAATGGCGCGCTGTCTGTCACGCTGGGTGACGTCACGGCGGCCGCCGCCGGCTATCAGCGCAATGCCGGCACGCTTTCAGCGGTCCTGGGGGCTGTCACGGCGATCGCGACCGGAAACGTTTCCGGGGCCGCGAATACCGGCTCGCTCGCTGTCACGCTTGGCGACCTCACGGCGACGGCCGCCGGCACGTCAAAGATCAATGGCGCTCTTTCTGTCACGCTCGGCGACCTCACGGCGACAGGGACGGGAACGCCGAAGATCAATGGCGCGCTCGCTGTCACCCTCGCAAACCTCACGGCGACGGCCGCCGGCACCTCGAAGGTCAATGGCGCGCTGTCTGTCACGCTCGGCGACATTTCATCCGCGGCCGCTGGATATCAGCGCAATGCAGGCGCGCTGTCTGTCGCCCTGGCAGACTTCACGGCTACCGCGACCGGAACTTCGAAGATCAATGGCGCGCTGTCTGTCACCTTGGCCGACTTCACGGTTACAGCGGCCGGAACGGTCGGCGGTTCGACCTCAATCAAAGCCGACAGCACGACAATTCTCGCCGATAACTCGACGATCAAAGCGGACGCGACCTGATGGCCGAGCAACTAATAAACGTCGGCACGGTCGCGGACGACGGCACGGGCGATCCGCTTCGCACCGCGCTGATCAAGGCGAATTCGAATTTCGACGAGCTTTATAATTCGTGGTCGGCTTACTTCGGAAACGGGAGTGACGGAGACGTCACGATTTCCGGCTCCGTCACGCTTGCGCGCGATATGTTCTATAACAACCTCACGATAGCGGCCGGGGCCGCTCTCAACCCCTCGGGCTTTCGAATTCACGTCAAGAATACGCTCGACCTGACGAATGCGCCGGCGGGCGGAATTTTCAGGGACGGCGGCAACGGCGGCAACGCAACAGGCGTGACAGCGGGAACCGCCGGCGTCGTGACGACCGGCGTAACGATCGGCGGCGGTCCAGTTGGAGGGGTGGGGGCTACTGGCACCGGCGGCGCGGGAGCCAACCCGGCAGCTTCGACAGCCGGCAACAATGGCGGTGCAAGCGGAGCGAGCGGCGCCGGCGGAAACGGCCCCCAAAACGCCGGCAACGCCGGCGCGGCGGTTACTCCCGTTCCCGCTCCAGTGTCTCGCGTTACATTTGATTTTCTTCGCGGGATCGTCCTGATCCTGGGAGGCTCTAGCGCACGCGGCGGAGCAAGCGGGGGTGGGGGCGGGGGCGGCGCACTTGGAGGCGGCGGGGGCGGCGGCGGCGGGGGAGGCCCCGTCATTGT